>Ga0129308_1003080_pt1 | contig 12696 bp, 6 predicted proteins | sample L827metagenome_FD_94440 | JGI IMG/M metagenome (GOLD analysis project Ga0129308, IMG submission 94440) | Ring-tailed lemur group fecal microbial communities from Wisconsin, USA - L827 metagenome | ecosystem: Host-associated > Mammals > Digestive system > Large intestine > Fecal | place: USA...
AAGTAAAGGCAGAGAATAAAATACTATACTCTGCGACAACGAAACAGACCGCTGAAATCCTTATAAATCAAGGATTTGCAGCGGTTTATTTGCTTTCTAACTGTCAAAGATGGGATTATAACATATGAAATATTGGAATACAATACAGCTTTCCCCATCCATAGAAAAGGACAGAGCCGGAACTAACGCGTTCCGGCTCTGCCTTTTCCTTCTCTTTACAGCAATTCCTTCAACAGCTTATTCACCAGTCCGGGATTTGCCTTTCCCTTCATGGCTTTCATGGTCTGCCCCACCAAAAAGCCCATTGCCTTTTCTTTTCCGTTATGATAATCTTCCACAGACTGCGGATTGTCCTTTAAAATCTGCTCCACGACGGCACGAAGCTCGCCCTCGTCATTGACAGTCTTTAAGCCCTTCTCCTCCACATATTTGTCCGGGTCAATGTCCTCTTTGAAAATCAGCTCAAACACATCCTTCGCCACCGTGTTGGTAACAGCTCCGGAATCCGCCAGTTCCACCAGTTTGGCAAAATTTTCCGGGGAGAAAGAAATGTCGTCTGCGTCCATCTCATTCTCTTTTAACAGGCGCATGGTTTCCACCATAATCCAGTTGGAAACCTTTTTCGGCTTGCCGCAAATGGCTGTGGTTTCCTCGAATAAATCCGCCAGCTTCTTGTGCCCGGTGATGATATCCGCATCATACTCCGGCAGACCAAACTCGCTCTGGTAACGCGCCATTTTTTCGGTGCGCAGCTCCGGCTGTCTTGCCTTTACCTCTGCAATCCACTCGTCGCTGATGGAAATCGGCACTAAATCCGGCTCCGGAAAATAACGGTAATCCTGGGCGTCCTCCTTGGAACGCATGGCATAGGAATATTCCTTGTTATCGTCCCAGCGGCGGGTTTCCTGAATGACCTTTCTGCCCTCTTCTAAAAGCTCTATCTGACGCTGTCTTTCTCCCTCGATGGCTCTTGCAATCGCTTTAAAGGAGTTTAAGTTCTTCATCTCGGTACGGGTGCCGAACTCCTTTGCCCCCGCCTCCCGGACGGAAAGGTTGACGTCGGCACGCATGGAGCCTTCGTTTAATTTACAGTCGGAAGCCCCTAAATACTGGATAATCATGCGCAGTTTTTCAAGGTAGGCGATAACCTCCTCGGCGGAGCGCATATCCGGCTCCGATACAATCTCGATAAGCGGCACGCCGGAACGGTTGTAGTCCACAATGGACACGTCCTCCCACTCGTCATGCACCAGTTTTCCCGCATCTTCCTCCATATGGATTTCATGGATGCCCACGGTCTTTTTGCCTGCGGCAGTCTCGATTTCCACGCCCCCGTCGCGGCAGATAGGCAGATAGAGCTGGGAAATCTGGTAGTTCTGCGGGTTATCCGGGTAAAAATAGTTTTTCCGGTCAAATTTGCAGTACTGGGTAATCTTGCAGTTGGTGGCAAGCCCCACCGCCATGGCGTATTCCACCACCTGTTTATTCAGCACCGGAAGAGAACCCGGCATTCCGGTACAGACCGGGCAGGTGTGTGTATTGGGCGCTCCGCCGAAGGCAGTGGAGCAGCCGCAGAAAATCTTCGTTTTGGTTGCTAATTCAACATGGACCTCAAGTCCGATGACTGTTTCGTATGTTTTGCTCATAATTTCCTCCCTATTCACGCCAACGGGCAATGCTCATACGCTCTCGTCTGCTCATAAGCATATGCCGCACGGATTATTTTCTTTTCCTGAAAGCAGTCTCCAATCAGCTGCAAACCAATCGGCAGTCCGTTTTTGTCTTTCCCGCAGGGTAAGGAAATTCCCGGCAGTCCCGCCAGGTTGACGGAAATGGTATAAATATCTCCCAGATACATCTTAATGGGGTCGCTTAGGGACTCCCCTAATTTCGGTGCAGTGGTGGGGGCTGCCGGACCTAAAATCACGTCGTATTTTGCAAAGGCTTTGTCAAACGCCTGTTTAATCAATGCTTTTGTGCGCAGAGCTTTCAGATAATAAGCGTCATAGTAACCGCTGCTTAATACGAAGGAGCCTAACATGATACGGCGTTTTGCCTCCGCCCCAAAGCCTTCGGAACGGGATTTTTTGTACATGTTGTGAAGTCCGTCGTATTCCTCGGTACGGTAACCATATTTCACGCCGTCAAACCGTGCCAGGTTCGAGCTTGCCTCGGCACAGGCGATGACATAGTAGGCAGGAATCGCATATTCCACAAGGCTTAAATCAAATTCCTCCACGATGGCTCCCTTTGCCTCTAATGCCTTGGCTGCGGAAAGCACCGCTTCTTTTACCTCCGGGTCTAAGCCCTCTCCGAAGTAGTCTCTGGGGATACCGATTTTCATTCCCTTCACATCATCCACCAGCGCTTCGGTAAATGCATAGTCCTCTCTTTTCACAGAGGTGGAATCCTTTTTATCATAGGAAGAAATTGCCTCCAAAATCGTGGCGCAGTCCGTCACATCCTTTGCCACCGGACCAATCTGGTCTAAGGAGGAACCGTAAGCAATCAGCCCGTAACGGGAAACTGTTCCATAAGTCGGTTTAATGCCTGTTACGCCGCAAAAGGAGCTTGGCTGACGGATAGAGCCTCCCGTGTCAGAACCAAGGGCAAAGCTGCATTCCTCCGCCGCCACTGCCGCACAGGAGCCGCCGGAAGAACCGCCGGGCACATGCTCCGTATTCCAGGGGTTTTTCGTCTCCCCGAATGCAGAAGTCTCTGTGGTGCTTCCCATGGCAAATTCGTCCATGTTGGTCTTTCCTAATACCACCGCCCCCGCTTTCTCTAAATTTACCACTGCCTCCGCCGTGTAGGTGGGTACAAAGTTATACAGAATTTTAGAGGAACAGGTGGTAAGCATATCCTTCGTGCACATGTTATCCTTAATTGCCACCGGAACTCCGGCAAGGGGACCGTTTAATCTGCCCTCGTCGATAAGCTGCTGCACTTCCCTCGCCCGCTTCATGGCGCCCTCTCTGTCCACGGTCACAAAACTGTGCACCGCTTCTTCTTTTTTCTCAATGGCTTCTAAAGCGGCGCTCACCGCCTCTTCCACCGTCACTTCTTTCGCCTTTATTTTCCTGCCCAGCTCTACGGCAGTTAAACTCATTAAATTCATAATTATTTCCTTTCTGTTTAACGGGAAGAATACTGGTTTTGTATTCTTCCGGATGAGATATAGAATTTCTTTGCGAAACAGCCTCTGCTGTGAGCATTAGAAATTCTTCTCATCCTATGGTCTTTGGTACTTTAAATCCGCCGTCCTTCATTGCCGGGGCATTGGCAAGGGTTTCTTTGCTGCCGTCCCCATTCACCACCACATCCTCACGGAATACGTTATTGACCGGGAATACGTGGGACATAGGCTCCACTCCTGTGGTGTCAAGCTCGTTTAACTTGTCAATATAATCTAACATTTCGCCCATATCTTTTTTTGCCCGCTCTTTTTCCTCGTCGCTCAGCTCTAATTTTGCAAGAATCCCCACATATTCAATGGTTTCATCGGAAATAATATTTTTTTCTCCGGCTTTCTTCTCCATTTTCGGAGCCACGTAAACTTCTTCCTCTTCTTCGCCCACCACGGCGTCCTCGATTACCAGTCCGTAGTATGCGCAATCGCAGATACCGGAGTTGTTCCAGTCCGCCTGTATATGGGTTCCTTCATATTTTAAGCCGCATTTTTCCATCACCTTTCCGGAATAGGGGTTTCTGGGGTCATGCCTTGCTTCTATTCTTCTTGCTCCCACTTCCTTCGTCAGATACTCAATAACCGCCGCCAAAGCCTCGGAGGTAATTCCCTGGTGCCAGTAGGCTTCGCTGATACAGTAGCCGATGTGCATGGAACCAACTTTTTCGTTGATGTTTACCACTCCCATACTGCCGATGGCTTCGCCGATTTCCTTCAATTCAATGCACCACTCGTATTTCTCCGGCTTTTTATATTCCGCTATCCAGTCCTTTAAAATGGATTTCGTCTCTTCCACGCTCTCGTGGGCGGGCCACATCAGGTATTTCGTTACTTCCGGGTCAGACGCCCAGTTGCGGTACATGGGTTCCGCATCATTTAATGTAAACTGTCTTAAAATCAGACGCTTTGTCTCGATGGTTTTTGTTCCCAAATGTTTCACTTTTTTCCCTCACTTCACTTTAATTTTGCATTTAATTTCCGGTAAATTCGTTCTATCATCCAAGGTTCGCTGATTGCCTTTATTGCCTCCTCAAGCGGAAACCACTTCACTCCGCTGTTCTCGTCCGGCTTTACCTTAAGCACTTCCTCTTCGTCCGCCTCCAATAAATAGGTGACATTCAAATGCAGATGAGAGGAAACATAGGCTCCGCGCTTTTCGTGTCCGTCCACAGTCAAAACCTCAAGGGAATAGATGCCGTCACCGATTTCCCTGATATCCTGTACGCCTGTTTCCTCCGCTGCCTCCCGCTTTGCCACGGAAAGCAAATCCTCTTCCCCGTCTGCATGCCCTCCGGTCCACGCCCAGGAATGGTAAATGTTATGGTAAATTAAAAGTACCTTATCATGCTTTTTATTTAAGAGCCAGGAAGAGGCGGTAAAATGCGCCGTTCTGTTTTCCCTGGTAAATATGTCAGGGCAGGTCTTTAGTAAATGAAGCATTATTTCCTTATCCTTTTCTTCCTGTTCGTTGTATGGCACATAGCTTTCAAGCTGCTGTTGTAAATTCATTTGTTTCTCCTGCGTTTTGGTTGTTTCCTATGGTTCTAGGCGGTTTAGAGCCCCAGCGAGATTTAAGCCCATCTCAGTTTTGGCTCTCTATGGTTCTAGGCGGCATAGAACCCCAGCGAGATTTGAGCCTATCTCACTTTCCGGCTCTTTATGGTTCTAAACGGCTCAAATCTCGCGGGAATAATGTTGTCTCCCTTACGTTGTCCTCGCCGATTAATTTCATGGTGAGACGCTCTAAGCCGATGCCAAGTCCTCCGTGGGGCGGCATTCCGTGTTTGAATACGGCAAGATACTGCTCCATTCCCTCGGCTTCCATACCGCGTTTTTCAATTTTATCCATCAACATCTGATAATCGTGGATACGCTGTCCTCCGGTGGTGATTTCAAGCCCCTGGTACAGTAAGTCAAAGCTTAAGGTGTAGGTGGGGTCTGCCGGGTCATCCATGGCGTAGAAGGGACGTTTCTTGGACGGATAATGGGTGACAAATACGAAATCTGCGTCACACTCTTCTTTAAAATACTGTCCGATTAACGCCTCTTCCTCCGGCTCTAAATCGTAGGGGTCGCGAATCTGCCTGTTGTATTTCTCGGAAACCTTTTTCTTCGCCTCATCAAAACGGACGGTTGGGATTTTATCCACATTCGGCAGCGTCACGTTCAGTATCTTTAATTCCTTTTCATAGTCCTTTTTCAGCAGCGCAATCATGTACTGCAGAAATCCGGTTTCCATTGCCATAATATCCTCAAAGCCGTCAATGTAGCCCATCTCAAAATCAAGGCTGGTATATTCGTTTAAATGGCGTTTTGTATTGTGCTTCTCCGCACGAAACACAGGCGCTGTCTCAAAGACTCGGTCAAAAACGCCTACCATCATCTGTTTATAAAACTGGGGGCTCTGCTGCAATACCGCCGGTCTGTGGAAATACTCTAAACGGAACAGGTTCGCTCCGCCCTCGGCGCTTTTGGCTCCCACCTTCGGGGTGTGGATTTCCGTAAAGCCCTGGCTGTATAAGAAATCGCGGAAGCCTCTGACAACGCCCTCCTGTATTCTGAATTTTGCACGCTCCCTGATATTTCTCAGTGCGATGGCACGGTTATTTAAGTTTGCCTCCAGGGAGGTGTTTAATTTCCACTTGGAAATGGCTAACGGCATGGGGGCTGCCGGCTCTGACAACACTTTGATGGCGTCAAGGCGGATTTCAAATCCATTTGGCGCACGGTCCTCCGCTTTCACTGTGCCCTCCACTTCGATGGTGGAGGCTTCTTTTAAGTCCTTTAAATCAAATTTGGTTTTTCCCTCTTCAAATACGCACTGAAGAAGCCCCTCTCTTTTCCGCAGCACCACGAATGCCACCTCGCCCATGTCACGGATGGTATGGACAGCTCCGTTGACTTTTACGGTTTTTCCCTCGTAGCTGCCAGATAATAACTGGCTGATTTCTAATGTGTCCTTTTCTTTTACGCCTGTGATAAATTCCATGTTTGTACTCCTTTTCTTATCCTGATGGATTTCCTTTTGGTGCGGGGCGACATCATCTCCGCTTTGCGGAGCTGAGGAAGAATGCAAATGCGGCATTCTTCCCTCTGTAATCTTTTTTGTTACTGTAGAATGCAAAACCGGCATTCTTGCACTGTAATCTAAACTCCGGGTTGCGGAGCTTGCAATCTTTTTTGTTACTGTAGAATGCAAATGCGGCATTCTTGCACTGTAATCTAAACTCCGGGCTGCGGAGCTTGCAATCTTTTGCTGTAACAAAAAAGCCCCAGAAAAGCTTTCGCTTTTCTGGGGCGAGATTACTGTATAATCCCGCGGTACCACCCGCATTGAAAAATGAGATGTCTCATTTTTCCTCTCTCATGTGCTTAACGCGCACCCACGTACTGACCTACTTGCGGCTGTCTGAAATAATGCTGCCGACGCGGTATCCTTGACAGATATCCGGTTCAACCAGTCTGCTCCGGAGTGTTCCCGTTATCTTCTCTTTCAAACAGCGCTCTCAGTCGGTGACGCTGTATTCCTGTCGACGTCTGAAGATAAGAGTCTCTTTCAACGCTTTATCAATTTAACGTTGTAACATTTATACCACATCACCTGAGCATTTGCAAGGTCTTTTTGCAAGTTTTTTTAGTAAATCTTTCAATATTATGAAAACTTTGCCTTTTCCCTTATTTTACGGTCACTTTACAGGTCGCTTTCTTTCCGCTGGTTGTCTTTACAGTAATGGTTGCTTTTCCTTTCTTGACTGCCTTTACTTTACCTTTGCTGTCTACGGTTGCCACCTTCTTGTTGGAGCTGCTCCAGGTCAGTTTGTCTGTAGAGGAAGCCGGAGTAAGGGTTGCTTTCAAAGTAACGGTTTTTCCTTTTGCAAGAGTTACTTTTGTTTTATTCAGTTTCACTTTTGTTGCAGGAACTTTTACAGTTACCTTACAGGTTGCTTTCTTTCCGCTGGAGGTTTTTGCTGTAATGGTTACAGTTCCCTTCTTCACACCTACAACGACACCGTTCTTGTCTACGGTTGCCACCTTCTTGTTAGAAGTGCTCCAGGTTACCTTATCGGTAGAGTTCTTTGTAATGGTTGCCTTTAACTGCTTGTATGCACCCTTATTTACCGTAAGAGTCTTTTTGTTCAGCTTAATGCTGGTAGACTTCTTGCTGCTCTTAACAACGGTTACCTTACAGGTTGCTTTCTTTCCGCTAGAAGCAGTTGCCGTAATCGTAGCTTTTCCTGTCTTAACGCCTTTGATTTTACCCTTCTTAGTAACAGTTACAACCTTCTTGTTAGAGGTTTTCCATGTAATCTTATCTGTAGTCTTTTTCGGGAATACGCTGGCTGTTAAGGTTGTGCTGCTTCCCTTCTTGATGGTCATAGCCGGGGTCAAAAATACCTTTGCGGCAGGAATGATAACGGTTACTTTACACTCTGCTTTCTGACCGCCTGCTGTGGTAGCAGTAATGGTTGCTGTTCCTGTTTTCTTTGCTGTCACAACACCGTTTGCGTCAACAGCTGCCACGGATTTCTTGGAAGAAGCCCAGGTCACTGCGGTGCCTGCCGGCGTCACGTCTGCTTTTAATGTATAGGTTTTGCCTTTTGCTAACTCTAATTCTGTCTTGCTTAATGTAATGGCTTCAGCAGCTGCTCCTGTAACCGTTACTTCACAGGCTGCTGCAAACTGTCCGTCATTGGTTTTTACGGTAATGGTGGTTGTACCAGCGCCTACTGCAGTTACAGTTCCTTCCTTGTCTACAGTTGCCACTTTTCTGTCGGCTGTGTAGTATTTCACAGTCTTAGTGGTTGCATTTTCCGGTGTTACCACTACGTTTCCGCTGATGGAAGCTGTCTCGCCTGCCTTTAATGCAAGGCTTGTCTGGGAAAGGGATACGCCTGTTACCTTTACGGCACGCTCTGCTGCAGTTACTTTGTAAGCAGGGTCATAACCGGGTTTTAAGCTTTCCTCATCCACAGTAATTGTTTTTACATGACTCTTGTCTGTTAAAATCACTCCGTTGTAAGCCGGAACACTTACGGTAATGGTTCCGCCGGAAACGGTGTAATCTGTTCCTGAAATCAGGTCTGTCAATTCTGCTGCTGTAATGCCGTAATCTGCAGCGTTTACAGATGCCGCCACTGCTGCTCCGGTATTGTTCATCATGACAAGCATGGTGTCTGCATCGTCACGTCTTACATAAGAAAGAATTGCATCATCTGTTCCGGAAACCGGCTCTACAGAACCTGTGCGCAGTGCGGAGTAGCTGTTTCTGATGGCTGCAAGGCGTGCATACCATTTTACAAGGTCTTCGCTTCCTTCGCCCCAAATCATTGCACGGCGGTCATCCGGGTCGTCTGCGCCTACCATACCAAGCTCATCGCCATAGTAAACTGTCGGAGCTCCGGCATAGGTAAACTGCATTAATGCTACAAGATACTGTTTCTGTTTTGCTTCATCCGAAGTATTTTCATAGGTCGGGAATGCTTTGTCTACTTCTTTCTGGTTTCTGTCATCATCAATACCGTCTAAGTAAGATAACAGACGTGTGGTATCGTGAGAATCCACCAGGTTCATCATTGCATAAAATGCTTCTTCCGGATAACGCTCTCTCAAACGCTCCAAAGTGTTGGTTGCGTCCTCAGAAGAGCCGCCCTTTGCGTATGCAATCGCTGCCCCACGGAACATATAGTTCATAACGGAGTCATACATATCGCCCATCAGGTACTCTACTGCGTCTGTCCAGATTTCTCCGATAATCACATTGTCGCTGTCTAATGCTTTTACGGATTTACGGAAATGCTGCCAGGTCTCATCGGAAACCTCGTTTGCAACGTCAAGTCTCCATCCGTCCATTCCTTTGGATAACCAGTACTGTGCCACACTGTTGTCTGCGGTTGTGCTTGTCTCATTTTTACCGATAACTTCCTCTGCCCAGGTTCCGGTCTGATACTCAGAGCCATTGGTGGATTTGATAATCGGCATGGAGTCATAACCCCACCATCCGTCGTAACCGTATACCGGCTTGCCTGCACGAAGTCCAACGGTATCGCACACTTCATCTCCGTTATCGTCTTTTAAGGTAGAATCGGAGAATACGTCAAACCATTCTACATAGTCAAAGTTTGTAATTCCATAATTTTCTGTAAAATATGCTTTTGCTGCTGTTTCTGCTTCTTCCTGTGACGCATTTTTCTCTGCCATATAATCATATACATATGCCCAGTAAGGATATGCGCCGATTGTATCTGTTCCTTCTTCCAGATACTCATAGTAACGGTCAAAGTAAACAGAGTCGTCAGATACATGGTTGAATACACCGTCTAATACAATGTGCATTCCGTTTGCTTCTGCCACCTGTACCAGTTCTTCGAAATCTCCCAATGTACCAAGAATCGGGTCGATGTTCTTGTAATCGCTGGTGTCGTATCTGTGGCTGGAAATAGATTCAAATACCGGATTTAAGTAGATTACGGTTACGCCTAATGCTTTTAAGTAATCAATCCGTTTGGTAATACCCTTTAAGTCTCCACCGTAAATCTCATTGCTCCAGTTGCCGTCTCCCTTATAAGCATAGGTCGGGTAGCTGTCCGGGTTGGTGGTCATCTGCTCCGGATTCTCCGGTAAAATGTACCAGTCACTCATGTACTCATACTGCACATTTCCTCTTGCGTCAGAGGTTGCGGTATCATTTGTCACGTCTCCGTTATAGAAACGCTCCGGGAAAATCTGGTAAATCACTGCATTTTTCATCCAGTCCGGTGTCTCATAGCCTGACTGGTATACAATCTGGTCGTAAGGAAGCAGGTTTAACAAATCACATGCTTTTCCTGTTCCGTAGTAACCGTCATCATCGCCATACATTACGGCTGCTGTCTCATTGTATACTGCGAAGAAATACTGATATTCTCCAAGCTTATCGTAGCTTGTGGTTACGGTCCAGCGCTGTTTTCCTGTTTCCGCGCCTTCTGTTTTCTGCATCTGGATGTTCTTTCTTGCAGCGCCTTTTACTACAAATCTTACATCTGTTACGTCTAAACCGGTATCAATGGTATAGGTTACTTCTGCGCCTGTGGCAACTGCACCAAAAGGACTCTTGTATGTAGTATCCTTAGAGTCAAAATAAAGATCTCTTTCCTCTACGGTCTTATCGGAAGCGTTGGAGTAATAAATTCCTGAATCCGGGTCATAGTAGAAGGTAACGTCTTTCTGCTCTGTTACTTCGTAGGTTCCAATCTCGATTGCAGCTTCTCCTGTCGGAACAATTCTTGTATCGCTGTAGGTTCCAACTGCCATATCCTCTACCACTGCTGTGTAAACACCGGTCAGTCGGCTGTCGGAGAATTTGGTGCCTGCCGGAATGCCTGTTCCCTCAAGGGCAATGTTTGCTCCGTAGGTATAGTAAACACTACATTTTGAGAAATGGCTGAAATCAGAGTAGTAAATGGTAACGTCCTGAGTCTCCGGAACGGTTACGGATATATTTGCACCGTTAATGTTTCCTCCATCGCCGTAGTTCTCACTCCAGCTTCCCATGGCAATCTTGTACTCATAGTTTGCTGCCGGTACATTTTTAAACACATATGTATATAAGCCTTCTCCCTGGTAGGTCATTACGTTAGATGCTGCGTCCCAGCTTTTTCCTGGGAAAGTACCCGGTACGCATACGGTTCTTCCTGTGAAGGCGTCTCTGGTATAATAGGAATATTCTACATCTGAAATAGTCACTGTCTCGGCATTAGCATTTAATGCTTTTACACCATTAATTTCATAATAGTAAACATATTCCAACGCTTCATCCCCCAGGAAAATGTCTCCAGTAGTAAAGCTTCCATTAAAGCGCCCTTTACTATCCTTTCCCTGGGACAATTTCATTTTCTTTAATGCAGTTGCCCCTTCCGCATCAACATCTGACTTTTTAGCATAAAAAAATTCTACTGTGTCATTCTCTTCTCCAACCGTAATAAACTCGGTTGTACCATTTGCATTACTTTTAACTTCCGATACTGCCGGAGTAGCTGCCATATTCAGTGCCTGCGCAATGTCGGTTGCTTCATTTACAGAATCTAATAACTCCTGTGTTTCTGCGTTATATAGATACACAACATGTCCCGGTGCAGCTAACGTAAAGCTCTTATTCCCACTCAAATTATGTTCATACCACTTGCTATAATCAAACACAACTTTATATTCATATAAAGCACTTGCGTAATCTGCCTGATAGACATAAAGATTATCTGTAATTTTAGTAAATTCATATCCTTCTGCAGACGCTTCCCATGCATCTGTTTCACCACGAACTGTCCCTATTAAAGAAACTGTTCCATCTACAGAATTTAAACCAGCAGCATAACCATCAACTTCAAAGGTTGTGCTATTAACAGAATCATATAATGCGCCTGTAATTGTATCCAACCACACTGTCAAACTACTCGTCCCTGCTGGAATTGTAAGTGCCATATTGTCACTGCCGCCATCTTTTCCATAAGAAACATCCCAGCCATCATTACATGCTATTTTATATCCTCCGTCTTTCACTTCCACGCTCTCGCTAAGTTCCTCAAACAAAAACGTTCTTTTATAAATACCTCCGCCCACATACTCCAATTCGGCATTCTCATCTGCCGGTGTCCATGAGGCAATACTGTATGCATTTCCACTCTCATCTTTAAAATTTATTCCTGCAAAATTTCCTGTGAGAGCTGCAGATTTTACAGGAAATTCATCCGTCGTTTTTAAAGCGCCATCCTGTAACCTGAAATATACTTTTCCCTCTGTTGACACTTCGAATTCCTTTGTTGCAACAGACGTCCCATTTACTAAAAGTTCCGCATCATATTGTCCCACTGCAAGCTGTACTGCCGCTTCGTATACACCATCCATATAAAGCTGCATTGTAACTGTCTGATTATCTACTTTTATCTGAAGCAAATCTGAAACCGAAACTTCAACACTATCGCCATCCGCTTCTTTTGATATAACTTCTGCCAGCTCATCTGACGATGTCTTTTCCACTTCCTCTAAGGTTTCAATTTCTTCTGTCTCAGAAAGGGCTTCCTCTGTGTCAGCAGTTTCCGTCATTTCACTTTCCGTTGTCTCGGTAACTTCCGTCTCAGTGGTTTTCTCTTCCGTTGTCTCCGTCTCTGCCGCATTCTTCTCTGTGTCAGCAGTCTCGGTTGTCTCACTGACCTCGGTTTCAATCTCTTTTTCGGTGACATCTAATTCCTCTATCGCCTCCGTATTGACTTCCGCTGCCAAAACCTGGGTCATCGGGAACTGCGGTAACGTTACCAGCATTCCCAAAATTAAAAGCCAGCAAATTGATTTCTTCGCTGCCTTCCTAAATTGCCGTTTTCCCATCTTTGATTTCTCCCATCTTACTTTTTTCATAATTCCTCGTATTATAAAGTAGTAGTGTTTATAGTCCCTCTCCAAGGACTGTATGCTATACTGTTGGAGATACTGTGGTTTGGTTCTATTTTCCTACCACCCGATGGTTTAAGAAAGGCTCCAAC
>Ga0129308_1003082_pt1 | contig 12688 bp, 14 predicted proteins | sample L827metagenome_FD_94440 | JGI IMG/M metagenome (GOLD analysis project Ga0129308, IMG submission 94440) | Ring-tailed lemur group fecal microbial communities from Wisconsin, USA - L827 metagenome | ecosystem: Host-associated > Mammals > Digestive system > Large intestine > Fecal | place: USA...
TCAATTTGGTTATTAAAAAATTCACCAAAATTCTTAGAATATATTCTACATTTTTTACTATCAACAACAGTAATAAAACTATTTAAAGAAATTTCATTACTGTCCACACTTTGAACTGCTTTAATAACATCGGATAACTTTCCTACACCAGAAGGTTCAATAATAATACGATCAGGGTGATATTGATCAACCACTTGTTTAAGTGCTTCTTCAAAATCTCCAACTAATGAACAACAAATACAGCCAGAGTTCATTTCTGTTATTTCAATACCTGCTTCTTTAAGAAAAGATCCATCAATTCCTATTTCTCCAAATTCATTTTCAATAAGAACAATTTGTTCGTTTTGAAATGCTTCTTTAATTAATTTCTTAATAAGGGTTGTTTTACCAGCTCCTAAAAAACCAGAAATAATATCTACTTTACTCATAATTTACCTTCTTTCTATAATTTAAAACTATTATAACACAATATTTATTATGCTCAAGAATTATAATTATTTGGATGACTTTAAAGAAAAATCAATATATAATAAAATCAGAATAATTGTTTTAAAAATAAATAAAATGAATTTTATTATTGATTTATGTGAGGAGAAAAGAGATGAAATTATTATTTAAGCAAAAAGCATTTTCATGGTTTGATAGTTATAATATTTATGATGAAAATGATAATATTGTTTATACAGTGCAAGGAAAATTTAGCTGGGGGCATTGTCTACAAGTTTATGATATTTATGAACGACATATTGCAACGTTAAAAGAAGAAGTGTTGACGTTTTTACCAAAGTTTCAAATGTATGTAGGAGATGAATATATAGGTCATATTTGTAAAGAATTTTCTTTATTTAAGCCAAAATTTCATTTGGAATGTAATGATTGGCATGTAGACGGAGAGTTTTTTGAATGGGATTATCATATTATTGATGGTTCTGGTGAAATGATTGCTAAAATAAGTAAAGAGTTATTTCATTTTACTGATACATATATAATAGATGTTCAAGATAGTAGAAATGCATTGTATGTTTTATTGGTTGTTCTTGCGATAGATGCAGAAAAATGTTCAAGAGATTAGTAAAGAAACTACCACTAGCAAATATCAATGATTTATCTGTTTGAATAATCATGTATAATAAAATCGTTGTATGATTGGGATCTTATTTTAAAGGAAATTATGCTGAATCGTTAAACGTTGTAAAAGGAATTTTATATTAGTGACTTTGATATTAAGATTTATTGCTTGAATGATTATGTTTTATAAATTTAAAAGATATTTACTTTTTAAGGTTGTTTTGTGTAGATATTAATTAAATGAATTTAGATTAGTAACAGTGTTTATAATAAAAAAAGAGAATGATTAAATTGATGAATAATTCATTCTCTTTTCTGTGTTTAATGACTTAAACTATAACCCATATCTTTTACTTGTTGATCAATATCATCAAAAATGATTGGTTCTTTTGAATAGATTGTAAGAGTGTTATTTTTTAAATCAATAATTCCTTGGTAAATATGTGATTGATTGATTTTTCTTTCGATTTTAGCAGCACAGTTTTCACAATGCATACCAATGACCTTATAAGTTTCTTTGATTGGATATAAAGAAGGATCAATCTCAGGAATTTCTCTTATCACCGATTCGCCACCACCACAACAGCCTTGATTTACTGTTTTAAAATATTTTTTAATACAAAAAATGGCATATAATATAATAATTAATAATATAATGTAAGTAGCCATACAATTACCTCCTAGTTAGTTTCAACTAACTATTAAAATACCACATTTTTTTATTATGTCAAGTCATATGCATAAAAAAGTATTTGACTTTATAGTTAGATAGTGCTAACATATGGTTGAAGTTAGGAATAACTAACCAAGGAGGTATATCTATGATGTTAACTATTGCTCCAATAAATCAAAATCTATATGTGGAAAAAATTAAAGGGAAAGATGAAGTAAGAAAACATTTATCAGGTTTAGGATTTGTTGAAGGGGCGCAAATCAATGTTGTTTCGGAAGTTAATGGTAATTTAATAGTTAATGTAAAGAATACAAGAATTGCGATTGGCAGAAGTTTGTCTAATCGAGTTATAGTTTCTACTAAGGAGGGGAAAGAAAATGATAACGCTTAATAATGTTAAACCTGGAAATACTGTTAAAGTAGTAAAAATGCATGGAAGTGGATCCATAAAGAGAAAATTAATGGATATGGGTGTAACAAAAAATACTGAAATATTCGTGAGAAAAGTTGCACCACTGGGTGATCCTATCGAAGTGAAAATTAGAGGTTATGAATTAAGTCTTCGTAAAAGTGAAGCAGAAGCGATTGAAGTAGAGTAGCATGAATTTATCATGCTTATATTTATTGTTTAAAGTTAGTTAAAACTAACAGAGGAGGAGAAAAATGAAGAGAGTAGCATTAGCAGGTAACCCTAACTGTGGTAAGACAACAATGTTTAATGCCTTGACTGGTAATAATCAATATGTTGGTAACTGGCCTGGAGTTACTGTTGAGAAAAAAGAAGGTAAGTTAAAAAGTAATAAAGATGTTGTTATTGTTGATTTACCTGGTATTTATTCTTTATCACCATATTCATTAGATGAAATGGTTGCAAGAAATTATTTAATGGAAGAAAAACCTGATTTAATAGTTAATATTATTGATGGTACAAATCTTGAACGTAATTTATATTTAACTACACAATTATTAGAAACAGGTATTCCAGTTGTTGTAGCTTTAAATATGATGGATTTAGTAAAAGCTAATGGAGATGTTATTAAAACTGATAATTTAGCAAGAGATTTGGGATGTAAAGTCGTAGAAATTTCTGCCTTAAAGAAAACTGGATTAGATGAATTAATGAATACAGTTAATAAAGAATTGAATACAATTGAGTTAAATAATATTAATATTTTTGAAGGAAAAGTTAATGATGGATTAAATAAAATCAAAGATATTATTTCAAATAAGTATTCAAAAGATCAATTAAATTGGTATGCTGTAAAATATTTTGAAAATGATGAAAAAGTTATTGAAAAATCTACTTTAACAGCTTCAGAATTAAAAAGCATTACTGAAATTAGAGAAACAATTGAAAATGAGTTTGACGATGATGCTGAAAGTATCATTACAAATGCTAGATATGATTATATCGCAAAAATTATTAAAGATTCTTATAAAAAATCAAATTCAGGATTAACAACTTCTGATAAAATTGATAGAATTGTTACAAATAGATGGTTAGCATTGCCAATATTTGCAGTTGTTATGTATATTGTTTATTATGTATCTGTGACAAGTGTTGGAACAATTGTTACTGATTGGACAAATGATGTATTATTTGGTGAAATTATTCCACCAGCAATTGAAAGCTTCTTAGTTTCAGTTGGCTGTGCTGATTGGTTACAAGGTTTGATCCTTGATGGTATTGTTGGTGGTGTTGGAGCGGTTTTAGGATTTGTTCCTCAAATGTTAGTTTTATTCTTCTTCTTAGCTATTTTAGAGGAATGTGGTTATATGGCAAGAATTGCCTTCATCATGGATAGAATTTTCAGAAAATTCGGTTTGTCTGGAAAATCATTTATTCCTATGTTGATTGGTACTGGTTGTGGAGTTCCTGCAGTTATGGCAAGTAGAACAATTGAAAATGATAGAGATCGTAAGATGACTATCATGACAACAACATTTATTCCTTGTGGTGCCAAGTTACCAATTATTGCATTGATTGCTGGAGCATTATTTGATAACGCTGGCTGGGTTGCTACTAGTGCTTATTTCTTAGGTGTTGCTTCAATCTTGGTTTCTGGTATCATTTTAAAGAAAACAAAACTATTTGCTGGTGATGTATCTCCATTCGTTATGGAATTGCCTGCATATCATGTTCCTACTGCTATGAGCGTATTGCGTAGTATGTGGGAAAGAGGTTGGTCTTTCATCAAGAAAGCTGGTACAGTTATCCTTGTATCCGCAATTGTTATATGGTTCTTACAAGCATTTGGTTTTGAATCAGGAAGCTTTACAATGGTAGAAAATATTGATAATAGTTTATTGTCAGCAATTGGTCAAACATTTGCTTGGATCTTTACACCACTTGGTTGGGGTGATTGGAAAGCAGCAGTTGCTACAATTACAGGATTAGTTGCAAAAGAAAATGTTGTTCAAACATTTGGTCAATTATATGGTTTTGCTGAAGTTGCTGAAGCAGGTGATGAAATCTGGGGAACTTTAGCAGCAAGCTTTACAGCTATTTCTGCTTATTCATTCTTAGCTTTCAACTTATTATGTGCTCCTTGTTTTGCTGCTATTGGAGCAATTAAGAGAGAAATGAATAATGGTAAATGGACAGCATTTGCAATTTGTTATCAATGTTTATTTGCTTATGTAGTAGCTTTGATTATTTATCAAATTGGTAATTTGGTATTATATGGTACATTTGGTTTTGGAACAATCGTTGCGATCGTTTTAGTTATTGGACTTATTTATCTATTAGTTAGACCTGAACCAAATTATGAAAAAGAAAGTAAGTCAAAAGTTGTAAAGGCTTAAAATAGAAAGGACTTGATATTATGTCAACATTTATAATCAGTGTTATTTTAATCATTATTGTTGTCTTGGCTATAAGATCAATTATCAATGATAAGAAAAAAAGTAGCTGTGGAGGCAGTTGTAGTGGTTGTAATGGCTGCAGCGATTTAAAAAAAGATTTAATGACAGCATATTATCAAGATAAAGAAAAAGATTGTAAAACTGGAAGTTAAATTCCAGTTTTTTTGTTTGAAAGTATGAATAATGGTATGAAGAATGAATACAATGTAAAAAATAACGAAGAAATTTGTAAAAATTAGAAAAGAAAAATATTATTTTAGAAAAATCTGTATTAATTTGTGAAAAAATTATAAAAACATTGGACAAGAATAAAAAGTTTCCCTATAATAGGGTCATACACTAAAAAATAAGGGGGATGTCATTATGACAAAAGAAAGAGTTTTTAACTTTTCAGCAGGTCCATCAATGTTACCTGAGCCAGTATTAAAGAAAGCGGCTGAACAAATGTTGAATTATGAAAATACAGGAATGTCTGTAATGGAGATGAGTCATAGATCGTCATCCTATTTAGATATATTTAATAATACAAAAGTTTTATTAAAAAAGGTCATGAATGTGCCAGATAATTATGAAATTGTATTCTTACATGGTGGAGCAACTCAACAGTTCTCAATGATTCCATTAAACTTTTTAAAAACTGGTAAAGCTGATTATGCTGTTACAGGAAATTTTTCTAATTTAGCATATAAAGAAGCCACTAAGTTTGGCGATATTCATGTTGCTTATGATGGAAAAGAAGATAATTATTCTCATATTCCAACTCAAGATGAATTAGATTTAAGTGATGATGCTGATTATTTGCATATTTGTGCTAACAATACTATCTTTGGTACTGAATATAAATATGATCCAGTTACTAAAAATGGTTGTCCAGTTATTGCAGATATGTCTTCTAATATTTTATCTCAAAAAGTTGATGTATCTAAATATGGTGTTATCTACGCTGGTGCTCAAAAGAATATGGGTATTGCAGGGTTAGGTATTGCGATCGTTCGTAAAGATTTATTGGAAGGAACAGTTCAAACAGCACCCGTACTCATGGATTATCAGTTAATGGTAAAGAAAGATTCAATGTATAACACTCCTTCTGCATATGCTATTTATATGTGTGGATTGGTATTAGAATGGGTAGATCAAAATGGTGGAGTTGAAGCTATGTATCAACGCAGTATTGAAAAATCTCAATTATTATATGATTATTTAGATCATAGTGATTTCTATAAAGCTGCTGCTGATAAAGCAAATAGATCTAGAATGAATGTTACATTTACAACTCCATCTAAAGAATTAGATGCTAAATTTGTCAAAGAAAGTATTGAACAAGGTATGACTAATTTGAAAGGACATCGTTTAGTTGGAGGAATTAGAGCATCAATTTATAATGCTATGCCTTTAGAAGGTGTTCAAAAACTTGTTGATTTTATGAAAAAATTTGAAGAGCAAAATAAATAGGAGATATTATGTATAAAGTTAAGTTAATGAATAAAATCTCAGATGTGGGATTAAATTATTTTGATGATAAATATCAAATTGATATGGATATTGAAAATGAAGATGTTATTTTAGTGCGTTCTGCACCTTTACATGAGTATGAATTTAATGCTGATTTAAAGGCCATCGCAAGAGCTGGAGCTGGTGTTAATAATATTCCTTTGGATAGAGCAAGTGAACAAGGAGTTGTTGTTTTCAATACACCAGGTGCTAATGCTAATGCGGTTAAAGAGTTAACGTTATGTTCACTTTTTTTAGCAAGTCGTAAGTTATTAGAAGGTCATGATTGGATCAATGATCAAAAAGGTGACGTTGCTAAAATTGCTGAAAAAGGGAAAAATCAATTTGTTGGTCCAGAAATCGATGGCAAAAAATTAGGAGTTTTTGGATTGGGAGCAATTGGTGTTGCAGTAGCAAATGCAACAACTAAATTAGGAATGGAAGTTTATGGTTATGATCCATATATTTCAGTTAATGCTGCATGGGGTATGAGTAAATGGGTCAAGAATGCTCAAACAGCTGATAATCTATTTGCTGATAGTGATTATATTACTTTACACGCTCCAAGTACAAAAGAAACAAAAGGAATTATCAATAAGGATACAATCGCAAAAATGAAAGATGGAGTTGTAATCTTGAATTTTGCTAGAGGTGATTTGGTTGTAAGTGAAGATATTGTTGAAGCAGTAGCAAGCGGTAAAGTCGCTAAATATGTTACTGATTTCGCTGATGAAGTTTTACTTAATAAGAGAAATATTATTGTATTCCCTCATTTAGGGGCTTCTACTCCTGAATCAGAAGATAATTGTGCTAAAATGGCAGTTAAACAAGTTATTGATTATTTAGAAAATGGTAATATTGTGAATTCAGTTAACTTCCCAACAGTATCAGAACCAAGAAAATCTAAATATCGTGTATGTATCATTCATAAAAATGTTCCAAATATGTTAGCTAGATTTGCTACATTTGTTGCTAACGAAAATTTAAACATCGAAAATATGGTTAATAAAGCAAAGGGTGATTATGCTTATACTCTTATAGATACTAATGATGATTTAACTGATAACATCGTTGAAACTATAAAAACTTTAGAAAATGTTATTAATGTGAGAGTTCTTTCATAAGAACTCTTTTTTTATGGAAAAGTATTATATTTAAAATTAATATGAAAATTTAAAAAAATTTAAAATAAAAAAAGAAAAATCGTAAAAATATTTGAATATTATATATAGGAGGTATAATTTATGATTGAGAAAGAAGAAAGACTTCCCTTTTATAATGATGATATTTTTAAGTTTCTTATTAATTTATTAACAGAAGGCTCCTATACTTTTGTATATGATCTTATTTATGCAATTACTGGCATTTTGCCCACTTCAATAGAAAAGTTTGATCGTGTTTTTGATAGACAAAATCCAAATATGAAAAGTTCAGAGGTAGATGGATTGTTTGTTTTGAATGATGAGTTTATTATTGATATTGAGGTTCAAAGAACATTGAGTTTTGAGGCTTTAAGTCATAAAATACATAGATATTTAGGATATATGTTAACAAGTACAACATTAAAGGGACAAAAAGATAATGAAAAAGTATTGCGAGTTATGATGATTGTATTTTATTTAGGGAGTATTGATGATAGTCAAGATTTAGTTGCAACTGGAAAATATAGAGGAGATAAAAAAAGCACTAAAATGATCAGTAATATGAATACATATGTCGTGCAATTAGGAAAGGTAAATGATATTTTTGAGAAAAAAGGAATTAAAAAGATGAGTTCATTAGAAAGAGTTAGCTTTGTAATCCAAAATGCTCATAAAGAGAAATATTCTGATATAATTAAGATATTAAAAAAGTTAGAAAACGAGGTGGCTTATATGGAAAAAAGATATGATGAATTTACAATGGATATTGGTGCCTATTTAATGGCAAAAAGAAAAGAAGTCAATGAGTTTGCAATAAAAGAAACAATAAGAGATACAAAACGTGATTTTGAGGAGCTTGGATTAAAAAAAGGTAAAATGAAAGAAAAAGAGGAAACAGCAATGAGAATGCTGGCAAGTGGAAAGTATACGATAGAAGCAATTGTAGAAATTACAGGTTTAAATATTGAAGATGTTAAAAGATTGTCAACATTATAATAAAGTGTTTAAATGCAGGAAGTAAGTCATTATTTCTTGCGTTTTTAATATTTATTAAAAATTAGCACTCTTTTTGTCAAAGTGCTAAAAAGTTCATATTTTGTTCATAATATAGACTATAATATAGCTTGTTAGCAATCAGGTATGATGAGTGCTAAATAAGGAGGAAAGAAAATGTTAAGACCATTGAATAATAATGTTATTTTAAAAAAAGAAAAAGCTGAAAATAAAACAGCAAGTGGAATTATTTTAACTTCAGTGAGTGAAGAAAAAAATCAAGCAGTTGTAGTTGCGGTAGGAACAAAATGTGATGATCAACTCAAACCTGATATGAAAGTTATTTTTAAAGAATATTCAACAACATCTTTTAAAGATGGCGAAGATGAATATTTAATTATTAGTGATGAAGATATTTTAGCAATTATTGAATAGGAGGAATTGATATGAGTAAAGAAATTCGTTTTTCAAAAGATGTAAGAGATGCGATGTTAAAAGGTGTGAATACATTAGCAGATGCTGTTAAAGTAACTATTGGTCCTAAAGGACGTAATGTTGTTTTAGATAAAGGATATGGTTCACCATTAATTACAAATGATGGTGTATCAATTGCAAAAGAAATTGAATTAGAGGACTCATTTGAAAATATGGGTGCTAAATTAGTCTATGAAGTTGCTAATAAAACAAATGATGTCGCTGGAGATGGTACTACAACAGCAACTATTTTAGCTCAAAGTATGATTCAAAATGGCTTAAAAGCAGTTGAAAAAGGTGCTAATCCTGTATTAATGAGAGAAGGTATTGACTATGCTAGTAAAGAAGTTTCAAAATATATTTTAGAGCATTCACAAAAGATAGAAACAAGTGAAGACATCGCTAATGTAGCAACCATCTCTTCTGGAGATAAAGAAATTGGTCAATATATAGCAAACGCCATGGAAAAAGTTGGAAAGAGCGGAGTTATTACTGTAGATGAATCAAATAGTTTTGATACAGAATTAGAAGTTGCAGAAGGTATGCAATATGATAAAGGATATGTTTCTCCATACATGGTATCAGATAGAGAAAAAATGACTATTGATTTAGATAATCCACTTATCATGATTACAGATCAAAAAATCAACACAATTCAAGAAATTCTTCCAATTTTAGAACAAGTTATGCAATCTAATCGTTCATTATTATTGATCGCTGATGATTTTGAACAAGAAGTTATTTCTACATTAGTTGTTAACAAATTAAGAGGAACATTCAATGTTGTAGCAACCAAAGCTCCAGGATTTGGTGATAACCAAAAAGAAATCTTACAAGATATTGCTATACTGACAGATGCTAAATTCTATAACAAAGATTTAAATATGAACTTAAAAGATATGAGTATTGACGATTTAGGATCAGCTAAGAAAGTTCATATTACTAAAGATCATACAACAATGATAGGTGGTTTAGGACAAAAAGAAGCAATTGATGCTCGTATTGAAGAATTAACTCAACAAATGAATAACTCAAAGAGTGATTATGATAAGAAAAATTATGGTGAACGTTTAGGAAAATTAAGTAATGGTGTTGCAATCATTAAAGTAGGTGGAGCTACTGAATCAGAATTAAAAGAAAAGAAATTAAGAATTGAAGATGCTTTAAATGCTACAAAAGCAGCTATTAGTGAAGGAACTGTCATGGGTGGAGGAGTTACATTAGTTAATGCATATGTAGCTTTAAAAGAACATTTAAAGAGTGATAATGTTGATAAACAAAAAGGTATTAAAGTTGTATTAGATGCATTATTAACACCTATGGGACAAATTGCTGAAAATGCAGGATTTAACAGTGATGAAATTGTCGAAACACAAATGAAAATTGAAGAAGGACAAGGATTTGATGCTAAAAATGGACAATGGGTATCAATGTTTGATAAAGGTATTATAGATCCAACAAAAGTTACACGTAGTGCATTATTAAACGCTGCAAGTATTTCAGCATTATTTATCACAACAGAAGCAGGTGTTGCTTCTATTAAAGAAGATACACCAGAACCAGCAATGCCACAAGGTATGTATTAGACAAGTGAAAGCTTGTCTTTTTTTTAAAAGTTTTATTTTATTTGTGTATAAGTACAAAAATAGATATAATGGAAGTAGATATTAGGAGGAAAAAATATGAAGGGAAAAACTAAATTTATATCTATTTTATTATCAATTGCAGTTGCTTTTTCTTTTGCAGTAACTGTAAAAGCTGAAGATAATGAAAAGACTACAAAAATTACTTATACTGTTGAAGGTGAAAAGACAGTTCTTGAAGATGGAAGAGAAGCTTATGCTAACGAAGTTAAAGTCATTTTTAAGGTAGAAACAAATGAGGAAATCAAAAAGATAGAATTATTAGATGATACGGGAAAATGGTTAGAACAACCTATTAATGACGCAAATGAATATATTGCTCAAACAACGAAAGCAGGAGAATACTTATTTCAATTAAAAGTTCTTGGTGAAAGTGATAAAGAACTTGCTTTATCAGAAGAGGTTAAAGTTTTAATTGATAAAGTAGATGTACCTAAAGATGATGAAAATCAACCTAATGATACAGAAGAAATAACACCACCATCAGATAATAAAGTAGAGGTAGAAGAACATGAGCATGACTATTTTGATGGATTGATGAATATGTCCGATCCAATAGAAACAGAAGATGGTTATGTAGTTATCATTCCATGTAGTGAAGAAGGTTGCAAGGAAAGTATAGAATTAAAATTTGCATTATATAAAGTCGTTGCAGAAACAAATACATATGATTTAAGTCAGGGAAAAGATATAACTTACACAACTGATGCTAAGGGAGAGCTAATATCAGTAACTATTGATGATGAATATTTAATTGAAGATGATGAGTATACTGTCAATAAAGATGGAACAGTTACAATAAAAAAATCAGCTCTTAATCAATTAGATAAAGGTAATTATGAAGTTTCATTTATTTATATGGAAATATTAAATGAAGAAGAACTTAATAATTTAGATATGGATGATCCAAATTTCATTTCTAAATTATTTAAAAATATAAAAATGGGTATTGCTTTTACTGATTTGACAGTTATTGGAAATAAACCTGTTACTGTTACAGAAGAGGTTGTCAATAAACCAGTGAATACAGATAAGAAAGAACCAAAGGAAAAAACACCAGAAATTGTTAAAACTGATGATAACTCATTGATAGAATTATATATTGGATTAATGGGTGTAATGGGAATTTCGTTAATATTATTAAGAAAAAGAAAATCAGCTTAGTGCTGATTTTTTTAATAATATAAAATTTATAAAAACTATTGACAAACATGATAGAGAATAGTAAACTATACTTAGTTAGCGAAGACTAACTTAAAATCCTATACTCTTTGTATCCTTCGATCCTTAATCATTGAAACAATCAATTAGCCTTACTCCTATAAAAATGATTGCTCAATCTCTCATATAGAAGTGATACATGATAATTAGACTTGTTAAAGCAAGTCTTTTTTCATCACTTGAAATAATACTCAATAAAAATAGTATATAATTATATAAGAAGGGTGATATGCATGATTATCGATAAAATAAATAGTTTAGAACAACTCACAATACAGGAAAAAGCTATCGTTGATTACATTAATCAAAATTTAAAAGCAATAATAGATTTTAATGTTAGTGAACTTGCAAAAGCAAGTTTTACTTCACCATCTACAGTTATACGTTTATCGCAAAAGTTAGGATATAAAGGTTATTCAGAATTAAGATCAGCATATACGTTAGAATATTCAAATATGATAAAGCAGAATACTTTAAAACGAAAACCTTTTGAAAAAGATACAAGCATAGATGAGGTTATGCAGATATTACCAATGTCTTATTTAAAAACTGTTGATTATGCGAGGACGATGTTATCAAAGAATAAAATTATTCGTATTACAAATTTATTAAAACAGGCTGATAGAATAGAAATATATGGCACAGGAATCAATTATGATTTAGGTAAAATGATGGCATATCGTTTTGAAACGGTAAATAAAGATTGCTTTGTTTATAATTCACCTCATTGGGAACATTTAAAATATTTAGAAATGAACCATATTCATACGATTGCTATTCTTTTATCACATACAGGTAAAAATCCTATCATTATAGATGCTGCAAAAAGATTAAAGAATAGTCAAATCAAAACAATTTCTATTTCATGTAATAGTATTGATACTTTAAAACAATTAACAGATGAAAATATTCAAATCATTGATTATCATAGTGAATTAGAATTAAAGACAACAATGTTTATGATTGGCGTACAATTTGTTTTAGATGTATGTATATCATCTATTCTTATTCAAAATATTGATAAAGTAGAGAATATTGTATCTAAAGTAGATGTTGAAAGGGAAAAGTGGTTGAAATAATATTTCATGCTTTTTTCTTTTTTTAATTTATATTTTGGA
>Ga0129308_1003083_pt1 | contig 12678 bp, 8 predicted proteins | sample L827metagenome_FD_94440 | JGI IMG/M metagenome (GOLD analysis project Ga0129308, IMG submission 94440) | Ring-tailed lemur group fecal microbial communities from Wisconsin, USA - L827 metagenome | ecosystem: Host-associated > Mammals > Digestive system > Large intestine > Fecal | place: USA...
CTGAGCGCCTGTATCATATCCTCGATTTCCCGGTTGTCCGACAGCACCGCCTTGGTCTGGATGAGCTGGAAGACGTTGTACAGGAAATGCGGATTGATCTGGTTCATCAGCGCCTCCAGCTCCGCCTCCTTCTGCTTCAGTTCCGCGATGTAGACCTTCTGGATCAGGCCGTTCATCTTGTCCGCCATATGCTCGAACCGCTCGCCGATCACCGCCAGCTCCCGCGGCGCCTGATCGTACTCCGCAATCTCTATGGCCCCACTGCCGTCGTAGGAATTGATTCGCTCGATCAAAATGTCGAAGGGACGCTGCACCGCCCGCACATTGCGTAGAATAATGCAGATGAGCAATAGCAAAGTGAAAATCCCGAGCGCTACGACGGCGGCCAGCAGGTGGAACACCGGACTCAGAATCATATCCCTGCCCGTCTGCCAGACAAGCGTCCACCCGTTCGCGGCAAGACGCTGGATCACATAGAAGCGGCTGCCCCGGCCGAACACCTGGCTTTTTCCCGGCAGCGCCGATGACAGCATTTCGTCCGACAGGTCGTCCCCGGAATCTGTATGCTCCGGCCTCCCGGTCTTTGGTGCCTCCCCTGAGCAGAATACCGGCTGATATTCCTCATCCAGAAGCAGATAGCCGCCCGATTCCTCGCCGTCGGTTTTCAGGAAGTCCGCCAGCACAAGCAGATCGCATTCGATCATCACGTACCCGATCACGTTCCCGGAACGCAGGATCGGGTAAATCATCGAAAAGGTCGTCCTGTCGCCCGGGCGGTAAAAATGATCTGTCCCGTGAGGCGGCGCGTACTTGACCAGACCATCCTGCTCCAGTGCCTTCTGAAACCATTCCTGAGCAGCATAATCATATTCCTTCCGAATCACATCATTCAGGCTGTATACGGTTTCCGTATCCGCGCTCAGCAGATTAATGTCCACAATGTAGTTCGTGAACATGCTGACGTTCTGCAGATAGGCGTCGATATTGCGGATATTGTCCAGCCATTTTGCGGTATACGGCTCATAATATTCTGTGACAAGGCGCGCCGTAGGCCCGTACTCCGCCAGCGAAATAATCGGCCCGATCATCCCCTCCAGCCTCGTCTCCATAGAATTGGCAACAATCTCAACCTGCGTCTGCTGGTTTCTCAGGATCGTATCCTTCATATACTTCGTAATATATACAGTGAAAAGCAGAACCAGTGACAGAAGCACAAAAATGAACAGCGTGGACACACGCCATACTGTCTGGGTGACAATTGATTTTCTTTTCATCGTTGGTTACTCGTCCTTTTTCAGTCATTACAGACAGTTTAGCAGAGTCGCGTATGCATTACAAGCAAAAATCCCGGGGCGGTCTACGGCTCGTTTCAAGTTCGGCTCTGCCATACATGTTCCTCAATCAGAAGCTCCCAATGTCCATTATGGCTGCTTCCTACTCTCTTGATAATCTGTTGTTTCTTCATCTTATTCAGATAATACTTAACCCTGTCCACTGACCATCCCAATTCCATTGCCAGCTCTTTTTGCGACATTCCCGGCTGCTTATGCACAAGAGCAAGAACAGCCCTGTCCTCATTCGTAAAATGAAAATCACCCGGTTGGGTAGGACTTTGGGTAGTTTGGGTAGTTTGGGTAGTGACACCATTGCCACCAAACTCGTCTGGAATCCACCGATACATATTCACCCGGAAATCACCGTCAAAATCAATGAATTCCGGTTCCGGTAAGCCATACTCGCTGCACTCCCGAAGCATTCGTGGAATTCCGCTGCCCCATTTTTCAATGATTTTCATGTATGCAAAGGCACAGGCAATGGCACGGTTGCGGGGCTTGGAATAGCCTTCCTTCATCTTTCTGATGGAGACACCGTTCAGCAGCATACCGGGGGAAGTGACCTCCAGCCGATCATCAAAGAGTGCTATCTGGATGTTTCCCGGCTCTAAATAAGAGCGATGTGCGACAGAATTTGCGATCATCTCACGCACACTGTCCACCGGAAGCTCATACACATCCTGTCGGTATATGCCCTGTATCCGCATCCCGCGGTTGATCTTCTCCAGCACGTATTGGAAGGCGGCCTCCATCTGATCCTGAATGGAGCCTTCAAACTCCCTCCGGTCTACAAAATATGCCCGGTCCTTCCCCTTAAAAACGGCGCACTGGATGACCGGCTGAAACCTTGCCTGCCCGGTGAGCAGGGCATAGGCATTGGTAGGAACAATCGCTCCGTCTTTTTCCGCGAGAACACCCCAGGATAGAAGCACGTTCTGCGTCACATCCCTTACTTTCAGCTTTTCACCCTCAGTCAAGGTATTACGGAGCGCAATAGCCTTCATCTCTGCACACAGCCGTTCAATATTCTCCGGTGTTACGGTCAGGTCTTCGCAAATCTCGCAATCATAATAACGATTCTGACCTTCCAGGATCAACTCTTTCAACATATAATCTGCCACCGGCCTTGACGTACCGGCTGACCGGACATACGTGCCGCTTACCATCCCTTTAGACTTAATGTAATAGGGACGCATCTTACCGGGGAAAATCTCCACCACAATGATGGTCTTATCTTCCACAGTCTGCAAGGTCACATCGGGAATGATTCTCGGCTCACAGCTATCAGAGATAGCATTAGTAATGGTATCTATCGTCTGGAAGATATTGTCTGTGTCCATGCCTGCCACTTCCAGCGACTGATCATCCACGCCAAAGATGATCTTACCACCCCGGCCATTGGCATAAGCCACCACTGTCTTCATGTATTTTGAACTGTCCTTCGGCACAGTGACTTTATATTCCACGTTGACTGATTCGCCAGAAAACAACTTCCCCTTTTCCATTTCCATCCCTCCAAACGCACTTTGAATAGTATACCTTATTTGTCCAGTATATCATTTCTCTACCGCAATGGAAAGCAAAAATGCTCTAAATGGCCTTCTCTAACCAGGGGAACATTTCCTGATTAAGAAGTCATTTAGAGCATATTACATCAGAAACAAGTAACTTAAAATACCGCCTGACACCTCATTTATTCAAACGGGAACCGGAACTGGTCGAGTCCGAAGCGGTCGCGCAGTCCGATGAACTCCTTCTGGACGGCCTCTCCTACCGGGACGCCCTTGTCCTTGCGGAACTGCCAGATGTCGTACTCCTTCTCGCCTGCCGTGTAAATGCGGTCGTGGCCGGGGGCCTTCTGGGACGCGCGCAGCTCGCGCAGGATGTTGCCTGCTGTCTTTTTGAAGACATCGGCGCCCATGAACGCCTCCGTGTCGATCGCGATAAAGAAATGGCCGAGCGGGTACGGAATCTTGTTGCCGTCCGCGTCAAGGCCGGAAAGCATCTTCAGGTAGCTGCCCGCCTGGAGCGCGGCTGAGAGAATCTCAACCACTGTCGCGTAGCCGTAGCCCTTGTAGCCTGCGAGCTCCTCACCGATGCCGCCGAGCGGTGCGAGCGCCGCCCGCTTCTCGTTGAGCGCCTTCAGGATATCCTCGCTGTCTGTCATCGGCTCGCCGTCGCGTCCGATCACCATTCCGGCCGGCGTGTCCTTGCCGGAACGCGCGTAGAACTCAATCTTGCCGCGCTGTGAGATCGACGTTGCGCAGTCGAGCACGAACGGGAACGGCTCGTCGGTCGGCATACCGAACGTGATCGGGTTCGTCCCGAGCATATTTTCGACACCGAAGGTCGGAGCGATCGACGGTCTCGCATTCGTGCCGGTGATACCGATCATATTGTTCTGCGTCGCCATCGTCGCATAGTACCCGGCGATGCCGTAGTGCGTCGAATTGCGCACCGCAACCATACCCATGCCGTACTTCTTCGCCTTGTCAATCGCCATCTGCATGGACCGCGTGCCTACTACCATACCCATGCCGTTGTGCCCGTCGACCACAGCCGTCGTCGCCGTCTCGCGTACCACCTCAAACTCCGTCACCGGGTTGAGGATGCCGGCATCGATCCTGTCAATGTAGATCGGCTTGAAGCGGTTGCAGCCATGGCTCTCAATGCCGCGGCGGTCGCTCTCGAGCAGCACCTCGGTGCAGACCTTTGCATCCTCCGCCGGTACGCCCTCCTTCTCGAATACGGCGTTCATAAAATCGCGCACCATCTCCCACGGAATAAATGGCCTTGTCTCAATCATTTGTAAAACCCTCCTTCATTTATATCGTTATTTGCACAGCTCAGCGACGATCTGGTTGATCACCTTACCGTCCGCTTTACCCTTGAGCTCACCCATCACGGCCTTCATCACCGGCCCTTTGTTCTTCGTCGCGATCAGATCCGCGAACTTTTCCTGAATATACGCCTTCACCTCGTCGGCGGACATCAGCTTCGGCGCGTACTCCGCGATCACGTCATAGCGGAACTGGTACTCTGCCTTCAGATCCGCGCGCGCTTCCGGACACGTATCGATCTGCTCCTTCACTGTCTTGAGTTCCTTCAAAATCACGCGGTCGGCAAGCTCTGCCGGAATATCATCGCGGCATCCCTCGTCGATCGCAGCCTTCTTCACCGCGGATACGAGGGACGAGATCGCCTCCTTGCGCGGCTTATCCTTCGCCTTCATGGCAGCTACCATATCTTTTCTCAATACTTCAATATCCATCCTGTTTTCCTCCTTCGGTTATTTTCTCATAATTTAGCAGACCGTCCATCCGCTCCCGTACAGCCTCAACCGGAACCCGGCCCTTTGTCTGCGGTATCTTTACATAAAATTGTACGCGCAGTACGCCGCATAGATCGCGACAAGCAAAGCGCCCTGAATACGGCTGCCGCGCTTTTTGATCAGGAACGGCACGACGAGAATCAGCATGACAAACAAGGCGAACGGCGTGTCCAGAACGGCCGTGCTGCGCTCAATGGAAATCCCGTTCGTAATAGTTGCCGGAATGCCGATGACAAGCAGCAGGTTCAGCAGGTTCGCGCCGAGCACATTGCCGATGCCAAGACTTGAGCGGCCCTTGACCAGAGCGGAGATCGTCGTCACAAGCTCCGGCAGGGAGGTTCCGAGCGCGATAAAGGTCACGGCGATCACACGCTCCGGCACACCGACCGCCTGCGCAATCAGAATACCGTTATCCACAAGCAGACGCGCGCCGATAAACAGTGCCAGTGCAAACACTGCCATCAGAAGCAGCGGTCCCGCAACAGAACCCGAAGTCTCCTCCCCGGACTGCTCCTGCTGCCCTTTCGTGCGCATGATCTGCACATAGCCAACCGTATATACAACAAATCCGGCGAGCAAAGCAACTCCCATATAGCGCGGCACAGCTCCCACCGCAAGCTGCAGCGCACACAGAATTGCGCCGAAGACAAAGAACAGCGTCGTATTCCATGTCATCGATTTGCCATCCACTCCGACGGATGGCCGGCAGAGCTGGCCAACCCCGGCAATCAGCGCCGTGTTGCAGATGATCGAACCGTACGCATTGCCGGCGCATACTGCAGTCGAGCCCTCGAACGCCGCCGTCGTCGAGACAAGCACCTCCGGCAGCGTCGTCCCGATGCTGACGATCGTAGCGCCGATCATGATTTCCGACATGCCGAGCTTCTTCGCCACCTCAACCGCATTGTCCACAAATTTGTCCCCGCCGATACAGATAATGGCAAGTCCGATCACAAATAGTATTACTGTAATAAGCATATTGTCCTCCTGGTTCCGAATGATCCTGTGGCGGACAGTCCCGTGAACCATCCCCGGAAGCCATCAAAAACAGGCCCTATCCAGGAGATGCCATCGGACATGAACCGCAACACAAGAATAGCGCATTTTTCTTCTGATGTAAAGGACTTCCTGTTCGTTATCTTCCGGACAATGAACAAGAAATGTCCTCGCAGAGATACGGTTGACACATCGCAGCTTTACCGCTTATACTGAATCACGTCCTCCGGCAGCCGCGCAGCTTTGGTCAAAACAACAATCTTAAACCACAATACAGCCTCTTTTTTATATGAAAGGACGATCTTTTATGAAAAAAATATTGTTTACGGGCTTTGAACCCTTCGGCAAGGAATCGGTCAATCCCTCCTGGGCGGCAGTCTCCATGCTGCCGGATACCCTCGATAATATACAGCTTCTCAAATGCCACCTGCCCGTCGAATACGACCGTGCGGCCGGGCTGCTGTTTGACGAGATCCGGCGCATGCAGCCGGACGCCGTGATCTGCGTCGGACAGGGCGGCGGGCGGGCGGCGCTGACGCCGGAGCTCGTTGCAATCAATTACGACGACGCCCCGGATCCCGACAACGCGGGCGTACAGCGCACCGACAGGACCATCTGCCCGGACGGGCCTGCGGCTTATTTTTCAACGATTCCGGTGAAGCAGATCATCGCCGCAATCCGTGCAGCAGGTGTCCCCTCCATCCTCTCCTGCTCAGCCGGCACCTATGTCTGCAACAATCTGATGTATCACCTGCTCCACGGGCTTGCGCAGGAATACCCGCATATCCGGGGCGGCTTCATCCATGTGCCGTTCGAGTGCTCGCAGACGCTGGACCGCGGCCGGATGCCGTCTCTGCCGATAAGCGCAATCGCCGCGGGACTGGAGGCTGCGGCAAGGGCGGTGGCAGAAAATCTGTAAGCCGCTATAAAAAGCTCCTGATGTATGCATAAAAACGGCTCCGGAATACTGCTTCCGAAGCCGCAATGCTTACATCAAAACAATCCCTATCACGTCAGAAAATCCTTGAGCCTCTTGCTTCTCGACGGATGTCTCAGCTTGCGCAGTGCCTTCGCCTCAATCTGGCGGATGCGCTCACGCGTCACGTTGAACTCCTTGCCGACCTCCTCGAGCGTGCGGGCTCTGCCGTCCTCGAGGCCGAAGCGCAGGCGCACCACCTGCCGCTCACGGTCGGTCAGGGACTCGAGCGCCGTGCTCAGCTCCTCGCGCAGCATCGAAAACGCCGCGGAGTCAGCAGGCGAAAGCGCCGTATCATCCTCGATGAAATCGCCAAGGTGGGAATCATCCTCCTCACCGATCGGCGTGTCGAGCGACACCGGATCACGCGAAATCTTCAGGACCTCGCGCACACGGCTGACCGGAACATTCAGCCGCTCAGCGACCTCCTCCGGGGTAGGCTCACGGCCAAGCTCCTGCAGAAGCGTCCTTGTCATGCGCAGCGTCTTGTTGATCGTCTCGACCATATGTACCGGGACACGGATCGTCCTGCCCGTATCCGCAATACCGCGCGTGATCGCCTGGCGGATCCACCAAGTCGCGTACGTGCTGAACTTGTAGCCCTTCGTGTAGTCGAACTTGTCTACCGCCTTCATCAGGCCCATGTTGCCCTCCTGAATCAGATCCAGGAATGGCATACCGCGGCCGACATACTTCTTGGCAATGCTCACGACAAGACGGAGATTCGCCTCGGTAAGCTTCTTCTTCGCCTCCTCGTCGCCCTCCTCAACCTTGCGGGCCAGCTCTACCTCCTCGTCGCCGGACAAAAGCGGTACATTACCAATCTCCTTCAGATACATGCGGACGGGATCCTCGGTGCTGACACCCTCCAGGATATCGACATCGTTGATCAGCTCAATCTCCTCATGATCCGAAAGCAGGACGTCCTCTTCTGATTCCAGAAGCAGATCATCCGTGTCATCCGGAGACTTCCCCTGCAGAACATCGACATGGTTCTTCTCGAGATATTCCAGAACCATATCGATCTTGTCCTCAGTCAGCTCAATCCCCGTACCGTTGAAGGCACTCAGAATCTCATCATACTCAAGCGTATTTTTTTTCGTCTTGGCCAACGTCTTCAGGCTCTCCAGAGTCTTTAAAAACTGCTCCTGTACTTCGTTCATCAATACACTCTCCTCATCACTATCGTTCTTTTAACATAACATTTTTGTCAAACGCTGTCAACGTCTGCGCGTGAATTGTCAAAAGAAACCAGCCCGTATGACAGCGGCAAGTGCTCCGACCTGCGCTGAATCGTTACTTACTTTCCAACAGCATCGGGGCTGCGCTGCGCATAGAGATCACGGGGCCTCCCGTATGCTCAATGTATTCGCGCGTAATCCGCACACTTCCGATGTTGTCATCCTTCGGGATTTCATACATGATATCCAGCATGAATTCCTCGATAATCGCCCGCAGCGCACGCGCTCCTGTTTTTTTCTCCAGTGCTTTTTCTGCAATCACCTCCAACGCTCCGTCATCCATCTCGAGCTGCACCTCATCGAGTGCGAGCAATTTCTGATACTGTCTTATGATGGCGTTGCGAGGCTCCTTCAGAATGCGTACCAGCATCTCCTTCGTCAGTGCCTGCAGGGAAAAGATTATCGGGAGTCTCCCGATGAATTCCGGTATCATGCCGAACGAGCGCAGATCCTCGACGGTCACGCGCGAAAGCAGGTTGGGATCGTCGTCGTACTTGTCCTTCAAATCGCCCATAAATCCAATCGCAGCCTGCTTGTTCAGCCTCTCCTTAATAATATCCTCCAGCCCCGGGAACGCGCCGCCGCAGATAAACAGAATATTCTTCGTGTTGACCGTCATCATCGGTACCATCGCATTCTTGCTTGCGGCTCCGACCGGCACCTCGACCTCGCTGCCCTCGAGCAGCTTCAGCATTCCCTGCTGCACGGCCTCGCCGCTTACATCCCGCTGGTTTGCATTTTTCTTCTTTGCAATCTTGTCAATCTCATCGATAAAAATGATGCCCTGCTCCGCGCGGTCCACATCATTGTCAGCCGCAGCCAGCAGTCTGGAAACCACGCTCTCGATATCATCACCGATGTACCCGGCCTCCGTCAGAGACGTGGCATCCGCAACCGCGAGCGGCACGTCCAGCAGCCTTGCAAGCGTCCTGACAAGATAGGTCTTGCCGCAGCCGGTCGGCCCGAGCATCAGCATATTTGATTTCTCGATCTCGACGTCGTCCCCGCCTGCCGCAATCCGCTTGTAATGATTGTAGACTGCAACAGAGATCACTTTCTTCGCGTGCTCCTGCCCGATCACATACTCGTCAAGGCTCGCCTTGATTTTGTGCGGCGCAGGAATCTTCTTAATATCGAAAACGGGCTTCACTTTCTCATCCTTCGGACGCTTCTTTTTCACCTGCTGCGGACGAATCCCCAGTCCGCCGAAGATGTCGCCGAGATTAATCATGCTGATATTCATACCGTGCGGCCTGCCCGCCTCCGGCTCCCCGGCGTCACCGCCGGACTGCACGGATTCGGAACCTGTCTGCCCGTTCCCCGGCGTCTGCGCCGGATACGCTTCTCCCGTCCAGCTCCCGGCGCCCGCGTCCGGCTGTCCGTTTGCGTCTGTTCCCGGATTCCCGCCGCCCGGCTGCCCGTTCGCGCCTGTTCCCGGGGTGCCGTCCGGCTGTCCGTTCGCGCCTGTTCCCGGATTCCCGCCGCCCTCCGGCGTCAGTCCCGGCATCGGGAAGCCGAACATATTCTGATATGGAATCCCCATGTGCTGCATCGAGTCGATCGTCTTTTGCAGACAGTCACTGCAGATGCACAGACTGCCCGGCATCTCAATCATTTTGCCCGCCTGGCTCTCCGGCCTGCGGCAGAGCATGCAGAATTTTTCGTATTCCCCAGTCTTATCATCGTGTCTCTTATCTTCCATTTTGCACTCCTGCCTGTTATGCTGCTATTCACTCCATGACCAGTAATCCGCAATCTGGGATACAAATCCGCTATGCGAAGCCCACACTGCCGCCTGGACATCATTTCATTTATCCGAAAAAGGACCATCCGTATATTCCGCCGCCCGGCTGCCCCGAAGACCGCGGCTGCTCTTCAAAGGTCACCTCGAGCTCCGTTTCCTGATACCGCTCCCCATCAGCCCTGAGGATCGTAACCGTCACGGTCTCTCCCGCTCGGTAGTACGCAAGCAGCTCCGCAAGCCGCTCTGTCGAGGTCACGGTATTGCCATCAAGCCGGCTGATGATATCGCCCTTACGAAGCCCCGCCCGCTGTGCAGAGGAATCTGAGACGACTCCGTAAATATAGACGCCGTTTGGAATTTCGTAGAGGCTGCGCGCCTCCGATGAAATGTCCTGCGTGTAAATGGCAAGATAACCCTGTTCCTCCTCGTCCACGCGCTCACGCGTCACCCGGTTCATCAGCTTCTCGAGGATCGGCTTCGCCTCGTCGATCGGGATCGCGTAGCCCATCCCCTCGACGCCCGTATCGGCCGCCTTCGCCGAGTTGATTCCGATCACCTCGCCGTCCACATTCAAAAGCTCGCCGCCGCTGTTGCCGAAATTGATCGCCGCATCCGTCTGGATGTAACGGTTCTCGGCGCCGTCGATCTTCAGCGTCCGGTTGAGCGCGCTGACAATCCCATGCGTCACGCTCTGGCCGTAGCCGAGCGCGTTGCCGATCGCGATCGTCGGCTCGCCGACAAGCAGGTCGTCCGACGATCCGAGCCTTGCCACGCTGATCTGGCCGAGCACCTCCTGCGGGACATCCGCTGTCTTCACAGAGACTACCGCGAGATCATACTGCGGCTCGCTGCCCTTTTCGACCGCATCGGCCAGCAGCAGATCTTCATTCTCTGCCTGTGCATTGAAGCAGACCGTCAGCGACGAAGCTCCCTCTATCACATGATAATTCGTTGCAATCAATAATTCCTCGTCGTTTTGTGCAAGGATAAAGCCGGAACCGCTGCTCTTGCTCTCCACGATCCGCGTTCCGCGGAAGAAGGAGAGAATCTCCTGCTCAGACTTGTTCGTAATCGCGACCACGGACGGCATCGCTTCCTTCACGACGCCCGAGACATCCAGCACCGCCGCGCGCATCACATCACGCTGCTCCTGCGCTTCTGTCTCCTGTGTCTGTCCCGCTGTGCTCTCCTGCGTCTCCCGCTCCGATTCCTCCTGAACGGAAACGCCAACACCCGGCGTCCTCCCCGGCCACCTCCTGGCCAGGAACCAGACTCCGCCAATCAAAACAATGATTGTAAGTATTATAAGCAGTACCGCCATCCCGCCGCCCCTGCGCGGGCCTCTGCTGTCATACTGATACTGATCATCATTCACATCCGCAACCTCCTGTCACACATGATACCTCTGCCAGGCACTCCGCCGCCCGGCGTGCTGTCTGATCTGCGTAAATCCGCATCCGGCAGCACTTTTCTATATCTCTTAGACAGTGTAACAGTAACATGTGAACATTTTGTGTGCTTTTACTCAACTGTGACTGATTTTGCAAGATTTCGCGGCTTATCGACATCGCAGCCCTTGCCAAGCGCCACGTAATAGCCGAACAACTGCAGCGGAATGACCGCAAGTGAATTTGCAAAATACTTGTTTGTCTTCGGAATGTAGATCACATAATCCGCCGTCTTCTCCACCTCGGTATTTCCGGCAACGGTCACCGCGAGCAGGAACGCTCCTCTCGTCTTCACCTCGACCATGTTGCTGAGCGTCTTCTTGAACAGATCCTCCTGCGTCACCACAGCCGCGACGAGCGTCCCCTCCTCAATCAGCGAGATCGTGCCGTGCTTCAGCTCCCCGGCCGCATACGCTTCCGAATGAATATAGGAAATTTCCTTGAGCTTCAGGGAGCCCTCGAGCGAGATCGCATAGTCGATTCCGCGCCCGATAAAGAAGACGTCGCGGGCCGCAATGTACCGGTTCGCAAATCTCTGTATCTTCTCCTTGTGGTCAAGCAGCATCCCGATCTGCTCCGGAAGCTGCTTCAGATCGGCGATCATCTCCGTGATCTCCTCCGGCGTGACCGTCCCGCGCACCTGCGCGAACTTCATCGCGAGCAGGTACTCGGCGATGAGCTGCGTGCTGTACGCCTTCGTCGTCGCGACCGCGATCTCCGGCCCCGCCCAGGTATACATCACATTGTCCGCCTCGCGCGCAATCGAGCTTCCGACGACATTGACAATGCCGAGCACGCGCACGCCGCACTTTTTCGCCTCGCGCAGTGCCGCAAGCGTATCGGCCGTCTCTCCCGACTGGCTGACCACAATGACAAGCGTCTCCTCGTCAAGAATCGGATTGCGGTAGCGGAATTCGGAGGCAAGATCGACCTCGACCGGGATGCGCGCCAGCCCCTCGAACACGTACTTCGCAGTCATACCCGTGTGGTACGCCGAGCCGCAGGCCACAATGTAGATCTTTTTGATTGCGCGGATCTCGTCATCCGTCATCCCGAGCTCATCAATCTGAATCTGCCCGTCGCGGATGCGCGGATTCAGCGTATCCAGCACAGCCTTCGGCTGCTCATAGATCTCCTTGAGCATAAAATGCTCGTACCCGGCTTTCTCCGCCGCAGACACATCCCACTGAATCGTGACCGGTTCCTTGGCAATCTCCTCGCCGTCAATATTGAAGAACGTCAGTCGGTCCTCCTCCATGCAGACGATCTCTTCATTCTGGATGAAATAGACGTCGCGGGTATATTTCAGAATCGCCGGAACATCCGACGCGATCAGGCAGCCGTCCTTCGACGCGCCTGCGATCAGCGGGCTGTCCTTGCGCACTGCATACAGCCTGCCCGGCTGATCCTTAAAAATAATACCGAGCGCATACGAGCCCTCCACGCGGTGCATCATGCGCGTCACCGCCTCAAGCGGATCTCCCTTATAATAGTAGTCAAGCAGATGCGCGACGACCTCGGTGTCCGTCTCCGAGACGAACTTATAGCCGCGCTCCGCCAGCATATTTTTCAGCTTCAGGTAATTCTCGATAATTCCGTTGTGCACAA
>Ga0129308_1003084_pt1 | contig 12676 bp, 11 predicted proteins | sample L827metagenome_FD_94440 | JGI IMG/M metagenome (GOLD analysis project Ga0129308, IMG submission 94440) | Ring-tailed lemur group fecal microbial communities from Wisconsin, USA - L827 metagenome | ecosystem: Host-associated > Mammals > Digestive system > Large intestine > Fecal | place: USA...
CTCTGTTCAATAAGATTGTTACTAACCGTGCAAAGTCAGTAATCTTATTCTACACTGAGGTATTTTTTTCTCAACCTTCTTTCTTGGAATTCCTTATATTTGAATTATACAGGAAGCTCCTTATTTAATAACAAGATTTATAAATCTCAATCATGTCTTCTCTTGTCAAAGCAACATAATTGTTTCTCAGTAATCTCTGCTGCCCTATGATTACGCTGTCTGTAAATGTTGTCAGTTCTTCTTCCTTCACTCCATATTCTCTGAGATCTTTGCGCTTCAGAATCACTTCCATTAATTTATACAGCTCATTTAATGCATCGCCCGCCTCAACATTCAATACTTCTGCGAAGATTTCTTCCAGCTTGTTGATCTTTCCGACCGGAGCTTTTTCTTTATACTTCTTAAATACTGCTGCGAACATCAGCTGATTGGCTTCTCCGTGCGGAATATGGTAGGTGCCGCCAAGCGGATAGCTGAGTGCATGTACCGCAGCACATCCGGCATATCCGAATGCAATTCCCGCAAGATTGGATGCGACCAGAAAATCCTCCGCTTTATCTACCCAGGAATCTTTACCGTGTTCCTTCACATACTGATAACCGCTTACGATCAACTTGATTGCTTTTTCCGAATAAGCTTCGCTGTGCGGGATTGCCTTCGGTGATACGTAAGACTCAACCGCATGAATCATAGCGTCAATGGAGCTTGTTGCAAAAAACTTATAGGGAAGTGTATGTACCATCTCCGGAATCAGAATCGCAATATCCGCGTACATAGAATCCAGCGCAAGTCCCTTTTTCGTTTTCATCTGCTTCAGTTCACAAATCGTCACATTGGTAACTTCACTTCCGGTTCCGCAGGTGGTGGGAACTACAATGAGTCCGCGTGCTTTCTCGGGAATCAGCCTTGCCATGAAGATATCCTCCGTCTTCCAGTCCCCTGTGAAAGTTAATACCTTTGCGATATCAATAACAGTTCCGCCCCCGACAGCTATCACTCTCTCGATATTTTCCGGTATATCCTTACGAATCGCGTCGATCATTTCATCGTTCGGTTCCCCGTTTCCATACCGTTCCTGAAATAATACCTGGCAGGCCGTCTGGCACGGTTTGATGAAAGGTTCATAAATAAATTCATTCGTAAGAATCAGATCGGTATTTTTTAAATCTGCTTCCTCTGCAAATTCACGAAATGTTGCCGCACTCTTAATAATGGTTGGTAATGAAAATTGATACATTTCTTTTCCTCCTTTATCTTATGTGTTGATTGTATCACTTGATTGTCGACATGTCAATATAATTGTACTCAATTTAATTATCTGATATTATATTTTTATTTTCGTATTCAATCATTGTATTCAGCTTACGCGATAAAAATCAACACAAGCAATATTTTTTATAATTGTATTTATATTTTACTTTTTGTCGTTCTAATCTAATTATTGTCTTTATATTTTAATTCAGTTTTTTATTTTTTATATTTGCGTTTTATTTTATCATTTGGTATACTATTTTTAAAAAATAAAAAAGGAGTGATTTTATGGCAAAATCGAATACGATGTTAAGTCAAACTGTCTATCAGTATATATTGGATTTAATTATGTCTCAAAAATTGCTTCCGGGAGATAAAGTTCCGGAAACCAAGGTTGCACAGGAATTCAAGATCAGCCGCACACCTGTCCGGGATGCCATACAGCAGTTGGCCAATGAAGGCCTCCTTGAAATCTTTCCGAACCGTTTCGTTCAGGTAAAGCAATATTCTATGGAAGACATCACCGACATCGGTACACTTCGCCTGGCGCTGGATACCATATCCGTAAAGCTTGCTTCTTTATTCGGAAGCCGCGCTGATTTTCTGGAGCTGTCCGCACTTGCGCAGCAATGCGAGGATGCCTATCGACAGAATAATCTGACACTGAAACGCGAGCTGGATTGTAAATTTCACATGGCTCTCGCTGAAATCACAGGAAACGAGCTCCTCATCAAGTTTCAAAAAGAACTTTATCTGCGGGTTCAGTACATTATGCTTTGTTACCCCAGAACCGTGGAGTCTGAGTTGGAGCATATCCGCCAGCATCACGCAATCGCAGATGCTTTGATGCAAAACGATTCCCAGCTCGCTCAGAACCTGATCGTGGATCATCTTACTTCTTTTTATAATTTACGTGAAAAGTATCCCACTGATTTCTTTTAGCTGCCGGGCATACCTAAGCGAAGGCCAAACGGTCGGTTGCCGGTCACGCCTAAATGTAGGCCCAGCGAACGTTTATCATGGCTTAAAAAGTGGAGCAGTCACACGAATAATCCGTGCGGCCGGCTCCACTTTTTTGTGTATTCTTAGTACTGTACCGGCTGTCCGCTGTAAACTTCAATTCCACCTGTTACGGTCAAAATTGCGCCGTTGGTAGATGTAGATTCATCTGATGCCAGGAAATACATCGCTTTTGCAACCTCAAGCGGTGTGCAGATTCTTCCGATCGGATTTGCGTTGCAGAACTTATCAACTGTCTCCTGCGGATTCTTCATAAACATCGGGGTTGCACATGCAGAAGGGCTTACTGCATTTGTACGGATATTGTCACGTCCATAATCTAAAGCCATAGATTTTGTCAGATTGATCACTGCCCCTTTGGCTGCATTGTAGGATGCCATATTATAATCACCGTACATACCGGATACGGACGCTGTATTCACAATGGTTCCTCCGCCATTTTCGATCATGTGCGGAATGATATACTTACCAGTAAGGAGGATAGATTTAACATCAACAGCAAATACCTTATCCCATCCTTCCTCATCAATCTCATGAAGTCTTCCTTTCAGGAAAATTCCGGCATTGTTGATCAGAGAGTCTACTTTTCCGAATGTTTTGATCGCATAATCTGCCATTGCCTTTACATCAGCAGCATCTGTCAGATTACATTTGCAGTAATAAGCCTTTGCACCGTCTTTTGCTTCCTGATTCACCTCGTCAAGACCGCCCTCACGCTCATTCATGTCTACCATGAGAACATCTACTCCACGGCTCACAAACAACTTAGAAGCCTCAAAGCCCATACCACTCATTGCACCTGTAATAATTACGTTTTTCATCTCTTTTTCTCCTCTCTTCTGATCAAATTGTTCTTTTTTCTTGCTTTTTGCAAAGATGTGTTCTATAATGTCAAACGGTATATAACCGAATAACTCCTTCCCGAATTTTTATTCCGAGTTATTTTGTAAATAAAAATGAATTGAAAGGAACATAAATATATGATCCAGTCTATATTAAAGGCAAGCTCCGTCCTCGACTATGTTGCCCACCACAATCAATGCGCCAAATTGGCGGATATCAGCGCGGCTCTCGGTATTAATAAGAGCACTCTCCACGGCATCCTCCAGAGCCTTGTATACTGCGGGCTTCTGTCACAGGATCCCGATACCAGCTTCTACTCGCTGGGACTTAAAACCTATGAGCTTGGCAAAATCTTTGAGAAAACCTTTTCTCTTGCAGATGTCTCCCGTCCATTCATGCGGCAGTTAAACGACGAATTCGGAGAAAATATTCACCTTTCCATCGAATCAAGCTACGAAGTTTTATACATTGACTGCATCCAGTCTAAACACGCTGTGAGAACCGCCTCTTCTGTCGGCGGTACGGATGCTCTGTACTCAACATCTGCCGGAAGGATCATCCTTGCCTACGCGGACGGGGATTATGTGGATTACTATCTGGAGCACTGCGACTTTAAACCCTTGACCCCGAATACGATCACCAACGCCGACGATCTTACGCGGCAGTTTGACGTCATCCGCACACAGGGTTATGCTCTTGACAACGAAGAGGTCGAGATTGGCCTTCGCTGTATCTCCGTCCCCGTTCTGGGGGTAGATGAGACATTGCTCGGCGTGATCAGCGTCTCCGGTCCGACTGCCCGTATGGACCCGAAATTGCCAGAGGTCATAGAGCGGACCATCGAGGTGTGCCGAGAATTGTCCCACGCCTTAGGCTATTAATCTTTCAAGAAGCAGGAACCGGCTGACCGGTCACCTGCTTTATTCAATTACTCACATTTCTCAACCTGATGCGATTCTACTGATTTCAGCCCCGCGCTCACCATCGCGTAACTCTTGAAATTATCTTCCAGAGTTGTCTCCGGAACCGTATCATTTTCGATGCAGTCCAGCATCATGTTAAATCCGTACTCCATCTCCTGATATTTCATCTCTGGTTTTTCAAGAAGCACTCCTGTCTCCGCTCCGGATACCATGACTACTTCTTCGTTCTTGCTAAACTCATAGAAATGGACATTGTCATCTGCATCCAGCGTAAGAGCGCCTTTGGAACCCGTAATCGTAAAGTTGCCGTCCCAAGAGCTTTCTTTTCCTCTGGCAGCCCAGCTTCCGTTATAGGTGACCTTGATTCCATTCTCCATTTCCATGATCGCATCCGTTCCCGGCCGCCCTTCGAATGTAGACCAGGATGGATGGTAGGACCTGCAGTAAATATTCTCACAATTAGCCCCGGTAAAGAAACGGATCAGATCAAAGTGGTGAATGCAGACATCCTGCAGCAGCGGCTGCTCAAGTCCTGCACGGTACCCCTGAAGGTCTTCCTGCTTTCTGAACTCGCAGAGGACCGCTTCCACATCACCGATCATACCGCTCTGGATTGCATTTTTGATCGCCTGATTATGCGGTCTCCACCGATAATTCTGCGAAGCCATAAACTTAATCTCCGGATGCTTTTCTTTCATCGCAAGAAGCTTCTTTGCTTCCTCGATGTCCATAGCCAGCGGTTTTTCTGTTATGATATTCATACCCTTTTCCATCGCCATCATGTCCGCTTCAAAATGGAACTTTCCGGGAATCACGACGATGACGAGCTGTGCGTCACTTTTAGCGATCGCATCTCTGTAATCTGTATATAACATATCGTCAGATAAACCGTATTTCTTCTTTACATCCACAAGCTCTGCCTCGCTGCCGGCTACTCCTGCAAGCTCCACACGCTCTGTACGGCTGATCAGCTCCATCCAGTTACGTCCCCAGAACCCAAGTCCCAATAACAATACTTTCGTTTTCATTTTCCTTCCTCCCTCCTGTTATTTTTCCAAAAATTCCCGCAAAACCGAAACCACAAATGCATGATCCTCTTCCTGCGCAAGTCCGGAGCAGGTTACTGTTCCAAGAACTCCCAGCCCTTTTACGGTAATCGGGAAAGAGCCTCCTGCGAGAACGAACCTGGCACTATCCAGCCCCCAGAAATCCATAAAGTCGTGGTCTGTATCCAGTTCTGCCGCAAGTGTCATCTCATAGGAACTCTTGTAGCATTCATAAACCGTACTTTCTTTCCTTGCGATAAAGCGGTCATTCGTCGGAGCGGAGCTGGGAAATGCATAGTAAAATCTTCTCTGTTTATTGAATGTAATACTAAGTGCAACCGGAAGGTTCTTTTCCTTCGCCCGCTTCACCAGCAGAGAGCCCAGCTCCCAGGCCGTATCATGTGTAAACTTTTCAAACACGAGCTCTTCCTGCTGCTTTTGCATGATCTCAATTTCATTTTTCATTTCTTCAGCCGTCATCATACTCCTCCATTCTCTTTCGATTCACCATGCCATATCTCCTGGTAAATCTCTATTCTTTCACCGCCCGGACCGTGGAAAAAGATGATATCCAAATCTCTTGCCGGCGTTCCAAAGTCTTTCACATATTCGTCCGTTTCCGTCTCAAACTCGATTCCCTTTTCTTTCAGAAGCTTCACCACTGACTTCGTATCATTACAGTTGATCGCAAAATGATTTAAAGAGTTCAAAGCTTCCGCCTTTACATCCCGATCGGGTTTTTTTAACTGTAAGAGTTCAATCTGAAGCCCGTCTCTCTTGATTACTGTAATATCGAACTCACCTTCTTCTCCCCCGTCAACATGGAAAACTTCCTCGAATCCGAATATGTCTTTGTAAAAATCCTCACTGGCCTTTAAATCCGGGGTAAAAATCCCCACATGGTTCAGGCCGAAACATAATTTCTGCATTTACCTACTCCTCTTCGCAATCCGCGTAGAATGCCGCCTCGCTCTTCGCAAATACCTTCTTGAGAATCATCATCAGCGCGACAGAAGCGACAATTCCGATAACAACATACACTGCTGTCATCGTAGTTGCACCGCCGACAAGTCCAATCGGGGAACACAAGATATAAACTGTAGCAACGATCGCTACCAGGAATGCACTGAACTCGTAACGGTATTTCCACGGAACCATCTTCACCACATGCTTGTTTTCCAGTACAAATACATCCTCTTTTGGCTTTACGATACCCATGATCAACATGAACACAACCGCGATCACAAAGTTGATACCGATTCTATGTAAGTAATTCATATTCGGGTACAGGAAGAAGCTGAGTAAGTATCCGACAATATGGATCACAGCTCCTACCTTAGCCGCAAATGCCGGCACCCTCTTGTTCAGGTATCCAACACCCAACATAATCAGGATCGGCACGTTGGTAAATCCATTGATCATCTGAAGGTATGAGAAAATACCGGAAGGTGTGTAGTAAAGGATCGGAGCAATCACAGCCGCTACAATCGCAATCACAACACCACATTTTTTGCCCACAGTTACCAGCTCTCTGTCATTCAGACCGCCTTTCTTCCGCGGTGCAATAACGTTAACCGCGATCAGAGTTGTCTGACTGTTCAAAAGTCCGCTGAATGTACTGAGCACCGCACCGAACATTGCTGCCGCGAAAATACCAAGCAGCGGTTTCGGAAGCACGGCATTGACCAGTGTCGGATAAACAAGGTCGCGGGAACCTGTAATTTCAATTCCTTCTTTTGCAAACACCTGGAATGCGATAAGACCAGGAACCATAAGGAGCAGCGGATCAAGGATTTTCAGGAAGCCTGCCCATAAAAGACCTTTCTGACCATGCTTCAGATTTTTTGCAGAAACGGCTCTCTGCAGGATTGCCTGATCCATTCCCCAGAAATACATACATAACAGGAATACACCGGTAAAATTAGTCGCCCATGGATTAATATCCGTAGCACTTCCGATTGCATTCAGCTTCTCCGTATGGGCCGTCAGCACCTGAGAAATACCGCTGAACAGCTGTCCGTCTCCAAGATGAATAAATCCAAAGATCACTACCAGCGTTCCGCCGATCAAAAGCAGCGCTCCATTGATGACATCTGCCGTCGCAACCATTTTCAGCCCGCCATACAGTGCATAGATACATCCAAAAACCGTAATACAGACAACACAGATGATAATTGCTGTGATGAAACTTACATTCAGCATTTCATCAATGTGGAAAAGCTGTACCAGTACAACCGATCCGGAATACAAAGTGATGGGAAGCATATTTGCCATATAAGCAAAAATGATGATCCAAGTCGCAAAGCTCTTCGTCTGCCTGTCATATCTCTGCTCCAGGAAATCATGCATGGTTGTTACCCCCTGCTTCAGATACCTTGGAATCAGATAAAGTGCAGAAACGATAATACAAAGTCCGGATACCAGATCAAAACCGATCGTCGAAAGATTCCCCCACCAGGTATCTCCCGCAAACCCAACAAAGTGGGTGGCACTTGTATTACTGAGCAAGAGTCCGATTGCAATGACACCTGCTGTCATGGATCTTCCGCCAAGGAAGAATCCGCTCTTATCACCCTTATCGACGCTGCGGCTGTTATACCATGCAAACGCCAGAACAAAAGCTGTACACAGTACAAAAATTATAATTGTTAACATTTCTCTCTCCTTTTTCCTTCATTGATTTTGTATCTTTATACCGGTATAATTTTTTAGTGTCGGATAAGTGCCTTTTTCTTATCCTCTGCAAACCCTGTTCCTCCAAGATTTACCTTAATCCCATATTTTTCAGCAATATTCATACAGGCCTTAATTCTTTCTGCATTATCCTCCGAAAAATCCATCAGTTCATACTGCTCTCCCAACATAAAATATTTATTGGCGCCAAAATTGTGGAACGGCAGAATATGAACACTGTTTATCTGCTTCAAATTATTTACAAACTCCATCATGCTTGTAAACTCTTCGTCCGTGTCATTCACTGTAGGTATCAGTGGAATCCGGACAACGACATTCGGATGTATATTGCATACATGATTTAGATTTTCTTTAATACGGGTATTGTCAACACCCGTCCATTCTTCATGTTTCTCCTTATGGAAAAGCTTAAAATCAAACAAAAATGTATCTACATATCCGGCGATCCGGTCAAGATACTCCCGGGGTACGTTCCCGGCGGTCTCCACCGCCGTTCCTACCCCTGCTTCTTTAAGCCGCCTGAATAACTCTATATTAAAATCAATCTGCAGCAGCGGCTCTCCCCCGCTGATCGTGACTCCGCCGCCGCTTCTTTTATAGACAACCTCGTCTTTCATGACTTCTTCATATACCTCATCCAGGGTCATCTCCCTGGATGAGATCGTTCTTGCCTGTGTATAACACTCGGCCTCACATTTCCGGCACAGTCTGCACTTTCCCGGATCATATATGACTGCCGTCTCTTTTATGCCAAGTGCTCCGTCCGGGCAGGCATCCGCACATGCCCGGCATCCGATGCAAAGCTCTGGCTGAAACATCATACGCGGCTTCAGGCTGATCGTCTCCGGATTCTGACACCACTTACATTTCATCGGGCATCCCTGGTAAAACACTACCGTCCGTATGCCGGGACCGTCATGCACATTAAAATGCTGTATATTTGTAATATTTGCTTTTAACATATCTTCTTATCTCGAAAAACGTTTAATAATGTTGTCCTGCTGAATCGGTGCCATCGCAATAAAGTATGCTGACAAACCGCCCATTCTGACACGAAGATCTTTATGCTTTTCAGGATGAATCTTTGCATCCTTCAGATCTTCTACGTTCGTACTGGTAATAGTCATGACCTGACCGCCAAGCTCGCAGAAGGACTCAATCAAATCTTTCAGACGCGTCACTCCGGCTTCTCCCTCAAATTCATTGGAGTTTACCGCAATGTCAACCGGTGTCCCTGCATAATAGCGTTTCAGATCCGGTTTAGAGATACTCTTCATAACCGATGTCGGTCCGTTTAAGTCTGCCCCTGCAACCGGTGAATAGTTTGGTGCCAGCGGATCCCAGTCGGCTCTTCCATTCGGTGTGGCTGCCGTATCTCTTCCGAGTACCGCATAATTCTCGAATGTTCCGATGCCGCACGGGAATAACACTTTTTCATGTTTTCCTTTCCAGGTCTGAACTTTCTCTTCAAAATCCTTCAGAAGGCGTACCGCAATATCATCCACATAGTCATCGTCATTTCCGAATTTCGGTATCGTATTCAATACTCTTGCCCTCAGTCTTTCGTGACCTTTCCAGTTATCCTTCATAGCCACAAGCAGCTCTTCCATGGACACCGCTTTGTCCTCATATACCAGCTTCTTGATCGCTGCAAGTGAATCCACCGTGTCCGCCAGACCGGTCACCAGGATCATGTGGAATATGTATCTCGCACCATCCTGACTGATGTCCCGTCCATTCTTAACGCAGTCCCGTGTGATAGAAGAAAACAGCGGGTCCGGTGCGATCATATAAGATAAGCCCAGATTCTCGATACGTCTTGCACACTGGAAATCAATCTGGCTGTCCATCTGCTTTTTGTATGCCTCATAAAGTTCGTCGAATGTCTTAAATTCCAGCGGGTCTCCCGTATCCAGTCCGTCTTTTGCTCCGGTCTTTACTGTTACCCCTCTGTTCAATGTCCACTCCAGACACTGCAGGTTCATAATATGCGCGTAACTGAAATGGCTCTTTCCGGGAATCAACGTCTCCCAGCATCCGTCACTACAGTAATCTCTTGCTTCTTCCACCGGAACTCCAAGATCTACGAATCCCGGAATAATCGTCCGGTCATTGTAAATGATCGGTTCTCCCTGTCCATAACGCAGCACTTCCGCCAGAAGCTTCAAAAAGCTCTCCGGAGTATCGTCATGTACACGTGCCCCAAGCGTAGGCATCAGCAGATTCATGGCATCCATGATTTCCACAAACATATAGGAGATTTTGTTGGTTGCATCCGTTCCGTCCGAGTGAACTCCGCCTACCATACAGTTCATCAGCCAGTCATTTCCGGATTGTCCGTAATTGTAATTGGCCTCACTGTTGATATCTTCATTCTCCTGCCAGGTAAGACCTCTCTGAGCAAAGCCTCCGGTACCATTGATGTTGTTTTCCTTCGTCTCTTCATCAAAAACAACTCCCTGGGAGAACAAACCAAATGTATAGTGATTTTCTGCCTTCTTTGTGTCAATAATAATTCTTTCATTACACTTCACAAGGAAGCTTCCGATAATGTTGTAGGCATCTTCCTCGGTGATTCGTCCTGCATCGATATCTTTCTGGTAATACGGATACAGATACTGGTCTGCACGTCCAAGCGGTATGAATTCACCGCCGCTGTTCACTACGGAGTAGGTCAGCCAGTAGGACTGTGCTGCCTCCTGCAGCGTCCTTGCAGGAAGCAGCGACACCTGCTTGCAGGCTTCATATATCTTTAGGAGTTCTGCTTTTCTTGTCTCATCTGTGCATTCACAAGCCATCTTCAAAGCTTCATCCGCATATCTTCTCGCATAATCAGCAACACCATCCAAGGCGATCAGCATCGCTCTGTATTCATCTATAGAAAGCTGGTCTGGGTTCTCTTTCTTGATTTCAGCTCTGAGTGCTTCCTCTACTTCAGCTTTTACGCCTGTAACTCCCATGCAAATAATTTTGTCAAATGCCGGCGGATGATGTCCCCAGATAGAACTTTCATTCAATTCGTATTTTGCTGCCAGATCTTCTTCATCCTTATCAAAATATTTTGGGATCGTGCTCCCCCATCCAACGCTGTTCTGATTCGGGCATCCGACGATCAGCTCATCCGGCTTAATGATGACCGGAAGATTGTGGCAGATATACTGATGTGCATAAGCCTTCCGCACCACCATCGGTTCATCACGCAGGAATTCATTTCCTTCTATGTCCAGAATGTTCGTATCTGCAAAATACCATTTACCCGGATCATAATATTCTACATTGAATAGTCTGTCTTCCAGCTTTTTCAGCTTCTCCGTTAACTTCAACATCTTGATCTCCTTTCTTGTTTCTCCTCTCTTTTATACGATAATTATAAACGCGTTTGATAATATCGTCAAGTTAAAGAATTGTCAAATATATTTTTTGTGAATTTTTCACAAATATCAGGGCTTTTTTCGTGTAAATCAACTTTACGTTTTGGTCATTGTCGACAGCTTATGTTTTCGTGCATCTAAATTTATGCGTTCATAGACATCTCCCAGTATGCTCAGCACCGGGAAAATGGACTGCCGCCCCTTCGCTCAGGCATGTATGCAACAAAAAATGCCCTGTCTCAACGAACAAGGCATTCTGTTTTATTTTGCTTTATTGGCACGGTTGCTGAATATATCGGTTCCAACCGCAAGCAATACGATCGCGCCGATCACGACCTGGTGCCAATATGTATTGACCGCCAGAAGATTCAGACCGTTTCTTACAACCGCCATCATCACTGCTCCCAGAACAGTACCCAATAGTTTCGCCTTACCGCCGGACATACTCGTTCCGCCGATTACGGTTGCCGCTATCGCATCCATTTCATAATTCTGTCCTGCATCAGGCATAGCCGCAGTTAAGCGTGAAGTCATAATGACGCCGGCAAATGCTGCCAGGAATCCGCAAAGTGCATACACACTGATCTTGATTTTTTTAATCGGAATTCCAACAAGTCTGGCAGACTCCATATTGGATCCTGTAGAAATCACATATCTTCCAAATCGTGTATGATATAACACATAATAGAAAATCGCAAACACAATGATCGTCAGAATGATCGGAAACGGGATTCCCAGGATCATTCCCTGTGCAATAAAGGCAAACTCCGGATAAACCAGGCCATAAGTCGGAATTCCCTTTGTGATGACCTGAACTGCACCTCTGATAATACTCATCATCGCCATCGTTACAATGAAATCCGGTATTCCAAGATGTGCAACGAACACGCCGGAGCAGGACCCGATCAGCGCGCCGGCAAGCATTGCGATCAGAATAGCGAGGTAAATATTGACACCATTTACCATAAGTGTTCCTACGATTACTCCCGCGATCGCCATAACAGCTCCCACGGAAAGATCGATTCCTCCCATCGCGATGACGAATGTCATACCGCATGCCACGACTGCAACGTACGCCGCCTGCCGAAGCACTGTCATCATATTATCCCATGTCAGGAAGTATGGGTTGGCAAATGCCAGAATAACACAAAGTACCACAAAAGCAATCCAAAGTCCCATCCCTTGAAACGATATTTTTTTCTTTTTATTCATTCACTTATTCCTCCTCACCTTTGGTTTGGGTATAATAGGTCAACTGTTCCTGTGTGCATTCCTTTGAGTCAACAACCGCGCGTATCACTCCGTCGTGCAGAACAATAATTTTGTCACAGATTCCCAACAGCTCCGCATTTTCACCGCTCACCACACAGATCGCTTTTCCCTTTTTCGCACATTCATTGATCAGCCTGTACACGTCGACTTTTGCCTTTACGTCGATTCCTCTGGTCGGCTCTTCCATCAGGATGATCTCAGGCTCTGTCATCAGCCAGCGCGCCAGAATTACCTTTTGCTGGTTTCCTCCCGACAA
>Ga0129308_1003086_pt1 | contig 12674 bp, 9 predicted proteins | sample L827metagenome_FD_94440 | JGI IMG/M metagenome (GOLD analysis project Ga0129308, IMG submission 94440) | Ring-tailed lemur group fecal microbial communities from Wisconsin, USA - L827 metagenome | ecosystem: Host-associated > Mammals > Digestive system > Large intestine > Fecal | place: USA...
CGGAACATCTCCACACACAGTGGATATTTGTTGACCCGCAGGCTCTCTTTCATACGTTTGACTCGGTCTGTCATCCTGTTTCCCCCTTCTGTCCGCGCGGACATCCGCCGCGGCCTTCGTCTGCAAAAATGTAGTGAACAAGTTCATCCTGAACATAACACACCGCTCCGCCCACTGCAAGAGGAGAAGCCTGCGTGGGATCTTTTCTGTATCAAGCGTACAATGAACGTGTTCACAAATGTGCGGGTTGCACATTTTTCACAATAGTTCCTTTTCTTTTTTCTCGCATCCTATGCAAAAGCTCCAGGTTTTGTGTATAATATGGGTGTTTCCTCCCCAGTCCCCTCCGTTCTTATAACTTCATGGCTGAAAAGAGGAGAGTTTATGTCAAGCCTGCGCTTTCTGCTCCGGCAACTGGAGCCTTTTGTCCTCCGCACCGCTCTCTGCCCCGGCCAGGATGCCTGTCCCGACCGGGTGGAGCTGCTCTGCACTCAGAAAACGCTGACCGCCGACCGGCTCTACCTGGGGGACGTGCGGGCGGCCACCGGACTATCCGGGGCCCGGATCGCTCCAGGGACCACCGTACTTCTCTCCGACGCCTGCGCCGACGACCTGCCGAAACTCTCCCTTCCGGGCGGCAGTCTGGTCCTCTTTTCCTGCTCTCTGGCCAAGCTCTACAACACCCTGGCCGACGCCTCCGCCCGGAAAGCCGGCTGGTGCCATGCCTATCAGGAGCTCACCGACCACGGCGGAGGGCTCCACGCCATCGTGGCTCTCACCGCCAAGCTGGCAGGCTCCGCCGTCCTGCTGCTGGACCACAACGGACGAGTGGTGGCCGGAGCCGGGATGGAAGGCAGCGCCTATCTGTCCGGTCAGGTGGCCGCCACCGGCGCCCTCCCCCTGCGCACTGCCGAGCTGCTCTTCGGCAGCATGCCGCCGGACGGCGGCGGGTCCTGTGCCATCCCCGGCACCGAACTGGTCCTCTATGGACGCCGCATGGCCCACCTGGGCGACCCCTTTGGGATGCTGCTCATCGAAGGCCGCCAGGAACGGGACGGGTCGGATGTACAGTCTTTGTGCGACTGCGCCGCCGACTGCCTCAGCCGCCGACTCTTCTCCCATGATCTGGAGCGGCTGGGCTCCAGCACCAAGCTCTTTCAGCAGTGCTGGGAGGATATTGTGGAACGCCGGCTCACCGGCTCGGCTGAGATCCGTTCCGCCCTGTCCCGGATGCCCAATCCGGTGGAGCCGTTTGTGCAGGTGGCGGTGATTACCTTCGCCGGGGGCGGCGCCGGCGTACCCTACAATTATCTGCTGGCTCGGCTGCGGGAATGCTTTCCCAGAGCCAATCTGGCTGTCTACCACAAGGATGTGGTCATCCTGCTCAGTTACCGGGAGCGTACCTTCCGTCCCGAGCTGGACGACAGTGGGCAGCTCACCCGCCTGCTGGAGCGCTACAACGGCTTTATGGCCGTCAGCAACGGCACCCGCAACCTGGACGCACTGGGCTCCAATTTCCTGCTGGCCAAACGAACCGCGCTTCTGGCCCAGGCACTGCGCAAAAGCTGCGACGAGCGCATCTTCTTCCACGAGGACTACTCCATGTACTGCGTCATTGACCTGTGCGTGCAGCGCTATCTGGAGATTGAGGGCAACGACGACGTGCTCTACCTGGTGCATCCGGCAGTGATCCTGCTCACCCGCTACGACTCTCAGCATAACAGCAATCTGCGGGACGTGCTGTACTATTATCTGCTCAATGACCGCAATCTGGTCAAAACTGCCGCCGCCACCTACATGCACCGCAATACGGTCATCAACAAAGTCAACAAGATCCTGGACCTGCTGCAGTTGGATTTGGAGGACGGCAACCTGCGGCAGCGGCTGATGTTCTCCTGCCAGTTCATCCGGTATTATGAAAACGTCCTGAAGCGGGAGTTCCGGCCCTGAATGCCTTCCCAGCGCAAAAGCGCCTCCGTGCCGTGGCACGGAGGCGCTTTTGCGGAAGGGATCTTCAGGACAGCCGGTTCTCGGTCCGGGCGATGATCTCGTCCTGGACGGCCTTGGTCAGCAGGGTAAAGTAGGTGCTGTAGCCCGCGACACGGACCACCAGGTCCCGGTAATCCTGGGGCTTCTCCTGGGCCTTGTGCAGGGTTTCGTTGTCCACCACATTGAACTGAATGTGCTTGCCACCGTTGGTCAGGTAGGTCCGGATCAGGGCGCCCAGCTTATGGATGTCGTCCTCGCTGCCCAGCGCAGTGGGGTGGAGCTTCATGTTCAGCAGCATGGCGTTGAAGGGGTCCTGGTTGATCTTCATGGCGCTGCACAGTGAGACCGTGGGGCCCTTCCGGTCCGTACCCTGAGCCGGAGAAGCCACGCCGTCGGGAAGGGTGTCTCCCGCATGGCGGCCGTCAGGCGTGGCACAGGTATAGCTCCCGCCGGGGGCGTGGGCGGTGATGGAGATACCGGTGGGACGGGGCGGTACGCCGTAGACGGTGGTGAAGGTATTGCAGCTGTTGGCCCAGAACCTATAGAGGTCGGCGGCGATATCGTCCACCAGATCGTCTCCGTTGCCGAATTTGGGCGCGGCCACACATCGCTTGTGCAGCTCCTCGTGACCCTCCCAGTCGGCCTCGATGGCTTGGAACAGCTCCTCCATGGTGCACACCTGATCCTGGAACACCAGCTTTTTCACTGCGGCCAGGGAATTGGCCACCGAGATCATGCCCACCGGGTTCAGGAGCGAGGCGTTCTCATAGGGCATCTTCCGGTCCATGATGTCCTTGCCGCACTTGATGCCGTCATAGGCAAAGGCGGAGTGGACCACGTCGCAGTTTACCGCCCGGGTGACGCGGATGAGGATGTTGTGCTCTTCATTGTACATGCCCATAAAATGGTAAAGCTGTTTCTTGAAGGCAGCCTCGAAATCCTCATAGCTCGCAAAGTCCTTCATCTCGCCGGTCTCGGGTCCAATGCGTTCGCCGGTCTCCCGCATGATACCGTTGTGCATGGTGATGTCCAGCACCTTGGGCACGATGAACATGCCCAGGGCGTTGATGCGGGACTTGCCGGGCAGATTCAGGTCCAGACAGCCCGCCAGGGCATAGTCCCGCGCCTCCTCCAGCGGCACCCCCTGGTCCACCAGGCCCTGGATATAGCTCTTGTCCGAGACAAAGGCAGGCATGCCCAGGCCGGTCTTGACCAGCTCCAGGGCTTTCTGTATCAACTTTTCCGGCGTCTTGTCATGAACCCGCAGCGTGATGGTGAATTGGGGAGTCCGCACCTCGTCGGCCGCGCGCAGGATCAGATAGCTCAACTCGTTGGAGGCGTCGTTGCCGTCCTTGTCCACGCCGCCGATGACGAAGTTGTGCCACCGGGCCATGCCGGCCCACTTGTCCCGCTGTTTGGCGTTGCCGGAGACAAAGTTGAACTGCATGATTTTGATGCGCAGGCACTCGATGAGCTCTACCACATCGTCGTCGGTGAGTACGCCGCCGGCGATATCCTTTTGGTAGAAGGGATACATATACTGGTCAAACCGGCCGCCGGGAACGGTGCCGTGGGTGATCATCATCCAGTAAAACCAGAAGTTCTGGATGGCGTCCCGGAATCCCCGGGAGGGCTTTTCCGCGATCCAGTGGCAGGTGTCGGCCATCTGCTCCAGCTCGGCTCTCCGCTTGGGCTCGGCGCACCGGGCGGCGGCCTCCAGGCAGGCGTCGCCATACCGGTGGTACATGCGCACCATGGCTTCCAGGGCGATAACGACGGCCTGGAGATACATGGCCTTGTCAAAGGAGTCATCATCCACATAACGGATCTGACGCAGCTCCTCTTTGGCCTCATCCAGGGTCTTGTGGATGCCCTCGGTGACGATTTTACCGTAGTCGGGGACAAAGAAGCTCAGGCCGATGCCCAGACCCCAGCCGAAGCCTGCGCCGCCGGAGCCCCGGCCCTTTACCTTGCTGGTCCAGGGCGGACATAGGATGCCGGACCGGATAAAGGGCCACATGCGTTCATCATCGTAAAAGCGTCCCTGCCACTCATACATCTGCCGGTCCTGACCGTCCCAGAAGGAATCCAAGCTCCGCAGGGTCTTTCGGTCCTCGTCGGAGATGGTGTAGTTGCCCTCCAGAATGGAATCCAGATCGTCGTCGTCCCAGAAGGGGCCCCAGCAGGAGGCCTCCAGACCCATGGGCTTGCTGGCTACGTTGCCCACAATGAGCTCGTCCTCGTCCACATAGATGGTCCGGTGGTCCAAATAGTCGGCGGTGGCGTGGGCCCGGCTCAGGATGGCCGGCAGACCCTCGTGCTTCTTCCAGGACTCGATGACCAGTTTTGCCTTCTCCGCGCAGAAGGGGAATTTGTCCACCTTCAGCGCCGCCTGCATCCGTTTGATTCTGTCTGTCATACTTGGTTCCTCCGTTTTCATGTGCGATGTCGCAGTTTGTATTTACAGCAGGTCGAAAAGTCCGTTCATGTCCTCCAGCTCCTCCAGGTGCAGGATCGTGCCGTAGAGCTGCTCCAGCCGCTCCGGACAGATGGGCTTCTTCGCCCGCGCGGCGCAGTCCAAAAACTTGCGGCGCAGCGCCTCCTCCCCCATGGGATGTTCCACACAGCCCAGGGGATGTTCCAGGTGCAGGGAAAACTCCCCCCGCACCGTCCGGATGGTGAGGTCCGTGTACTTGTTCTGCTCCTTGGTCCAGCCCGGGCGAATGGCGCAGGTCACCTTGTCCCCCATGGCCAGCACCGCTGGGTCGGACAGCCGCTCGGTCTCAAAGCTGTCCAGCCCCACCTGGCCGCAGACTGCCGCGGTGCCCACCACAAAGGGCAGACTGAATTTGGCGATGGCGGCGGACCGGGGCCGGTACTTTACATCGCGGGGCTCGGTGACCATACGGCCGATCTCCTGAAGAGTGATGTGGATGGACTGGATCTCCCCCGGTTTGATGTGGTGCTCCCGCATCAGAGTGAGCACCCCGTCAATAGAGGTATGGGTGGCACGGCAGGACGGCCAGGGCTTGAAGCTGATGAACTGGCCCTGAAACACCGTCCCCAAACCCTCCAGCACCTTTTCCGGGGTATAGTTGTCCCGGGCGTACATGTGGTAGTAGCCCAGCTTTCCCTCAAAAGGCGTCTCAAACCGAGCCGGCACCCCCCGCCCGGCCAGTAGCGCCGACTGTACCGCAGCCTGGGCGGCAAAGCCCTCCCGGACGGTTCGTACAGCGGAGCCGGCGCTGTTGGCCGCCTCGCCGCTGCAGGTAGCTTGGCACAGGTTCAGCGCCACTGCGTCCGCGAGCTGCCCCTCGTCCAGGTCCAGCAGCTTACCGGCTCCCAGCACCGCCCCCATGGAGCCGTGGATGGGGGGCATGTTCCAGCCGTATTTCAGCAGGTCCTCGTTGACCCCCAGGTCCAGGCGGCAGCAGATATCGCTGGCCAGGGCCATGGCAGTCAGGAAGCTCCGCCCCGAAACGCCCCCGATGTGCTGGCTCAAAGCCATAAGGGCGGGCAAAGCAGCCGAATTGGGATGGACGGTGGCTGTCTCGTGGGAATCCTCGTAGTCCAGCGCGTGGACCAGCGCCCCATTGGCCAGCGCCGCCAGCATGGGGGAGGTCTTTTCCTCACGGCCCAGGATCGTGCACCGTCCCCGGCCCTCCTCCGCCGCAAAAGCGGCAAAGGGGGCGGAGGCGGCGTCCAGCCCGGTGGCCGCCAGCATAACGGCCAGCATGTCGGCCAGGGACTGTTTCTGCGCCGCCAATGCGGCGGCGGGGATATCGCCATAGCCCGTGGTCCGCACATGACGAATCAGCGCCTGGGAAAGTCTGTTTTCTTTCATGGCTTATACCAGACCGTACAGCCCGACAGCACCCAGCACGGCGGCCACAAGCACCAGCGCGGCGGCTGAGAGGATGAGCGGCAGAAACATCTTCTCCCGGATATCATCCTGTTTGATGTTGGCCAGGGTCAGGGAGCCGCCGCCGGAGAAGGGGGACACGGCGGAGGCGTTGGCCCCGATGGCGATGCCGGCATAGAGCGCATGATAGTTGACGCCCACGGCTGTGGTCAGTACGGAGGGCACCAGCACAAACAGGGTGGGAACCACCACGGAGGAGCCGGCAGAGAAAACGCTCATGAAGCCGGACAGCAGGACGAACATGGGCACGATGATCGCCGTGGGCACGTTGCCGCCGATCCAGGAGCCGATGAGGTCCACTGCGCCTCCCTCGGAGGCCACGCCCACCAGCATTGACACGCCAGCCAGCATCATCAGGGTGTTCCAAGGGATGTGTCGGGTGACCACGGTCTTGGCGTCCGCCAATTTCAGCAGGGCGGCCACGGTGGCCAGCACGATGCACACCAGGGAGATATCCAGCTTTCTGGACAGAGCGGCCAGGGCGCTCAAACCCAAGTTGCCCAGCAGAGAGGGAACCACCATCAGAACCACCAGGACCAGAATCAGCGCAAAGGTCTTTTTCTGCACAGGCGTCATGGGCTCCGGCCGGGTGATAAAGTTGGTATCGGTCACCCTAGCTTTCCAGCCGCGGAACAGCAGGAAGGTCAGGATACCGGAGACCAGCGCAAACAGGGCGCAGGTAAAAAAGCCGTTCCAAAGGATGGAATCCACCTCTCCGGCATGGATACCGGCCTCCAGAACACCGCGCTGGATGTTGGCGCCCTGCCCCCAGGGGACCTGTGCGCCGATGTACGAGCCGATATTGACCATCAGGGAGCCAAACAGGGGGTTCATATTGGTGGCCAGGCAGATGGAGATGATGATGGGCATCAGCACGGCATTGGGCGCATACGGGGAGGCGCCCGTCATACAGATCACGCCCGCAATCAGGAAGAAGACCCAGGGCAGGATGCTGGGGAACCGGCGGAATCGGTAGACCAGGATGAGCGTGATCTGCCGCAGGGTGCCATTTTCATTGGCGTAGCCGAACAGCCAGCAGATGCCGATGATGGTAAAGAGGATCTTGGCAGGGAACATTCCGACCACGACCGAAGTCTTTAGTCCCAGACCAAACACGCCGATGAGATAGGCAAAGGACATGGAGATCAGGCCGATTGCATCGAACTTGTTGCCGAAATAGATGGAGAGGACCATTGCCACAAGAAACAGGATCAGGACTGTCGAAGCTGACATAGAAAAAACCTCCTCATTCTTTCTTTCCTGGCCGGGCGGCGCCGCGGTACGCCGCCCATTCGCTGGCGCAAGCATAGCATGACATTTCCGGTTTCCGCAACAGTCGTCCAGCGCCCGGACCGGATTCCTGTGCATGAACGCCATTTTTGATGAACCTGTTCAGCACCTATGCACAAACTTTGGAACTCCATAAAAACCGGATGACATTTCGCACAGGATTTGCTATAATGAACCTGTTCATAAATGTATAAATGGTACAGAGGCGGGGGAGTTCCATGTCGCAACTGGAATACTGGATACAGCCGCTGCAGGGATACCTTCTGGCCCGGCCGGCCGTCAGGGCGAGCCTGCCTCAGATACGGGCAGTCCGATTTGTCCGCCACTGGGAGGGACCCGATCCCACCGTATTGTGGCTGGGCGAAGGGGCAGAGATCCGCTCCTTTCTGGAGATATCCGGAGACCTGTCCGGCGTCACTTTTTTTGCCGCCGGCGACGCCGCGGGGCTGCTTTCTCTGGCAGAGTCCCGCTCGGTCAACCTGGTGATCACCCGTCTGGAGCTGCTGGACCTCCATGAACGGCTGTCCGCCGTGCTGCGCCGCCACCAGGAGTGGAACGTTCTCCTGCTGCGCGCTGCCGGACGCCGCCACAGCATCCAGGATGTGGTGGACACAGCGGCGGAGCTGGCGGGCGGGGCCCTGTTCCTGCTGAATGCCGGCTGCCGCGTGGTCTATTTTGGCGGAAGGGCATGTCTGGACAGCGCGCCCGCCCGGGAGATGCTGGAACGGGGCCTGCTCTCCCCCAATACCGCCCGGGACCTGCTGGAAGAGGGGCGGACCGATTCCACCGCCCCGCTCTGCCGGGTCATGGGCAGCGAGGGCAGGTGCTGGTCACGCCGGGTCCTTCAGGATGACAGTCTGATCTCCCACATGCTGCTCTTTACCCCCCGCGACTGGTGCGCCGGTGACGCCTGCACCCTGCTGGATCTGGTGCAGGACAATGTCAGCCGGGTGGCCGCCGCGGAGAAAGGCGCCTATTGGGCGGGCGCCGATTTCCAGACGCTCCTTACCGATCTGCTCACCGGCAAGCTCACGGGCGAGGATGAGATCAGCCGCCGCTTCTCCCTGATCTCCCGCATCCCCCAGCAGTTTTGCAGCTTTATCATTGTGGAGCCCACCGCTCCCGGCGCTTTGCCGGTCTCTCCGACCTCCCTTTTGGCACAGTTGGAGGCCATCTTCCCCGAGAGCAACGCCGCCCTCTATGACGGCGGGATCGTACTGCTGCTCAGCCGGCCGGGCCGGGATTTCCAGCCCGCCCCCATTTTTGATCGGGAACAGCTCCGGGATCTACTGACCCGCTACGACGCCTTTGCCGCCATCAGCAACGCCACCAGCCGCCGCGCTATGCTACGCACCAACTATCTGCTGACCAAAAGCGTTCTGCAACTGGGACGGGCCCTGCGCTCATGCGAAAAAGAACGCATCTTCTTTTTTGAGGACTACGCCGAGTACATTGCCATCGACCTGTGCATCAACAGCTTCAGTGCCCTGTTGGGCCATGACGATATCATTTATCTGACGCACCCCGACGCAGTGAAACTCTATCGCTACGATCTGGCCCACAAATCCAATCTGCTGGACGTGCTCTACTATTACTGCCTCAATAACTGCAGCGTCTCCCAGGCCGCCCGGGCCGCCTATATGCACCGCAACACCTTCTCCGTCCGGCTGGCCAAGCTGCAGGAGCTGTCCAAAGCTGACCTGACCAACGGTGAAATCCAGCAGCGCATGGTCTTCTCCTATAAGATTCTGCGGTATTACGACCGTTACGCCAAAATTAATCTGGGCAAGCGACTGGCCGCTTCGCCTCCACAGGAAGGAAAGGAATGACCTCCATGACGGAAGCTCTCAGAGCTGTCACCGGCACCGTGTTCAACATCCAGCACTACTGCATCCACGACGGGCCCGGCATCCGGACCAACGTGTTTGTCAAGGGCTGCCCCCTGCGGTGCCTGTGGTGCGCCAACCCGGAGTCCCAGGCCGGGGCGCCCCAGCTCATGTACCTTGCGGACAAGTGTACCGGCTGCGGCCAATGCATCCAGACCTGTCCCCAAAAGGCGGTCTCCCGCCGGACGGACCGCCCCGACCGGGTCCACACCGACCGCACGCTCTGCACTGCCTGCGGCCGCTGTGTGGATGGCTGTCCCACCGAGGCCCGCAGCATCATGGGCCATACCATGACAGCGGGCGAAGCCTTCGACGAGGTGGCCGGAGACCGGCTCTTTTACGGCACGGACGGCGGGCTCACCGTCACCGGCGGCGAGGCCCTGGCGCACCCACAATTCACCGGCGCCCTGACAGAGCTGTGCTGGCAGGCGGGCATTACCACCGCCGTGGAGACCTGCGGTGCGGTGCCCTGGGCGGTCATGGAACCGGTCCTCGCCCACACCGATATCGTTCTCTACGATATAAAGCATATGGATTCCACCCGGCACCGGGCGTACACCGGCCAGGGAAATGAGCTGATTTTAGCCAATCTGGAGCACATTTCCCGCCGGACGGACTGCACCATCATCGTCCGCTGTCCGGTCATCCCACCCTGTAACGACCGTGCGGAAAACATGCACGCTCTGGGCCGTTTTTTGACCGAAAAGGCCATCCGGTGCAGTGAGATCAACCTGCTGCCCTACCACAACCTGGGCGAGGGCAAGCGGGAACAGCTTGAGCCCGGCACCGAGGGCTTCACCAGCCGTACCCCCTCCCAGGAGGAGGTGGAGCGTCTGCGGGATATCCTGCGCGGATACGGCTTTGTGGTGAAGTAGATCGGCGGTGAAAAAGGGGAAAGCGCCCTTGGCGGCGCAGCAAAAAGGCCGGGGACGGCGTACGCCGTCCCCGGCCTTTTTGCGCTTTCTCAACACCCGGCGGCCAGCAGCAGGGGCTGGAGCTGCCTGCCCTCAAGCGCCGCGTCGATGGTATCCGGGATTCGGGTGAAGTCGGCCACCAGGGAGGTGGGTTTCTTCTCCGGATCATCCTGTCCATAGGGGACAAAGTATACGTACTTTTTCTCCAGCAGCGCGCCGATGTTCTTGGCCGACGCGCCCAGTCCGTCGTTGGTGCTCACGGCCAGCACCACGGGGCGGCCGTTGCGCCACATCGCCTTGGCCGCCATGGTCACCGCCGTGTCGCTAAAGCCGTTGGCCAGCCGGGCCAGGGTACTGCCCGTACAGGGGGCGATGACCAGCACATCCAGCAGTTTTTGCGGGCCGATGGGCTCCGCCTTGGGGATGGAATCGATCACCCGCTTGTCGCAGATGCGCTCCATCTCCCGCATAAACTCATGGGCCTCCCCGAAGCGGGTGTCGGTATCGGCGCTTCTTTCCGAGACGATGGGCGTCACGTCCCCGTAGCGGGCCCGGACCTGCTCCAGCGCCGCCATGGCCTTGTCATAAGTACAAAAGGAGCCGCAGAAGGCAAAGCCCACGCGCAGGTGTTCCATAGTCATACTCCTAACTCATGCAAAATGTGATAGATCGTGTCCCGTATGGCCCGGCCCGCTGTGACGGGAGCCACCTTGCCCGGCAGCGACAGGGCCCAGATCACCCGGACCCCCATTTGGGACGCCGCCTCCAGGTCCACCCCCCCGGGCTTGGAGGCCAGGTCCACCACCAGACAGCCGGGCTTCAGGTCGGCCAGGTAGCCGGCGCCCAGCACCCGGCCGGGCACTGTGTTGATTACCAAATCATAGGCGCACAGCCAGCCTCCCAGTTGGTCGATGCGCTCCGCCCCATAGCCGTAGGCCTCCGCCCAGGCTAGATCGGCCCACTTTCGGGCCGCTACGCTGACCTTGGCCCCCAGGGCGGCGAAGCGGTGGGCCGCCAGCTTGCCCAGCCGCCCAAAGCCCAGCACCAGCACCCGGGCCCGATGTAGAGTGATGGGCAGCTCCTCCATGGCGATCTGCACAGCCCCCTCTGCGGTGGGCACCGCATTGGCGGTCGGACACAGAAAAAAGGCAGCGGCTACGCCGCTGCCTTTTTTACTCGAGCCTAAACCGCCCGGATTCTCTTGATCCACTTACCGCTCCGCAGGCGGAAGATACACCACACCGCCTTGATGACGTGGTCGATGCGCAGGCAGAAAAAGATCCAGAAGGGCGGCCACTCCCACACCAGGCCCGCCCCGGCCCCCAGCGGTACGCTGACCACCCAGAGGAAACACACGTCGGCAACCATCAAGAAACGGGTGTCGCCTCCACCCCGGAGCACCCCCTTGGTCAGGATGGAACTGACGGCCATAAACACCGTTATCACTCCCACCGCGTTCATCAGCTCCATCGCCACGGCGTGGGTCTCCGCCGTGATCTGGTAGCTTCCCACCACCAGAGGGCTGACCGCCACAATGATCCCGCCGCACAGCCCGCCCAGCAGGACCCCCAGCACCGCAAAGGTCACGCCCTGCCGCTGGGCCTTCTCCGTCTCGCCAAGGCCCAGGGTGTTTCCGGTAATGATGACCGCCGCCTGCCCCAACCCCGCCGTGAATACGGTGGTAATCTGCTGGGTTACGCTGGTAATGGTGTTGGCCGACATAAAGGTCCGGCCGATATGACCGGCCACCGCCATGGTCATGCTGTTTCCCAGTCCCAGCAGGGTGTCACTGACCAGCACGGGTAGGGAGATGCGCAGATACTCCGGCAACAGGTCGCCGCAGGGCAGCAGCAGGTCCCGGACCCGGAACCGGAGCTTCCGGTCCCGCAGGAGGAAATAGCCGCAGATGACGGCAAATTCAAAGGCCCGGCTGATGAGGGTACCCAGAGCCGCCCCCGCCACCCCCATGGCCGGGGCCCCCAACTTGCCGAAAATGAACATCCAGTTGAAAAAGATATTGAGGAAGAAGGCCCCCACCGCTGTGAGCAGCGGAATGTGCATCTGTCCGGTGTTCCGCAGGACGATGGTGGTGGTCATGGATAAGCCATAGAGGAAAAAGCAGGGCAGCGCCCAGCGCAGGTAGCGCACGCCCTCGGCCACCACCTCTTCGTCCGGCGTCAGCAGTCCCATGATGCTCGCCGGAGCCGCCGCCACCGCCGCCGTGAACGCCAGCGCCGTCAGCAGGCAGAAGCGGTACATCAGCACCAGGGTCTTGCGCAGGCTGGCGTGCTCCTCCGCGCCCCAGTACCGGGCGATGAGCACGCTGGCCCCCATCCCCAACCCCATGCACATGAAATGGAACAGGTTGTGGACCTGGGTGGCCATGGAACTGGCGGAGAGAGCCGTCTCATCCAACTGTCCCAGCATCACGGTGTCCATCATATTGACCCCCACCGTAATGATCTGCTGGGCCGAGATGGGCCCGCCGAGGAGCAAGATCTTCCGATAAAAGCTCCGGTCCCGGACGAACAGCGCCATGTTCCTCCCCCCTTTCAGTCCGAGGTCAGGCCCAGGGTCTCCCGCGCCAGGTCCTTGAGCTCCTGCACCCGGACCTTCCCGGTCAGGGTCTCAGGCAGGCGCTCCAAAAACAGGATATACTGGGGCACCTTGAAG
>Ga0129308_1003088_pt1 | contig 12621 bp, 12 predicted proteins | sample L827metagenome_FD_94440 | JGI IMG/M metagenome (GOLD analysis project Ga0129308, IMG submission 94440) | Ring-tailed lemur group fecal microbial communities from Wisconsin, USA - L827 metagenome | ecosystem: Host-associated > Mammals > Digestive system > Large intestine > Fecal | place: USA...
ACGTGCTCTGTAGTATACCACCTCTCTTATAGGATACTACAAAAACGATTGGAGAGAAATTATTTTTAATAAAATGTTTGTGTCCGACCGATGAAGGCGGACGGAAATGGAGGAAAGTATGAAGTATAAAGGAACGTATTTTACCCTCTTTTCGTTATTGTTGAGAAAGCCTATGAGGTGTAAGTTCGGAAGGAAAGCCACATCCGAGAGTATCAAAAAAGGTAAGCTGATTTACAGAGACATGATTGAAAGAACAGAAGACATCGGTGCGGATAATCCTATGGCTGGGAACATCTATATGGGATATGTTTTTATGGCAATATGTAGAGCAGGGAAATTTTCTGTTAGTGAATTTATGGAAGTGACTACTGAATTCATGCACAGTAAGATTGTCAGTCAATTCATGAGTGGTTCTGATCTGAACAATCCTAAAGATCTGAAAAAGCTATCTGCCCAAATGCATAAAATTGCTGCATGGGCGGATGAACATCCGGAATACAAAAATAAGACATGGGACTTTAACTTTGACGAAGCACTTCACAAAGATGGATTCTATTATCATTTCACAAGATGTCCTATGGAGAAGTTTGCAAGAGAAAATGGATATCTTGATGTTTTGATTCTCGGATGCAATATAGATTATCTCACCTGTGAGGCAAAACAAGCAGTTTTACATAGGAACAGTACACTTGCGTCTGGAGGAGACAAATGTGATTACTGGATTGTTGGAAATAAGATTGATAATCCTAAATGAAATATTTATAAATTTGATTAACAGGAGGAATATGTTATGATGGCTTCTCTTGTACATGAATATTTTAATGGACTAAAAAAAGCCTATATAGTCAATGATGCATCAGAAGAATAGGAATGTTTTGAAAAAGTGATTCATGGTGCAAGCGAATCAGATCTTGCTGAATTAAAGAAAATCTATCCAGAAGTGTCAGATGCTCTTATAGAGCTTCTGAAAATTGTAGATGGAACTTATTGGAGAGAATACTAGGGAAAAGAGATTACATTTTTCGTTCTCGGCTCTGATGTGACAGAGTATCCTTATTATTTATTGTCAGCTAAGCAGATGATTGAGACACAGAATGAAGTTTATGATTTCTATGCCGACTATGTGAATCGGAAATTTGATCTGAAAGATATGCCAATTGATAATAAGATTATTGATGATGCTGAAAAATGAGATGGCTTCATTTTTCAGATTGTATGAATAATGGGGGGGAACATCCCAACTGTTCATCGATTTTTTCCCAGTGATAAAGGAGTAAAGGAACAAATTGTCAGATTTCTTCATGATCCAAATGAGATAAAGGTCATTGCTGACAGTTTTGAGGAGTATTTGCAGCAGTTAATCGATGATGGATATGATTTCATCAACAACAGAATCAATAATTTCTGTAGTAAAGTGAAATTTAGGTCGTCTTAAAACTTCTTTATATTCATTTATAATATGCTTATTCAGCAACGAAATTATTGTACCACTTAAAGCTAATTTTACTACATTACCCATTTTAGCATTGCTGATACAAGTACATTTGTATCTATAACTGCGTAATATTTCATTTATGTTCTCACTTTCTTACATCAGAGATTTCTGCATTAATTTCATCAAGTGTCATATCACTTATACCATATTCTTCAGCAATTTTACTTGCTGCCTTCATTGCTTTTAAGGCATTGTTTTCATTTTGATTATCAAGTTTCATGCTGAATGGTATACCATTTTCTAGCACAAGTCTTGTAATGCACATACGAAGATAAGTTTGAAGATCAATTCCAAGTTTTTCGCATATATTTATTGCTTTAACCCTTGAAGTTTCATCTGTACGAAATTGAACTAATGTATTAGCCATAAACGAATCCTCCTTTTAAACAAAATTTTGATTCACTTATACTATATCCAATATTGACTGCATATGCAAACAAATGATTACCTAATAATTGTTAAATTTGTTTAAAATATAAGGTAACGATTTAATAAGTTGAATAATATAATTTTAAGTACAGTTAATTTTTATGAACTAACTGTATTTTTATTGTATGTTTCATAAATTGTTATCTGCAGACAATAGTTTTTTTATTTTAAAATCATTTAAGTTCCTAATTTGAGATTGACAAATAATTCCCGTTGAAAATCAAGTTTACTAGAAAATGTATGTCAGTTTTACAAAGGAAATGGTATTTCTAAAAGTAATTTAACTGATTCAGGTCATAAATGTATTTTATATGAACAGCTTTATACAACTTATTTAAATGAAATTATTACTAGTGTTGAAAGTAAAACTAATATCAAATTAAAAAATCCATTTTACAGTAAAAAAATGATTTAATTATTCCATCATCTGGCGAAGATCCAATTGATATTGCAGTAGCAAGGAGTGTTCAAGTTGATAATGTATTATTAGGTAGTGATTTAAATATTTTACGACCAAATAAAAGTATCAATTCCTCCTTTTTAAGTTACCAACTAAATGGTAAACATAGATTAAACATTGCAAAAATAGCACAAGGAAAATCTATTGTTCATCTTCATAACGAAGATTTAAAGAAAATTAAAGTGTATTTTCCAGATATAAATGAACAAAATAGAATAGTTGATTTACTATTTAAAATTGATGGACACATTGAAACTCAAGATAAAATCATTGGTATAATAACATCTCAAATAAACTGGATTAAAAAAATATTATTTAGGTAATATTCATGTTGAAGAATTGTATCTTTAAATCAAATTTGTAGCATTACAACTGGGAAAAGAGATGCCAATGAAATGAAAAAAGATGAATTGTATAAGTTTTTTACCTGCTCTAAAGAAGATGATTATATTGATGATGAGTCATTTGAAGAAAAATCATTAGTCATATCTGGTAATGGTCAATTAGGATTAATTAAATTTTATGACTTTGAATAATAATTATTGAATGATATAATAAATCATAGAAATAAGTTAGAATTTAGATATCGGTTATATAAATGATAATTTGATTCTGAAAAACTATATGATAAAGAATAATAAGAAATATGTCTATATTGTAACCAATCTTTAATTATAGTTTCACCAACGCCGCAGGGCAGGAAGCCCCGACTTCTTTAGGTTGGGGAGGAATACGTTTTCTTGCTGCCAGCTATGACAGTAATGGTAAATCTGTATTCTATAACGGCAGTCAGGTCAAACAGAAACGTGCTCATTACAGGGCATTGCGTAAACAGTTACAGCAAATCGGCACACCATCATCCCGAAGAAGAATCAGGGCTATCGGTCAACGAGAAAACCGTTGGATGCAGGATGTCAATCACTGCATCTCTAAGGCACTCGTTGAATCAAATCCCGATGGAACTTTATTCGTAATCGAGGATTTAACAGGTATCCGTTCTGCGACTGAGCATGTTAAAGTCAAAGACCGTTATATATCGGTGTCATGGTCTTATTATGACCTTGAACAAAAACTGACTTGCAAAGCCCTGAAACATCATCAGCTTGTAGAAAAGGTCAATCCTGCATACACAAGTCAGACTTGCCCTGAATGCGGTCATACAGAAAAGTCTAATCGCAATAAGAAGATACATCTTTTCTGCTGCAGGAACTGCGGATATAAGTCTAACGATGATCAAAAGTCTATCATTTTATGATAAGGTAACGAAATCAAGAAAGAATTATTATAGAATTAATATGAATGAATTAAATTTTTGAGTTATCGATAAATAAGGAATAATTAAAAATTATGATACTCATTTTTACATTTTGATAAAAAAACGATGCTTAATTTCTTTCGTAAATCTTTGAAAATATTGAGTGTACCTTATGAAGAAAACTGTATGGAGTGGTGAAAGATATCTATAGTTTAACCTGAACAAATATGATAATGTTTATAATGATTAAAATATATTGTAATTAAATTTTAAAGTTGAAGGTGATAAAAATGACAATTATAGAAAAAATGAAAAACAATGAGTTTACACAAGGAGAAAAAATTATTATCGAATATATTTTTAATCATTTTGATGAATTTGAAGATATAACAATCACTCAACTGGCAAAATTAAGCTATACATCTAATGCAACAATTATACGTTTATGCCATAAGTTAGATTTTCAAGGTTTTAAGCAATTGAAAATAGCTTTATTAAAAGAAAAAGAAAGTCTTAAATATAGTGTTAAAGATGTTAATTATACCACCCCTTTTCAAAATAAAGAATCTATAGAAGATATAGAACAAAATATGTATTCATTATATTTAGAAACAATTCATCAAATACATGCAACAATTCATTTAAATGAAATAAAAAAAATTTCTCAGATGCTCATGAATAGTCATAGAATTTTTATGTTTGGTATTGGAGATGCAAAAATTTCATCCATGAATTTTATTAACAAAATGATTAAAATTGGTTATTTTCCAATTCTTGCTACTGAACATGATGAGCAATATAATATCGTTAATCAAATGAAAAAAGATGATTGTGCATTATTTATTTCATACAGTGGTCAACATGAGGACTATAAAATATGTGCAAGAAAACTCTTTGAAAAAGATATTCCAATTGCTTTAATAACAGCGAACCAAAATAATTTTATACGTCCCTTTGTAAAATATCCTCTTTATATTCCTGATTATGAAAAAGAAAATAAGATTGCCACATTTTATTCACAAATTGCATTTCAATATGTTTTAAATCTGATTTATGCTATTATCTATAGTCAAAAGTCGTTATGAACAAAAAGTTCATGAAAATAACGGCTTTTTCTTCTTTTATGGACTTTGTTTCCAAGTCTAGTGCATCATCTTTTTTTATGATTTGATTTGTGTTATAACGTATTTGGAGGTGAAAATATGACGAGTCAAGATGTTTTATTATTAGAAAAAGAATTATCTTTTCAATCACTTACAAATGAAGATTTAATGACAATAGCCATGTCAATTGTTAAAAGAGTTCAGGATGAAAATAAAAAAAATGTACGTATTCGAGCAGTTTTGAATCATGATATTGTTTTTCAATATTTAATGAACAACAAACGTGGTGATGTTTGGTTAAATAGAAAACAAAGGACTGTTGAACATTTTGGTCATAGCAGTTTTTATATTTATAAGGTCAATGAAGAGACTGGTCAATATGAAGAATATAAAAATAATGATGAATATGTTATATGTGGTGGAGGATTTCCATTAATTGTTCAAGATCAGATTGTTGGATCACTTCTTGTTTCAGGATTGGAACATGAACAAGATCATCAATTTATTGTTGATGCATTAAGGAATTTTCAAAATAAAATAGCATTTGCAAGTGATATTGATGAAACCTTATTTTTCCATAATCGAGAAGAGAACTATAAATTTGAAGATTTAATGAAAATAAAAAAATTTCAACAAAATGGTCATTATTTTGGTGTTTGTACAGGAAGACCAATGTGTTTTATTGGAAATGTGAAAGATTTAGGTTTAGATTTCTATATCATGAGTTCTGGTGCAGTCCTTCTAGATAGAAATTTTCGAATTATTGAAGAACATCCAATGGCATATTTAAGTGCAAAACAACTCTATGAACAATATAAAGATTGTTCTACAGTTATTGTCCAAACTGCAAATCCAACAACAAGTTTTGGGAATAAAAGAGAAAATAAAGAAATAAATTTTACAAAAATTAATTCTATTGATGAAATCAAAGATGAAATTCTTTATGGAATATCTATCGTTGTAGATAGTGAGGAAGAAGCATCTCGTATAGCTCAAGAGATAAATCATAACTTTACTCACTTAATTGGTCATCATAATAGAAATTCAATAGATGTTGTCAGTCGTCATTGTTCAAAAGGTATTGCAGTAAAACATTTAAAAGAAATGTTAAGAGTTCAGACAATAGCAAGTATTGGAGATTCTTATAATGATGTTTCAATGTTAAAAGAAAGTGATATGAGTTTCACCTTTCATTCTTCTGACGAAAGGGTTAAAAATCATGCTCATAAAATTGTTCATAGTATTGCAGAAGCAATTATGATGTTAATGGAGGAAAAGAAATGAAATTAGGAATTTTAGGTACAGGAATGATTGTTAAAGATTTAATGAGTGTATATCATGAACTTCATATTGAAGAAACATATATTCTTGGAACTTCTCACACAGTAGAAGAAACTGAACATATCGTTCATGAATATCATTTAACTGGTTCATTTTATAATTATGATGACTTATTAAAGAGTCAAATAGATACTGTTTATTGTGCATTGCCAAACTATCTTCATTATACTTTTTGTAAAAAGGCATTGGAAGAAGGAAAACATGTGATAGTTGAAAAGCCAATAACTTCTAATAGTCAAGAATTAGAAGAACTCATAGAGATAGCTGAACAAAGAAATGTCATGATTTTTGAAGCTATGAATATTCATTTTTTACCAAGTTATTTATCTTTAAAAGAAGATTTAAATAAGTTAGGACATATAAAAATTGTTTCGTTTAATTATTCACAATATTCATCTCGCTATAATGCTTTTAAAGAAGGTAACATTTTACCGGCATTTGATTATCATAAATCTGGAGGCGCATTAATGGATTTAAATGTTTATAACATTCATGCTTTATTAGGATTGTTTGGTAAACCAATAGATAATCATTATTATGCAAATATTGAAAGACATATTGATACGAGTGGAATGATGATTTTTGATTATGGAACGTTTAAGGCAATTACTATTGGTGCAAAAGATTGCAAAGCACCTATTATGAATACAATTCAAGGAGATAAAGCATCTATAGTCATCGATACTCCTATGAATCAAATGTTTGAATATAAAATCAATTATAACGATGGAACAACTGAAATAAAATCTTTTGAAAAAAGACATCGTTTAATTTATGAATTTAAAGAATTTATAAAAATGATTGAAAACAGAAATTTTAAACAACAAAAAAAGATGCTGGATTTAACATTAGAAATTTCAATAATTATGGAAAAAGGTAGAAAACAGGAAGGGGTTGTATTTGATAATGATAGATAATAAATTAGTGTTAGGATATATAGGAAATGGAAAGAGTGCAAATAGATACCATATTCCCTTTGTGATGCAAAGATCAGATAAATTTATGATTAAGAAAATCTTTGATATAAAGGTCAGACATGATATTTGGAATGCAATTGAAGGTGTTGAATATAGTGAAGATGTAAATGATATTTTAAATGATTCTGAAATTGATATGGTGGTTATTTGTACAACACATCATTTACACTATAACTATGCAAAAATGGTTTTAGAACATAATAAACATTGTTTAGTTGAAAAACCATTTATGGAAAATAGTGAACAAGCTAAAGAAATATTTGCTTTAGCAGATAAATTAGGATTGTATTGTTCTGCATATCAAAACAGAAGATATGATAGTGATTTTTTAACGGTTCAAAAAGTCATTGAATCTGGTATTCTTGGAGATTTATTAGAATTAGAGATGCATTTTGATTACTATAGACCTGAAATACCAAACAATGTTCATGAATTTGATCCATCTCACTCTTATTTGTATGGTCATGGCTGTCATACATTAGATCAAGTTATTTCTTATTTTGGGAAACCAGATCATGTACATTATGATGTTAGACAATTATTAGGTGAAGGTAGAATGAATGATTACTTTGACTTGGATCTATATTATGGTGTATTTAAAGTATCTGTCAAATCAAGCTATTTTAGAATTAAATCTAGACCTAGCTTTGTTATCTATGGTAAAAAAGGAATGTTTGAACATTATAAGAAAGATAAACAAGAAGAACATCTAAAAAAATTTTACATGCCTACAAATAGTGATTTTGGAATGGATTTACCTGAAGATTTTGGAACGTTAACTTATTATGATGATAACGGAAATTATCATGAAGAAAAAGTTGAATCAATTCGTGGCGATTATGCAAGGGTTTATGATGGAATTTATGATTGTATTGTGAATCATCAACCACAAGTTATTACTCACGAACAAACATTATTGCAAATGCATATGCTAGAAACTGGGGTTAAACATTTAAAATAAAATCAAAAAGTCATCAAGATGTGATACATAACTATGAGATTTATCATAGAAAGAAGACTTTTGTTGTATTTATGCGTGAATTTGAGTAAAAAAAGATGAGTGAAACACTCTCATGGTAAGGAGAATATGAGATTTTACAAATGTATTTAATATCATAAAAAAGTTTCCTAAAAAGTAAAAATAAAGAATTATGGATATAATAGTTCTCTCAACATCTCGCTTGATAACGAAACTTTATGGTTCGAAAAAGCACGTAATTCTATTTGGCACAGCGTTTCTAGTGCATCAGATTGGGGTCTTTGTTAACAGTTGGCTAGGGCATTCTTGTGGAAAGTACAGGAGGCTATAATTTGCTGTGGTTCAATAGCATGGTCTTAAGCTTGGTAGCAAGTATTTTCATTGTGCAAGTTAAGGAAAGTTAGTCATGTATCAAATTGCAGTTTATAGAAGCTTATAAAAAGTAATAAATATATAGAATAAATAAAAAATGAAACGATGTCTCGTTTCGTGAATTGACTGGTAGTCCGTAAGCATCATTAAATGAATTCACGAAATGAGATTTGATTTTGAAAAAGTTATAATTATTCTTTTAAACTTTTCATATGCATAGCTTCAATAAATAATGTCATGCCATCAACAATGAGATAAGCTGCAATAATATAATTAATAATTAATGCAGAAGTTAGAGGCAATATCATAAAAATGACAGAAAGAATAATAGTCAATACACCACTTACAGTATAAATATTTGTATGAATGATACCTAAAAAGGAGAGTCTTCTAGAAAATGCAAGTTTCTCTGCTCCGTAAAACATTAATAATATTGCTAACATGATCGTTAATGACATCGCAGTTATCTCAGGTGGCATTTGCAATAATAGTACACCAAACAAAATATGGGTAATTCCTATCATAACAACAATGGGATCTTTAAAAAATAATGTTGATAGGCAATATGTAACTATTAAATAAATACCAAAACCAATAAATACAATTGATACTATCATTTTCATAACATAAAATGTTTGTATTGGAAAAAAGAAACAAACAATGCCAACAAGTATCATTAAAACACTCAATACAAAGCAAGCACAACGAATTTTTTTGACTTTTTTATTCCAATTTTTTTTAAATTCTTCTATAAAGTTAAAATCTGAATACATAACACTATACCTTTCTTTTTATAGACTTTAAAATAAGATCAAAATATCATAACCAAATAATCAATAAATATATAAGTATAAAACATATAACAAATAACAAGATATGATCATTCAATATAAAAAGAGGCAAGAAACAACTTGATCATTGTTTCATTGATGCCTCTAAAATTAAATAAGTTTATGCTTTTTTAATAGCTTTTCTATATCAGTTCCTTCGATCTTTTTAAGTGCTTCTTTTAAAGCGATTCTTTCCTTAAAACCTAAATCCATATCTGTGATTTTTTTACCATCTCTAAGTTGAACAGTAGAATTTAGTAAATCTCTAATATCATAAACACTACCCCAAACTTCAGGAACACCTCTATCAATATTTAACAATGTATAGACTGCTTCCATTCCTGTACGAATAGAATATTCAGTTGTAAATATTGTATCTCTTTCAGTTTCAGCAAATTGTCCTAAAAATGCAAAGTTGACACTGCCATCAGGTACGACTTTTGGTCTATCTCCTAATTCACGAGGCATGAAGAAAGCTGTAATATAAGGCATCATACATGGAATTGTGTTAGCACTATTTTCAGCCATATCTTCAATTTGATCTTCAGGAACACCTATATGATATAACCATTCCATACAGATTTCTTTACCTGTACAATCACGCATAGGCTTTTTAATATAATTTCCAGGAACATCGCTAAACAATCCATATATCCATCCTACTAATTGATCTTTTGGTTGGCTTCTAAATTGTGGCTGACGATTAAATGTCCAACTTAATAGCCAGTTAGAATCTTTGACAGTGACAATACCACCAGTTACAACTTTTCCTGAAAAAGGATCACGTTGACATATTTTTTGAACATATGGCGGAATACGTTGATCTAATGTTGTAACTGTTGCACTCATCCAATTGCTTTGTTCTGGATCATAACAAAATTTGTCAGGATTTCCAAATGAAGGATCTTGAGCAGCCATTTTACGCCACATATCCCAACCGCCACCAGGTTTAATTTCTTTATTAAATGGGGCTACTGTATTTTGACTACCAAGTGTAGAATTTTCAACACAGCCTCCATTAGTAATGAAAACAAGATCATCTTCTGTTAAATCAATATAATTTTCTTTATTGTCTTTTAAAATAACAATTCTTTTAGCAACTTTCTTATCTTTTTGAATATCAAATTCAACATTTTCAACTTTTGTTCCATAGTGGAATTTCACACCAAATGATTCTAAATATTTAACCATTGGTAAAATCATAGATTCATATTGATTATATTTTGTAAATCGTAATGCAGTAAAATCTGGTAAACCACCAACATGATGAATAAATCGTTTGATATATAGTTTCATTTCTAAAGCACTATGCCAATTTTCAAAAGCAAACATTGTTCGCCAATATAACCAGAAGTTTGAATCAAGAACTTCATCATCAAAAATTTCATCAATTCTTTTATTATATAACTTTTCATCTGGGGTAAAGAACAATTTCATGATTTCCATTGCTCCCTTATCAGATAGACCAAATTTTTTATCAGTATGGGCATCTTCACCACGATTGACAGTTGCACGCATCAATGAATAGTTTGGATCTTTTTTATTTAACCAGTAATACTCATCTAAAACACTGACACCTTCAGTTTCAATTGAGGGAATAGATCTAAATAAATCCCACATACATTCAAAATGGTTATCCATTTCTCGACCACCACGCATGACATATCCTAAATTTTCATAAAGATAACCATCACATGCTCCTCCAGGAATGGAATCCTTTTCAAGAATGTGAACTCTTTCACCTTTCATTTGACCATCTCTTACTAAAAAACACGCTGCTGCCAAAGCACCTAGTCCTGAACCAACGATATAAGCTGATTTATGCTCTACACCTTCAGGTTTTAAGGGTTTTGCAAATGCTTCATAATTTCCACTTGAATAATACATATATTATTCCTCCTTTTCTTTACACTTTTATTTTAATTCATTGTGAAAAGTAAACAATAAACAGAAAAAGGTCTATGATAAAAGTTTTATCATAGACTAAGTATTGATTATTTTTTTATCAAACATACTCATTTGATAAAATTATTTGATTTCAAATTTCTTCAATGCGATATTTAATTGACCTTGAACCAATAAAGAAATACGATTAACAATATCTTTTGGATTTTCTTTCATATCCTTTTTGATCCAATCCAGCATAAAACCTACAAAAGCATATTTATAAAAATCAGCAATTAAGTTTTTATCTTCATCACGAATAACCATTCCATCAGCCTGTTCATCAATCACTCCCATTAACAAACGGCTTGTCAATTGATAGAGATAATTTTCAACCTGTTCTCTACTCACATGATGGTAAACATTAACAATAAAGATTTTATTTTCTAATACTGCTTCAAATATTTGTAAAAAACCTTCCTGCCATGTATCATATGTTTTCTTACCATCCAATGCTTTTCTAGCATCTTCTATACAAGACCACTCAACTAAATCATAAATGTCTTGAAAATGATAATAAAATGTCATGCGATTAATACCACAATCTTCTGTTATATCTGTAACAGTAATTTTATCGAATGATTTGTGAGCTAACAAATTTTTTAAAGAATTTTCTAAAGCTCTTTTTGTAACTTGTGACATCCAAGACACCTCTTTCAAATAATGATTTATAATATTTATTATATGAAAAATTATTTTTTTTTCAATAAAATTAAGAATTGAAAATTGATGTCAAATAGCATATCTTAAAATGCATAATTTTAATCTTTCCTTTATAGAAAACATCCATTTAAAGCAAAGAATGAGGTATGATTATGAAATATCACTTATGAGCTGTTTTTTGAAAAAGCAAGGAAATCTTTTTCAGACAACTTTTAAAAATTCAATTTTTATCGTCTTATCATACTGAATAAGAAAACGACAAGTTTCAGTTTGACAAGGAGTGAGTGTATATGAAAAATAGTATGTTTTTGTCATTATTATCAATATAACTTATTTATTGTCATGGTTTTTATATATAAAATTAGAAATTCCAAAAGTAAAATAGTTAGGGATTTTGATAATGGCAATGAATTTCATGAAACTTTAAATGATCTTGACAAAGAAAAATATTGGAAAGAAGATACTAAAAATCTAAATATATTTTTTATAATTCTATTAATTTCTATAGAGATGACTTTATATTTGTTATATAAAGTAGATGGTGTTTTATGGTTCCTATCTTTAGTTTCGGGGGGTTATTATTTCATTGATTGTAGAAATAGTATTAAGCATTAGATTAAAACAATATACAGATAAATAAGAATTATTTAAAAAAATTAATTACTCTCTATAGCATTAATTGAGAAGTATATTCATTATATAAAGATAGCATATGTCAAATAAATTATAGTTATTAAAAATGAAATAGTATATAATAGGGTAAAGAGGTGACA
>Ga0129308_1003089_pt1 | contig 12615 bp, 11 predicted proteins | sample L827metagenome_FD_94440 | JGI IMG/M metagenome (GOLD analysis project Ga0129308, IMG submission 94440) | Ring-tailed lemur group fecal microbial communities from Wisconsin, USA - L827 metagenome | ecosystem: Host-associated > Mammals > Digestive system > Large intestine > Fecal | place: USA...
CCATCAGCAGCGTCAGCGCCTGGCGCTGGCCGCCGGAGAGCAGACCCACCACCGTGTCCATCCGGTCCTCCAGCCCCAGTCCCAGCTGGGCCAGTTTCTCCCGGAACTCCCTGCGCTCTTCGGCAGAGACCATGGAGAAGGGCGACCGGGATTTGGAGGCCCGCAGGTAGGCCAGGGCCAGATTTTCTTCGATGGTCATGTTGGGGGCGGTGCCCTTCAGGGGGTCCTGGAACATCCGGCCGATGAATTTGCTGCGCTTATAGTCCGGAAGCTTGGTAATATCCCTGCCGTCCAGGATCACGGAGCCGGTGTCCGGCTGGAAGGTGCCCGCGATGGCGTTGAACATGGTGGACTTGCCCGCGCCGTTGGAGCCCAGGACGGTGACAAAATCCCCGGGGGCCAGGTGGAGGCTCAGGTCGTTCAGCGCCCGCTTTTCGTTGACGGTGCCGGGGGCAAAGGTGATGGAGATATGGTTCAGTGTCAGCATGTTGCCTTGCCTCCTTTTTTGACCCGGATGGCGGGCAGGCCGATGGCCAGGGCCACGATGACGGCGGAGATCAGCTTCAGGCACTCGCTGGGCAAATCCAGCCGCAGGGCGATGGCAATGATGAAGCGATAGGCGATGGAGCCGAGGATGGCCCCCAGGGCTTTCAGCCACAGCTTCCCCTTGGGCAGCACCGCCTCGCCGATGATCAGGGAGGCCAGGCCGATGATGACCATGCCGCCGCCCAGGTTGATGTCGGCGGTTTTCTGGTACTGGGCCAGCAGGGCCCCGGACAGGGCGGTACAGGCATTGGCCACGCACAGGCCCACGGTGATGGTGAAGGAGGTGTTGATGGAGCTGGCCCGAACCATGTCCGGGTTATCCCCGGTGGCCCGGATGGAGAGCCCCAGCCGGGTTTTCAGAAACAGCACCATCAGCACCGCCGCCAGGGCCGTGATCGCCGCCGCGGGAATCAGCCGGTAGTAGATGCCAAGGTGGGGCTTCAGGACGGAAAACAGCGTGGTCTTCTTCATCAGACTGACGTTGGAGGAGAAGCCCATCACCGCCAGGTTCACGGTATAGAGCCCAGTGTCGGTGATGATGCCCGCCAGGATGGAGGGAATCCGGAATTTTGTTTGCAGCAGGGCGGTAATGAATCCCGCCGCCGCCCCCGCCAGCATGGCAGCCGGGAAGGCCAGGAAGGGATGCCCCGCCAGGGCAACCGTAGCAGACACGGCGCAGCCAAGGGTGAAGGCCCCATTGGTGGTCATATCGGCGATGTTCAGCACCCGAAAGCTGAGAAACAGCGCCAGGGCCACCAGGGAATAAATGCACCCCAATTCCAGGGCGCTTATCACAACGGCAGTTGAAATCATGGGAAATCTCCTTTTTTTGCTTATGGGTTTGACACAGCTTTCCCCAAGGGAGAGCCTTTGGTGCGGGTCTTGACCCGCACGCTTGGTAATGGCTTTGGAGCACCTCATGGATTGGGCAGTGGGCACCAAAAGGACGGTACAACCCAATGCGGGGCAGTGCGTCCCCCAATGGTTCGGTCTGTACCACTTCGCCCAACAGGTTGCCTTTCGTTGCTGCCTGTTGCCCAATCCCCCCTCCCCCCCTTTGCACAGGGGGGCTTGAGCTCTTCAACCGGAACATGGTTCCATTCAACGTAACGCTCATAATCCATTACCTGGCGGGAGGCTGATAGCCTCCCCTACGGGCATCCCGTTAAATTCCTCATTCCTAATTCCTAACTCCTAACTATTCTTCGCTGGTGACCACTTCCACCACGGTGTTTGCCATGTCGGCAAAGGGGGCGTAGTCCAGCTCCAGAGCGGCGGCGGTTTCGGTGTTGACGGTGATGATGCCGCCGTCCATCACATGGAACTGGGGGATTTCGCCGCCCAGCAGAATGTCAACGGCCATTTCGGCGGTGTAGGCGCCCAGCTCGGTGTAGTTGACGCCGCAGGTGGCAAAGGCGCCGCAGGCGACGAAGGAGTCGGCGCCGGTGTAGTGGGCAATGCCAGCCTCGGTGAGGATTTCGGCCACGGCATTTTCAGCGGCCATGACCACGTTATCGGTGGGGGTGAACACCACGTCACAGCGGCCAACCAAGCTGGAGGCAGCGGCAAGGATTTCATCGGTGGTGTTGCCGGTCTTTTCCACATAGGCGATGCCCTTGGCGTCCAGGTATTCCTTGGCCTGAGCAATGGGCCGGAGGGAGTTGGTTTCGGAGTTGGAGTAGAGCAGGCCCACGGTCTTCACGTCGGGCTGAACCGCAAAAATCATATCCATGATGAAGGCGGTGTTCAGCTCGTCGGAGGTGCCGGTGACGTTGGCAATATCGGTGAGGCCGGAGGACTCAGGGTCGGAGATGGCGGCGTAGATCACAGGGATCTGGTTATCCTCGGTGGCGGTAGCCATGCACAGGGCGGCCAGGGTGGCAATGGGGATGATGGCATCGTATTTGTCGTCCACCACCTGAGCGCCGATCTGGTTCAGGACAGTCTGGTCATTCTGGCCGTGGAAATCCTTCACTTCCACGCTGAAGCCCTTCTCCTGGGCCAGCTCCTTCAGCCGGGCATCACAGGCGGTGCGGATTTCGTCCAGGGAGGGGTGATCCAGCTGCTGGACAATGGCGATTCGGAAATTCTGCTCGGTGGCAGCGGCGGAAACGGACATCACAGAAAGGGCCATCACGGCGGCGAGAAGCAGGCAAACAAACTTTTTCATAACTATAACTCCTTTTTGATGTTTCATGTAGGTTTTTGGGTGACAATTTGGAAATGTTTTGGCGTCACCATCGTCTGCCGGGATGTTTCATAAAATTACCTCCTTGGGGAATAAAAAACGCCCTTGCTCCCTAGATCGGGAACAAGGACAGAATCAATATTCTGCGGTACCACCTTGTTTGCCGCCGAAGCGGCCACCTCAACCGGATGCCAACACATCCGCTGCCCAATAACGCTGGCAATGCGTCAGAAGATACTAAGGCTCAGCCTTTTCCCCCTGCCCTCGACGGTCCATTTGCCAACCCGCTTCTCGCTCCGCTCTCAGCTGTGCGGAACTCTCTGTGGATGCGCTGCTGACTTTACTTCCGTCTCAACGGTTTCACATTTAAGATACGCTTACTATACCCCATGTGTGTCCACTTGTCAAGAACTTTTTTCTCCTGAGCAGAGCCAAAGAGAGAATTGCCCGCCCGATTCCTCAAAAATTCTGCATCCGAGAAAACATTGCCGGGAAGCATTTGAGGCAACGACGCTCCAGGTGCGAACGATCAGCGGGCATTGCCCGCCTGGTTCTCCCAGAAAGGCTCGGTTTTCCGGGATTTGAATTGGAGCTCCTGGCTCTTTACGCTGACGGTGGTGCTCTCCGGGATGGAGTGGGTGATGAACACGTTGGAGCCGATGACGCAGTCCCGGCCGATCACCGTTTCTCCGCCCAGGATGGATGCACCGGCGTAAATGGTCACATTGTCCTCAATGGTGGGGTGGCGCTTTCTGCCCCGCAGACTCTGGCCCCCACGGGTGGTGAGGGCGCCCAGGGTCACGCCCTGATAAATCTTCACATGGTCGCCGATGACGGTGGTCTCGCCAACCACAATGCCGGTGCCGTGGTCGATGAAGAAATAGTTTCCGATGGTGGCCCCGGGGTTGATGTCGATGCCGGTGACGCTGTGGGCGTGCTCCGTCATGATCCGGGGCAGCATGGGCACCCCCAGGGTGTAGAGCACATGGGCCAGCCGGTAGACGGTGATGGCGAACAGGCCGGGGTAGCAGAAAATGATCTCATCGGTGCTGTAGGCGGCGGGGTCGCCGTCGTAAAAGGCCTCCACATCCGTCTGGGAAACGGCCCGGACGGAGGGAATGGCCCGGAAAAATTGCAGAGAAATCTCCTGGGCCCGGCTTTCCGCCTGCTGTTCGTCCATCTGGCCCCGGAGGACAATGGCAATCTGCTTGTTCAGATTGTACATCACATCCTCGATGAGCATGGACAGGTTGTGCCGGGCATTGTAAATCCGGTAGCTTTTGTCCCGGAAGTAGCCGGGGTAGGCAATGCGCAAGAGCTTATAGATGATGTCGATGACGGTATCCTTATCGGGGTGGACAAAGGGGTTCAGCTTATCAATGGAGCGCTGGTGCTGGTAATCCTCCAAAATCTCATCCACAATTCCTTCTATCTGCTGCTCAATGGGAGACATGAAACCACTCCTTAATCCGTTCAGATATGCCCCAGTGTATCATACACACCAGTCTATGTCAAACAAAAAAGGGTGGTGTCACCTGAGCAGGCCCCGTGTAAGCTTATCCATGGATGATTGTCCCGTCTGCCGCGTTGACTACAAGGAGGACCTCGGGCCTTTCGCTCCTGTAATATGTTGTCTCTTTTCCAATGTACTCAGCAGAGCCTTTTAACAGAATCGAAGGGATATAGCGATAAGCTTCCTTTGTCCGTGACAGGCCGTATTCCATTTCAGAGACGGTGACATTGCACTGCACGTCCTCCGGGATTATTTGCAGAATACCGCCAAGCCCATAGTGATTGGCGTCTGTGCCTTCAAGGTGTTCCCGCACCCGGCTCAACAACGCCTCTATGCTGAGGCCTTTTACCGCTTCGTTTTCAATTCTCTGAATCTCCAATGGAGAAAATAACATGAAGGAAATCAAATCACCATTTGACGAAAAAACAAACTGCGCGTCAGTCAGGTCGTAATTTTCCTGCGGATACCGCAGCGCCGGAAACCCATTTAAAACCGGCACGGCTTTTACATACACCCAGTACTCTGCATCATTTCCGCTTTGGACTCCGCTTTGGACGTAAACCTCGTCAACCTGCCATTGCCCCAGATCAAACGACGACAGAAGCGTTTCAGCCCTTGATTTTATCAGGTCCATCTGCTCCTGGGAAGGCGCCTCTGTCCGGCAAAGCCTGGCGGAAAAAATGCGTTCATCCAAATCCCCCCGGGGGCATATTCCGTCGTAGATGTAGCAGGAAATCATATTCATCTTGGAATTGCTTCCGTTTCCGGCGGCAGCCGTAAAGTAATATGGGATTCCATTCACAGAAAACTGAGCGGACACTTCATTGCCCCAATCCGCCGCGGAGGCCTCGGCAAGCTCATCGGCTGTAAGCTGATAGACGGATGAATTGCGCATTTCCCACTGGCAGGGCGTATGCGGATTTTCCGCGGGAGCCTGCTCATACAGCAGGGTGTATTCTTCAAGAAAGCTGTTGATCAGCTCCACATCATTTTCTGATGCCGAATCCCCATATAGCTTTTTGAGGGCGTCTAAATTTGCGTATTCCGACCATCTGCTCAGTTTTGCCTGAATTTCGCTTTTGGAAAAGTTGTTTGCTTCTGCCGGCTCCGCTTCAAAAAAATCCGCGTCCGGGAAAAGTGACGCCGCAACCCTTCTCGCGTCTTCGCCGGTCAGAAAACGCGGCCTGACCTGCACGGCAGGCATATCGGACGCGCCGACAGTCCGGTCAATGTCCATCACAAAGTTCACACTGCCGTCCGTGCTGGTGAAGGCGCTTTTATATGGGACGGGTTCGTCCGGCGGTGATTGCGTTTCACCAGCTGAGGCAGTCACTTCGGCCTCAACAGCCTGCCCGCTCGTAGCAATTGGTTCAGACCCTTTCGGGGAATCCCCGCAGCCGGTGCAAAATGACACGATTGTCAAAGTAATGATCATGCTTAGAAAAACTCTTTTGTAAAACATACCGCTCCTCCATATTGATATATGTGCATATCGGCTTACGTCAGCAAATTGTAATTTGGCGGGTTGTTGCGTGAAACCGATAAGCACATTGATATATTTCAGGTCAGGGTGTATTGGATGGCGGTGACGATGTTGTGCTCCAACATCACCACCATTTTTTCGCCCTCCCGGGATACGGTGCAGCAGCCGGACTGAATGGCGTCGCTGCCGAAGCACTCCCGAACCCGGGCGGCGCTGTCGCCGATGGAGATGCCCTCCGGCGTTTGGTGGCCCCCCTCCGTAATCATCACCCCCAGAATCCGCTCCCCGTCCCGGCCGGGATAGGTGCGCAGTTTCAAGCCCTGAAAGCGGTAGGTCTTCTCCACTCCGGAATGGGCGCCGCTCCGGTACTCCCCATAGCCGAAGGGGGCACCCAGAGCCTTCAGCACCGGTTCCGCCGGGGCGTCCAGGGTGATCTGAGTATCGTTCCGGGAGACGGAGAAGTGACTCATCTGCGGCTCCTTCCGCCCGCAGCCGGTGAGCAGCAGGCACAGGATCAAAGTGAACAGAAAATATTTCATCATTTATGCCCTCCTTCTTTGTCTATGGGTATTGTTTGTCAGCCCTGGCAATTCATGCTTTCCCTTTTTATGGCAGAGAATGGCCCAGTCCTGCCCCAGCTGAATCCCCAGGACACGGGAACGACGGTCGTAGATGATTTTGATTCTCCAAAAAGTAAAACGCACCAATTCCGGCACCTCCCTTGGTTTTTTCATCCTACCAGGGCTGTGTATCAGAATTGATGCGTTTTTGTATCCAAATGGAATCATTTTCCACCGTGGTACACCGCAATGGTGGCCAGGTAGTCCTCCCGCAGCACCCGCAGCTCCATCCAGGCGGAGTCTCCGGAGACCATGGGGGAGGTCCATTTGTCCACGGTGATGCTGTCGTAATAATGCCTCGCCTGCTGGAGGGTGGGGGTAACTGCCTCCGGGGTGGCGTTGGGGGTAGTATCCAGGCCAAGGTATTGGGCGTAGCCCCGGAGCACATCGTACCAGCTGCTCTGGGGGTAGACGGTTCCCCCGGGAATCAGCCGGCTTCCGCCGTATTCCACCTTGGCCAGCTTGCCGCTTTCCACGTCCATACAGGCGGAAATGCGCCAATTGGCAGCGGAAGCAGTGAATTCAGCGATGCGGAACCCGCTGACGCTCTCATTGTCAAACAGGTAATAATATCGGATGTGGTAGTCCCGCTTTTCCTCCAAAAGGGTTTCAATATTCTGGGGAATGACTCCCAGGTCCATCAGCTGCCCCAGCTCCTCCCGGAACTGGGCATAGCCCTCCTGGCTCTGCTGCTCGGGGCCCTCCTCGCTGATGTAGGTGGAGAGCAGGTGCTCCCCCTCCCCAAAATATTTTTCACCGATCTGCTCCATCCGCCAGGTGTAGCCCGAGGAGCTCTGGGAGGTGACCGATACCTGGCCATAGTCCAAATCCAGCTCCGGCAGGGAATCAGCCCCCAGCAGCAGCTCCGGCAGGAAGGCCCCGGCGATCACCACCAGCAGGGCAAGCAGTATGATGATCCAGTTTTTCATTTGACCACCTCCCGCAGCAGGAAGGACACCACCGTGCCCCGGCCCACCTTGCTCTCGTAGTGAAGGGTCGCTCCGTGGAGCTGGGCAATTCGCTGGGACAGGGCCAGGCCCAGCCCGGCTCCACCCTCCGCCCGGGAGCGGGACTTGTCCACCATGTAGAAAGGCTCCGTAATCCGGCTGAGGGCCTCCTGGGGAATGCCCATGCCCCGATCCTTCACCGCAAAGCAGTAGCCCTCCGGGGTTCGGACGCCCAGAAGGGTGATCTTGCTGCCCGGCTGGGAGGCCTTCCGGGCGTTGTCCAGCAGATTATAGAGTAAAATTTCCAGAAGGCTCTGCTCTCCCCAGAGCACCCGATCCTCCACCCGCAGTTCCAGCACCAGCTGGCGCTGCTTCATGGGATAGGCCATGCTCTCCTCCACGGATTTCGCCAGGGCCAGAGCGGAAAAACGCTGCATCTGGGGCTCCTCGTTCTCCAAAGAGAACAGCCGCAGCAGACTGTGGGACATGGTTTCCAGCCGCCGTCCCTCGGAGAAGATGAAGCTGGCGGCCTCAAACTGCTGCTCCTCCGGCAGCTTGCGGCTGCGCAGGGTGTCGGCGTAGCCGATGATAGAGGTCAGGGGCGTTTTCAGCTCGTGGGCAAAGGAGGCGGTGAAGTCCTTCTGCTGCTGGGTGGCCAGTTCCAATGACGCAATGTGCTGCTCCAGCTCCCCGGCCATCCGGTTGAATTGGGATGCCAGAATTCCAATCTCGTCACTGGTCTTCACATTTGCCCGGACGCTGTAGTTGCCCCCGGCGATTTGCCGGGTGGAACGGGACAAGCTTCGGATGGGAGCCGTCAGCACGGCGCTGAGGGTGAACCCCGCCGCCAAACTCACCGCCACGGCAATCAGATATACCAGCTTGAAGGTGCCCAAATACTGACCCCGCAGCTCATAGAGATCGGTGACATCGCGGCGGCTTTCCAAATAATACTCCTTTTGGTCTACCGCAAAGCGGCAGGTAATTACCACCTCATACACCGTCTCCGCCCCGTCGTTCACCCGGACGATGTCGTACTCCACGTTGTCCCGGGGAGCGGTGGGCTGAACCAAGCGGAGCCGGTAATCCCGGAAGGGAGCAATGCTCAGGGTTTCCTCCAGCGTCTCCGCCGTAACCCTGGCAGAGGTGCTGGAACGGCGCTCCACCGCCATGGTGCCCAGCACCGAGCAAAGCAGCTGGGTTTCCTCGGCAGCAGCGGTGATCTGGTGCTTCAGCTGGGCGTGGAACACCGAGGAGACGATGGCATAGCCGCTGATGCTGACGGTAAGGGCCACAATGAGCACCACCGCCAGGGTGATTTTCGCGGAAAGCTTCATCCGTCCCCCTCCAGCCGGTAGCCCACCTTGTGGATGGCGCAAAGCCTACGCTGCCAGTCCAGCTTTTTCCGAAGCCGCTGGACGTGAAGGTCTACGGTGCGGGTGTCGCCCATGTAGTCCGATTCCCACACCCGTTCATAAATGGTCTCACGGAACAACGCCACGTTCTGGTTCTGTAAAAATAATACCAAAAGGTCAAATTCCTTCCGGGTCAGCGTCACCGGCACTCCGGCCTTGGTGACTTGCATGGATTCGGTGTCCACGGTCACATCCCCCAGGGTATACACCGTGCTGGCCTTTCCCGCCCGCCGGAGCACAGACTCCACCCGGGCGATGAGCTCCACAATTTCAAAGGGCTTCACCAGGTAATCGTCCGCCCCGGCCCGCAGGCCCTGAACCCGATCCTGGACGCTTCCCTTCGCCGTGATGAAAATCACCGGCGTGCCGGTGGGCTTGATCTGACCCAGCAGCTCATAGCCGTTGATGCCCGGGAGCATAATATCCAGCAGCACCAGATCGTAATTGTGCTCGGCGATTAAATCCGCCGCCGTGTTGCCGTCGTAGGCCCGGGTACAGCTGTAGCCGCTGGCGCTTAAATTCCAGTCGATCAGATTCGCAATGGGCTTCTCGTCTTCCACAATCAGGATTTTCGTCATCTCATTCCCCTCCATTTAACAGGGTAGGAAAATATTGTATCACATTTGCATCATTTCGGGAAGAGGTGAAAAATTTACCTCTGAAAAAGAAAATGCAAGGCATCAGAAATGTCTTGCAGAATGGGGAATTATGTGATATTTTGTAGTTGGCGTCCCGGTGGACGCCAGGGCGCTATCTGTAAATGGTAGGCGGTTTGTCCCCCCTTTTATCAGGGGGTGAAACTTCTTGCCCCCTGTCCCAATGTGGAAGGGGGGGATGGCAGAGATGGATGTAGTTACGTTCGATGGGCTGTTTCAGTACACCCTGGTACTTATTTCCCTTGCCAGCTTGATCTACTTGATCGTAAAAAAGAAGTAAACCGCCCCATGCTCCCCAGCCGAGCGGTTTACTTTCCAATCCAGGGGGGCTGACCGTCTATCGGTAGCGCCCTTTTTCTATACTTATTATAGCCCGGGAGAGCTTTTTTGTCAAGCCACCGGGCACTTTCAGGCAAATAAAAAGCAGGACGTTTCTGAAAAACATCTTGCGCAGTGGGAAAATATGTGATATTTTGTAAATGGCGCCCCAGGTGGGTGCCAGGGCGCTATCAATAAATGGTAGGCGGTTCGTCCCCCTTTATCAGGGGGTGAAACTTCTTGCCCCCAATCCTATCATGGAGAGGGGGTGGCAGGAATGGATGTAGTTACTTTCGATGGGCTGTTTCAGTACACCTTGGTACTTATTTCCCTTGCCAGCTTGATCTACTTGATCGTAAAAAAGAAGTAAACCGCCCCAAGTCCCCACTAGTGCGGTTTACTTCATCGCTATACTAGGGGGCTGACCGTCTATCGGTAGCGCCCTTTCTTCTTACTTATTATAGCCCAGGAGAGTTTACTTGTCAACCCCCTGGCGCAGAATCTCCAGGGAAACCTGAATTTTTTGCATCTTTTCTGGAAGATTATACAAAATTCATCATTTCCAACCGGAATGCTTGACAGCGCCCCCGGCACATGTTAGTATACGGATAAATTGAATCGCTTGGATAGAGGCGCGGTACTCATCAGTACCTCCGGCAAGGTCGTGCAGCCGTCGGATGGGAAAGGGATCACCGCCGAAGTGGAGTGCGATTGCCCGATCGTTTTCCGCTGGGTCGTCAGAGAACATCTGCCGGACTGTCACAAAAACTTTGTGAAGCGCTATCATTGGCTAATTGGTTGCCCCTTTTTGGGGATGCCGTATTTTCCATGGACCGCTTACCAAAGCGGTTCATTTTTATTACAATCGGGTTTACGCCCGAAAAAAGAAAGGTTGATTGTTATGAAGAAGATGCTTTCCCTGGTCCTGGCATTGGCGCTGGTGGCCGTCCTGGCCGTGCCCACGGTTCAGACCCAGGCCGACACGGTTGCCTCCGGCGTGGAAGACGGGGTGCTGACCATCGCGATGGAGTGCGCCTATGCCCCCTACAACTGGACGCAGAGCGACGACTCCAACGGCGCCGTGCCCATTTCCAATGTCCCCGGGTCCTACGCCAACGGCTATGATGTGATGATTGGCAAGAAGATCTGCGAGGCCAACGGCTGGAAGCTGGAAGTTATCCAGTCCGACTGGGATTCCCTGGTGCCCGGTGTCCAGACCGGCACCTTTGACGCGGTCATTGCCGGCCAGTCCATGACCGCCGAGCGCGCTGAGCAGGTAGATTTTGCCGGCCCCTATTTCTACGCCTCCATCGTGTGCGTCACCAAGGCCGACAGCAAGTTTGCCGATGCCGCTTCCATTGCCGATCTGGCCGGCGGCACCTGCACCGCCCAGATTGCCACCATCTGGTATGACCAGTGCCTGCCCCAGATTACCGGCGCCGCCATCCAGCCCGCCGCCGAAACCGCTCCGGCAATGCTGATGGCGCTGGAGACCGGCATGGTGGACTTCATTTGTACAGATATGCCCACCGCCCAGGGTGCGGTGGCCGCCTACCCGGACATGAAGATTCTGGACTTCTCCGGCACGGACGGCGACTTCCAGTTCTCCGAGGAGGTTCGCGCCGAGAATGTAAACATCGGCATTTCCCTGATGAAGGGGAACACCGTGCTGAAGGAGGCCATTGACCAGGTGCTCTCCGCCATGACCGCCGATGACTTTAACGAGCTGATGGCCCAGGCCATCGCCATCCAGCCCTTGAGTGAATAACATCCGCCCACGGCGAGAGGTATCCTCCTCTCGCCGTGGAGTCTGAAATAAGGAGTTCTCCATGGATAAATTTTCAAAGCTCTTCGCCGATATTCTCAAGCTCTGGGGAAAATATGGCGGTTCCTACCTCACCGGTATGCGCAATACGCTGGTGCTGGCCCTTACGGCCACGGTGATTGGCTGCGTCATCGGCTTCGTATGCGGCGTGCTCAATACCATTCCCTATTCTAAGCGGGACCCCCTGCCCAAGCGGTTCCTGCTGAAGCTGGTGCGGGTCATTGTCAGAGTGTATGTGGAGATATTCCGGGGCACCCCAATGGTGCTCCAGGCGGTGTTCATCTACTATGGCCTGCCCTATTTCACCGATAACGCCGTGAAATTCACCAATATCTGGCTGGCGGCCATGCTGGTGGTGTCCATCAACACCGGCGCTTATATGGCCGAGTCCGTCCGGGGCGGCATCATCTCCATTGACCCGGGCCAGACCGAGGGCGCCAAGGCCATCGGCATGACCCATGTGCAGACCATGGTGAATGTGATTCTGCCCCAGGCGCTGCGGAACATCATGCCCCAGATTGGCAACAACTTCATCATCAACGTGAAGGACACCTCCGTCATGTTCATCATCGGCTTCCCGGATTTCTTCGCCGCCCACCGGGCTGCCGTGGGGGCCAGCTACCTGTACTTCCCCTCTGCCACGGTGGAGATGGTGGGGTATCTGACCATGACCCTGATCGCCTCCTTCCTGCTGCGGTGGGTGGAGAAGCGGCTGGATGGCAGCAGCAGCTACGAGCTGGTGCAGGAGGACCCGCTGACCATGACCGCCGGAACCTACAACCACCCCGGTAAGGGCTCGCCCTATGACGAGCACAGCAAGGAATTCCGGGATACAAAGGGAGGACGCTAAAGATGGATGAGCTGATTTTGCAGGTAAAGCACCTGTCCAAGTCCTTCGGCAGCCATCAGGTGCTCCGGGACATTGATTTTACGGTGAAAAAGGGGGATGTGACCTCCATCATCGGGGCCTCCGGCTCCGGAAAGTCCACCCTGCTTCGCTGCGTAAACCTGCTGGAAAACCCCACCTCCGGAGAAATCCTCTACCACGGGGAGAACGTGGCGGCCCGGGGCTTCAAGGCGGCGGCCTACCGCTCCCATGTGGGC
>Ga0129308_1003091_pt1 | contig 12612 bp, 11 predicted proteins | sample L827metagenome_FD_94440 | JGI IMG/M metagenome (GOLD analysis project Ga0129308, IMG submission 94440) | Ring-tailed lemur group fecal microbial communities from Wisconsin, USA - L827 metagenome | ecosystem: Host-associated > Mammals > Digestive system > Large intestine > Fecal | place: USA...
CGGCTTGCACCGGGACAGCTGCTGGGCCTGTTGTCCAACGAGCCGCTGGTCATTGCGGAGGGCGTCCGCTATTTCCGGATCATCAGCTTTTCCTATATCGTGTTTACCGTGACCCACATTCTGGTGGCGTCCCTGCGCTCCGTGGGCATTGTCAAGCTGGGATACATCATTTCCTTTTCCACCCTGTGCATCAATATTTCTCTCAATTATCTGCTGATTTACGGCAATTGCGGCTTTCCGGAGCTGGGCGTCCGCGGCGCGGCCATCGCCACGCTGGTCTCCCGGTGCGTGGAGCTGCTGATCGTCCTCTATTATCTGAAATGCCGCGAAAAGCAGCTGCGCCTGACGCTGAAAAAGCTGGTCTTCATTGACACCAGCTACATTCGGGACTATATGCGCGTCTCCCTGCCCGTCCTGCTCAATCAGGCCCAGTGGGGCGCGGCGCAGATGGTGCAGACGGGGATTTTGGGACACCTGGGCGGGGATGTGACCGCGGCCAACGCCATCGCCGTGCAGTCCTATCAGGTGCTCTCCGTGGTTGCATACGGCGCTTCATCGGCGGCCGGCATCGTGGTGGGCAAGACCATTGGAGCCGGCAAGCAGTCGGAGCTGAAGAAGCTGGTGCACACGCTGGAGGTGCTGTTCTCCGTCATCGGCATCTTCACAGGCCTTGCCATCTTCCTGCTGCGGGGGCCGATCTTGAGAGTGTTTGGCGGCTCGCTGACAGAAAGTGCCTATCTCCTTTCCATGCAGTTTATGGCGGTGATCGCCGTCACAACAGTGGGGACTTCCTACCAGGTGGCCTGCGACAACGGCATCATCCGCGGCGGCGGCGACACCGCCTTCAGCGCCAAGATGAACCTCATCAGCATGTGGCTCATCATCGTCCCCCTGTCGGCCCTAGCGGCCTTCCGCTGGAACCTGGCCCCGGTGGTGGTGTTTTTCCTGCTGAAGTGGGACCAGCTCTACAAGATCATCCCCGTGTCCATCCGGCTCCACAGCTGGAAATGGGTGCGGGTCGTCACCCGCAGCGACAGCGAATGTTCCGAGCCGTAAATACCGCGCACGCTCCATACAGGCAAAGTAACACCGGAGAAGTCTGTTTTCAGACCTCTCCGGTGCTTTTTCACCGCAGTCAGTTGAGATAGCGCAGGCGCCTGAGAAACTCCCGGTTCTCTGTTTTTTCGCAAATGGCGTCGATGCCGGAGGAGATCACCCAGATGGCCATGCCTCTTGCAGCGCAGGTCACCAGCATATCAATGATCATTTCGTGGTGGGCGGTCTCCTGGCCGGCGAAGGGGAAAAAGCAGATCAGCAGCTTCGGATTCACAAGATACCATTTGTAGTAGGAAAACCGCAGGCGCTGGGGCAGCGGCCATGTCCGCAGGGGCTTTTGCAGCTCCTCCCTGGGAAACCACCGGGCCGCCTCGTCCAGAATGTTTTCCGTCAGCCGCCTGGTATCCACCCACTTTCCCGCTTTTGGCAGCAGGCAGGCGCTCAGGTTGTCCAGCGCGGTCATATTGTCAAACAGAACGCCGTTGGGGCGGTCCGGCCGTTCCAGCTGGATGCCGATGTCCGTGCCGATCAATTTGGCCAGCTCCCCGTGGGCATATTCGGTCCCATTCAGGCGGAACGTACCGCCCAGCCAGCGCTGTCCGCCCAGAAAACAGTTCCGCAGCCGCACCGCGGTGCTGTAATTTTCATCCCGCAAGAAGGCAATCTCGCCGCCGCAGATCTGAAAGTTCAAAGGAGGCATCCCGGGAAACGCCAGGTCAGTCACACGCAGAATGACCTTGGTCCCGTCGTACTGCCCGGCCTGCTTGAGCCCGCTGCTGCGGCATTTCCAGCCAAGGAGCTCGTACAGCTTCTCTCCGTACTCCTCCGGATACAGCCGGTAATAGGTCTTCCGGTCCTTGATGACATCGATCCGGTCGCAGCAGCGGTACATGAATGCCTCGTCCAAGTCAAAAAGGATGACGGCGGCCCCGTGTTCCAGCAGCAGCCGGACGCACTGCATGAGCTTTTCCAAATCCTTTTGGCGCAAAACCTCCGTGAGCCGGTCCAGGACCAGCAGCTCACTGTTCCAGAGCCACGCCCGGAAGACGCACAGCCGGTAATAATCCAGCAGGGAAACCTCCGCCAGGCTCAGCTCCATGGGAAGAAACAGGCCCATCTGATGCATGGTATCCACAGCCTCCGAGCTGCTCAGCCGCAGCTCCGCCTGTTTCCGCTGGTTCCGGGTTATGGATTTTCCCAGCGCCACCAGAAAATCCCACACGGTCAATTCTCTGGATTCAAACCGGTACTTGTCCACGATCATGCTGTTTTGCAGGACCCAGCGCTCCAACGCCTGCCCGCCCACCCGGCGGCCGCAGGAAAAGGCCTTGCCGTGCTTCATGTGGGTGGCGCCCTTGAAAATGTCCAGATACGCCGTGCCGGAGGTGAGATGGTCATCCACATAGATGCCGATACATTCTCCTCTGGAAATGGAGAGCTCAAAGTGGTATTCCCAATCCTCCCGCTGAAAGCAGCCGTGATCCACACGGATCAATTCTTCTTTCATGGGCGGTTATTCCCCCTGAAAAAGCAGCGGCAGCGTCACGCAGCATTCCGTGCCGATCCCCACCGCGCTGAAAATGTGAAGGCCGTAATCCTCGCCGAACATCAGCCGGATGCGGCTGTTGACGTTGCGCAGGGCGATGCCCCCCTTTTGCTGGCCGCTCGCCGCTTCGGAGCCCTCCGCGAATTGCCGGTTCAGCTGCTCCACACGCTCCTCCGGCATGCCGATGCCGTCATCCCGGACCCGCAGAAACAAGGTCCGGTCGCTGTTTTCCACCACGATACGGACGGTGCCGGGGCCCAGCTTGCCCTCCAGGCCGTGGGAGACCGCGTTTTCCACCAGAGGCTGCAAAATGAGCTTCGGCATCCGCGCTTCCAGCAGCTTCTCATTTTCCAGCTCCAGCTCCATGGAGATCTTGTCTCCGAAGCGGCACCGCTGGATGGTGAAATAGTTCTCCGCGTTATCCAATTCATCTGAGAACGTCACATATTCCTTCACATTGGAGATGGTATAGCGAAAAAACGTGGCCAGCGCTTCCGTGGTCTCGGCGATGTCTTCACAGTCCGCCAGCAGCGCGTCGGTCCGGATGGCCTCCAGCGCGTTATAGAGGAAGTGGGGATTGATCTGGTTTTGCAGCGCCAGATATTCCGCCTGCTTCTGCCGCAGCTTGGTGATCTCCTCGCCGTGCAGGCGCTCTTCCATGTCGGCGAAAAAGAGCTTCAGCAGAGGGGCTTTGCCCCAGTCCGCTTGCAGGACGGCGTCCAGATCCCGGTCATTTTGATAACGCCGCAGCGCTTTGCGCAATTTCCATCCGGCCCGCAGCCACATACGATCACCTACTTATACAGTTTCTTATAATCCGAGGGGCTGACGCCGGTGGCTTTTTTAAACAATCTGGAGAAGTATTTCAGGTCGCGGTAGCCCACCATTTCCGCCACATCCTGGATGGACAGCGTGTCGCCGCACAGCAGCTCCTTGGACTTGTTGATGCGCAGCTCCGTCAGGTAATCCATAAAATTCTGCCCGGTCTCCTTCTTGAACAAGGTGGAAAAATAGGTGGCGTTAAATCCCACGGCGCTGCTGACATCCTCCAGCCGCAGGGATTCCCGGTAGTGCTGCTGGATATAGCGCTTGGCCTCGGTGATGGGGCGCGCCTCCCGCAGGGACCGCTCGTCCCCCAACCGCCGCAGCTCCCGGCCGATATCCTGCCGCAGCAATTGAAACACACCCTGTGCGTCCGCGCAGAGCCAGAACTTTTCCGCCATGTTCTCGGCGAACCGCTCCTCCGTGGTGCCGGTCTGCTGCATCCCGTACAGGCAGGCCTCCAGCACCTGAAAAACCAATCCTCCAGCATTTGGCCATTCAGGTCCGGCCGGGACAAGAGCGTGTGGAAGCACTCGTCCAGCTCCTGCTCAAAACGCGCCTCATCCAGACACTCCGCCACCACCTGAAACCGTTTTTTCTGGGCGGTCTCCATGGAATACCGCTGGTCAAAGGCCACCTGTTCCGTCTCCGCGTCCCGCCAGGACTGCACCCGGCACAGCCGGTCGCGGCAGCACCAAAGCGCCTCCCGCATGGAAGTGCCCGCTTCTTCCAGGCTGGATTTTCGGCTGCCCAGGCAGATCGTGCAGCGGATATACCAGAACAGGTCCCGCTGCTGCTCAATCTCCTTGCGGATCTTCGTGAAGCACTGCTTCACCTCCACCGTCTGGTACTCCCGCATGTGCAGCAGCACCGCGATGCCCTCTTTCTGCGCGGCAACGGCATAGACGTCTGTCAGCGACCGCAGCTCCCGCCGGACGATCTCCAGGGCGTGCCGGAGCATGATCTGATAGCTGTCCTGATACTGCGGGGCGTTGGACACATCCACCTTTACCAGCGCGGCAAAGCAGATGCCCTCTGTAAAATGAAAGCCGTAGCCCGCGTACGCCTGCGCCGCGTCCAGGAAGGGCTGCTGGCGCTCGGCGGCGTTCCGCAGCACCTCCATCAGCAGCTCCTGCTGCCGCTCGCCGCTTTTTTTCAGCTGGAATTCCAGCGCGGCCTCTTTTCCCAGCTTGTCGCTCAGCCGCAGCAAAATGCCGGTGAGCTCCTCCTGCTTGAGGGGCTTGAGCAGGTAATCCTCCACACCGTATTTCAGCGCGTTCTGCGCGTATTCAAATTTCCGGTACCCGCTGATGATGATAAAATGCAGGTCCGGCTGCAAGTCCTTGGCCCGCTGGATCAGCTCGATTCCGCTGCACCCGGGCATCCGGACGTCCGTGATCAGCAGGTGGGGCCGTTTTTCCCGCACCAGCTCCAGTGCCCGCAGGCCGTCGTTGGCGGTACCGACGATCTCATAGCCCAGCTGTTCCCAGTCGATGAGCTTTTGCAGCAGCAGGAGCACTTTATTTTCATCATCTGCCAGAACAACCCTCAGCATGGCGCATTCCTCCGGTTTTTGTACAAAGAAAGGGAAAACGAGACCGTTTTCCCTTTCTTTGCATTATAATCCTTTTCCCTGGGTTTGCCAAGAGGCGTTTCGCGGAAATGGCTTACTCGTAGTCAGCGACGTTGGAAGCGTCGATCCAAACGCTGTCGGTGATGAGGACGTTGCTCTCCAGAGAGCCGCCGTCCAGCAGGGTGACCGCGGCCTCCAGGCCGTTGGCAGCCATGGCGCCGCCGTCCTGAGCCACGGTACCGGCGATACGGCCGTCCTTGATGGCCTCATAGCCGTCGGGAGTGCCGTCCAGGCCGGTGATGACGATGCCGCTGTCAGCACCGGCGGCGTTGCCGGCGCCCACGGCCATGCCGTCGTTCTCGCAGACGATGGCGTCCAGGTCATAAGCGGACAGCCAGCTCTCCACGGTAGCCTGGGCCTTGGCGGTATCCCACTGGCAGTCGGCGGGAGAAACCACCTGGACCATGTCGGGATAGTTGGCCAGGATGTTCTCATAGCCTTCCAGACGGTCCAGAGCGTCAGAAGAGGCAGCGGGGCCGGTCAGGATGGCCACATTGCCCTTGCCGCCCAGCAGGTCGGCAACGTGCTGCATCTCGTTCTCGCCGGCCTTGACGTTGTTGCCGCAGGAAACAGCGGAGATACCGGCATCCTCCCAATCGGTGCAGGAGGAGACGATGTTGATAACGACCACACCCGCGTCCGCGGCGGCCTTGGCGGCGTCGCGCAGGCCATCGGGATCGACGGGCTCAAACAGAATGGCGTCAAAGCCCTCGGACACGCACTGCTCGATCTGGGTGATCTGGGTGGCGGCATCCTGGTCAGCGCTCAGGATGGTCAGCTCAACGCCCAGCTCCGCGGCCTTGGCCTCGGCGGCCTCGGTGACGGCGATCTGGAACGCGTTAGTCTGGTGCTGCTGGATCAGAGCGATCTTGTAGGCGGCGCCTTCGGCTTCGCCGCTCTCAGCGGGAGCGGCAGGGGTGGTGGTCTCCTTGCTGCCGCAGCCTGCCAGAACAGACAGTGCCATAGCGGCGGTCAGGAGCATTGCCAGAAACTTTTTCTTGTTCATGATCTATCCTCCAAAATGTATTTATGTAAGAGCGGGGCCGCGGCGCGGCATCCATCTCTTGACACCTGAATCAGTTCTTCTTGCTCTTTCCCTTAATGTCGATCAGCACCGCCAGGACGATGATGACGCCCTTGACGATCTTCTGCCAGTGGGAGGAAACGCCCATGATGTCCAGGCCGTTGGCGATGACCGTGATGAGCAGACAGCCCACCACAACGCCCCAGGGCTTGCCCACGCCGCCGGACATGGACACGCCGCCCACCACACAGGCGGTGATGGCGTCCATCTCATAGCTCTCGGCCGCGGTAGGCTGGCCGATGGTCACGCGGGAAGTCATCAAAAAACCGCACAGGCCAGCCAGCAGACCGGCAATGGCGAAGGTGGAAATGCGGATCTTCGTGGTGTTGATGCCGGACACCCGCGCTGCCAGCAGGTTGCCGCCGCAGGCGTAGACCCGGCGCCCGTAAACGGTTTTCGACAGGACGAAGGAGCAGATGGCAATGATGATTGCCAGGAAGACCGCCAGCATGGGGATGCCGCAAAAAGAGGAAGCGGCCACGGCCTTGTATTGGGCGCTGATGCCGATGACCGGCTTGCCGTTAGAGATCAGCAGCGCCAGGCCGCGGACGGCGGTCATGGTGCCCAGCGTCATGATAAAGGGCGGCAGGTTGCCCACGGCAACGCCGACGCCGTTCACCACGCCCACGGCCAGACCGGCCAGCATGGCAACGATCAAAGGCACGATGAGCGGATAGTCGCCCTGGCCCAGCATGGCGGCCAGAATGCCGGTAAACGCCACGGTGGAGCCAACGGACATATCAAATCCGCCGGCGACGATGACGAACATCATGCCAAATGCCAGAATGCCGTTGATGGAGGCCTGCTTGAGAATATTGACCAGGTTGCCGGGGGTGATGAAGCTGGGCTTCAGACAAGTCAGAACGATCACCAGCGCGAAAAAAATCACGAAAATGAAATACTCGCTGATGAGTGTATTGATACGTTTCGTCTCTTTCATGCTTTTCCCTTCCTTTATACCGTGATGGCGGAGGCCAGTGTCATAATGCGCTCCTGGGAGAATTCCTCGCGCTTGACCTCGCCGGAATAGTTGCCCTCGCACATGACAGCGATCCGGTCGCAAATGCCCATGAGCTCCGGGATCTCCGAGGAGATCATGATGATCGCCTTGCCCTGCTGCACCAGCTTTCCCAGCAGCAGGTAGATATCCCGCTTGGCACCCACATCGATGCCCCGCGTGGGCTCATCCAGAATGATGATGTCCGGCTCGTTCAGCAGCCATTTGGCAATGACGATCTTCTGCTGGTTGCCGCCGGACAGGTTGCCGACGATCTGATTGACGGAAGGGGTTTTGATGTTCAGCTTTTCGATGTACTCCTGAGAGGCCTTGTAGGCCTTGCCCTTGTTATACAGGCCGTTGGTCAGCAGCTTTTTGATGGCCACCATGGCGATGTTGTCGTTGACCGTTCCGCTCAGGTTCAGGCCGGTGACCTTTCGGTCTTCGGTAATGAGGGCCACGCCCTCCTTGATGATGTCCTGGGGCGAGGACACCTTCACCTTTTTGCCCTTCACAAAGATCTCGCCGCTGGAGAGCGGGTGAATTCCGAAAATGCCCTCCACCAACTCGCTGCGGCCGGCGCCCACCAGGCCGCCGATTCCCAAAATCTCACCTCTGCGGACGGCCAGGCTGACGCCTTTTACCGAGTTGTCCGCGCGGACGATGTCCTTTGCCTCAAAGATCACCTCGCCGATGTCTGCCTCCAGCTTCGGATACACATCCGTGATCTCCCGGCCCACCATCATCTTGATCAGCTGGGCCTCGCTCAGATTCGCCGTATCGTCCGTGCCGATGTACTGACCGTCGCGGTAAACGCTCACCCGGTCGCAGATACCTGTGTGCGCCACCTTTCGACTGTATATGTGAATTTTACGATAGACGACGATTATAACTTTGAAGAGCTGCGCTCTTTTATGGGGGGGAGAGGACAATTCATAGAATTGAGCAAAAATTTTGGTTCATGGGCCAATGATGCGGGGTTCTTTTCTCAGGCAGACGGAGTAATTACCCCATATAAGATTAGTGTCAATTTCCAGAAAACAATTGAGATGGAAGGTGTATATATGTGAACAAGAAGCGGGATCTCTCCATGCTGTACGGCGTGTTGGCGGGCTTTACGTTGTTTGGTCTGTTTGCTGGTTGGCTTTTTGCGCATATTGATTGGGACAGCCATGTGGGATCTCCGGTCGATTACTTATTCCCGGAGGGAACTCAAATCATGGAGGAACGAGATTCACATGGCGGCTTTCATGGCGATGGTGTTGCTTTTCTGTCGGCACAGATTCCACCAGAAGCCTCGCAGGACTTTGCTTTTTTGCTGCAAGAAAGAAATTTTACGGATTTAGCAGTTCCAGAGGATATTCAATACCAGCTGCGAATCGACCCTGAAACTTGTATAGCAGCAGATATTCCCAATTGCCTGTGGTGGTTTCAAGATGAATCTCCCGCCGATTGTCTCGGAGAATACACGAATTATACCGTTCGTGCTTATGGCTTGGACAACGGCATATATTACTATATTGAATTTGATTCCTAAACCCGCATGGGTCAGCGCCAGGGTCACGGCGCTGACCCAAATTTTTCGCCCAATCTTTCCAACAGAAAAACAAAGAAAACGTCCTGAAATCTTGCGATTTCAGGACGTTTATGGTTGCGGAGACAGGACTTGAACCTGCGACCTCCGGGTTATGAGCTGCGGCCGAGGCTGCTGTCCACTGCTTTCGGGGCCTTTTGGCACCCGTTCACTCAAAATTGTTTACTGTCCGCTCCGTTGTTTCCGTTGTCTACTGCCTGCTCCGATTCCAGTCTGGGTCACGGTTTGGGTCAAGCCGACAGAATATCCTCACAGGCGGATTTCAGGGCGGGAATATCATGGTTCAGCGTATCCCACACAGAGGGAATGTCGATAGCGCCGTAGGCGTGGACATAAAAATTTCGGGTGTCCTTTATGACACGCCAAGGAATGGCGGGATTTTGCCGCTTGACCTCATCGGAGAGTTGGGCAACCAGCTCCCCAATTTGAACAACGCACATACAGCAGGCGTCTTGAAAAAGATAGTCGCTCTCAAAAGCTGTGAAATCATGGTGATACCGCTCCAGATTGTCCGCGATCCGCTGGCAGTACACAGTGATTTTCTGGAGGATGACTCGATCACGCATTTCGATAAAGCAGCACCTCGTCTTTCTTGATCATATCCAGAAAGGCATGGTCGGAGGATTCGCTGGTGACCAGATCCACAGGCAGTTTCAGGGCATCCTCCACAGCCAGCCGGAAACCGCACAACTGAAACAGAGAGCGAAGCTGGCCCTTTTCAATTTTCAGATCCACGTCACTGTCGGCGGACGCAGTCCCTCTGGAATAAGAACCGAACAGCGACACGCTTTTTACGCCGTGCTGCTGGGCAATCGGTGAAATAATGCGCCGAAGTTCTTCAATGCTGTATGGAGCCATAAAACCACCTCCTTTTCTGGCTTCAGTATACCATGAGGACGCAAGAAATAAAAGCGTTTTCTGGAAAGCAGTATTCCGCAGTGGAATATGTGATTGTTTCTTTGCGTGAGACATCAACGCTTACGTTTTCCGCACATGGGGCACTTCGGATATTCTACTTTTTGCGAAACCGACTTTTGGTAGCTGTGTCCACAGATGGGGCACTTCCACCATACCGATTTCCCCGAACCAAGTGTAACCATACTTGGAATCAGTTCTCCGTTTTTTTCATAATTCCACTGAGATGCTATTTCTGGATTTTTAGTAGCTAAGTCGTTATACCCAGCCAAGACCCGCTTTCCTGAACAATAGGGGCAGCTACTACCACTTACTCTGCTGGAAATGGCCGCATCCCACTCATGCCCGCATATTCCTTTCCACCAAAATTTTCTATTAGAGCCAGGATGCACATCAAATGGAGTTAAGCCATCATTCTTTTCGGGGTGCCAGTCTTTTGCAATTTGCGGATATTTTTCAGCAAGGCTTTTTCCTGCGTTGGGTGTTGCCTTTGTCTTGCTCCTTTTGGCTGGAGCGCAGTGAGGGCATCCATTTCCAATGACTCTGCTCTTTACTTCTGCCTGCCACTCATATCCGCATATTTTGCATTTCCACCAGACTTTTTGATGAGTGCCTGGCCGGATGTTTTCGGGCAGTATATCCCCGTTACGCCCATAGTTCCATTCTGATGCTAATTCAGGATTGAGCGCTAAGAGGTCATTTTCGCCAGGTAATACTTTTTTCCCTGCACAAACGGGGCACCCATGGCCAAGTCTGGCGCGGTTTGCGACAGAGGCCTCCCACTCATGCCCCTTGGCACATCTCCACCAGACTTTTGTGTTGCCAAATGCAGAGACTGTTTCTGGTGTTAAAGTCCCGTTCTTTTCCCAGCACCACTCTTCCAGTAATTGCGGGCAGCGTGCTGCCAGAGAGTTTTCTTTTTCTAAACGCTCTGTCAGAGCATAGATCTCATAGCGTTCTTTTTCAACGTCAATTTTAGGAAGCGGCTCTACTCCACAGAAACGCAATGTGAATTCAATGGCAGGGTTTAAATCTTTGATATTGAGGGACTGTAATTCGAACTGCGTCGATCCGTCTGAAAGTGCATAGCAATTGGGTTCCCGGATGCGGAGCAGGTGAACTCCGTGTTCGATGCAAAGGGTTCCTTTTTCTCATCACTGGGTTTCCCACGATGCCATGCCTGTCCATCATATTCGATAGCAATATTACGGGATGGAATATAAATATCTAATTCCAGATTTCCAAGCCAGTTACAGTGATAATTATCAACGGCATCAGGGAATTCCTTCAAGCAGAAATAATAAATTGCTTTTTCAGGGAAGGATGTCTGCATACCCTTTGAGCAGATTGGACATCCACTGCTCATATTGGTGCGGCTATGTACGGACGCTTGATAACTATGCCCTTTGCGGCAGCGCCACCATACTTTTTGGTGCGTTCCGATTTTCACTTTATCTGGAGTCAGGTTCCCGTTTTTTTCATAGTCCCATTCTTTGGCGAGTTCTGGTCCCTTTGTAAATAAATCGCTTGCTCCGGCAATGGCGTATCTCCCGCTACAATAAGGGCAACCAAGATTTTGCCTTGTTCTGCTTTCTACGGTTGCCTGCCACTCATGCCCTTTTGCACATTGCCACCATATTTTATGGCGAGTATATCCCCGGGTTACTTCTTGTGGTGTCAATGGGGCGTTTTTAGTTGGATGCCATGTTGCAGCAATATCCGGGAATGTTGTAGCGAGGTCATTAAAGCCGACTAAGATTTGTCTGGCTACCGTCTGGCTCAAGGCATCCAGCAAGAACTGCTGGCAGACCAGCCGCCCTACAACTTCGAGGACGAAGATGAGCGGCAGGCCTGCGAGATCGCAAGAGGGGAGGGCTGACTGATGGCAAAGAAACGGGCTAACGGTGAGGGCAGTATCCGCAAGCGGAAAGATGGCCGCTGGGAGGGCAGGTACACAGCAGGACGCGACCCGGCAACAGGCAAGACCATCTACAAGAATGTCCTTGGTAAGACCCAGGCGGAGGTCAAAGAAAAGCTGAAACGGGCTATCGAGGATTCTGCGAAGCTGGATATGAGCAAAATGGGTCAGTACACCGTAGGACAATGGATGGACATCTGGTTTGAAAACTACGCCAAAATCAAAGTGCGGCCATCCTCTCACCAGACCTATCGGGGCTACATCGAGAATCACATCAAACCCAACATCGGTAGCATTCCATTGAATAAGCTGACATCTCTGGATCTTCAGAAACTCTACAAGAAACTGCTGGCCGGTGGGCGAGTGGAACGCATCGAATCCAAGAAGCAACCAAAAGGCCTCAGCGCGAAAACGGCGCGGAACATCAACCAAATCATCTCCTCTGCCTTGAATCTGGCAATCGAGCAGAAACTCATCCTGGCCAATCCCGCCAACGCCTGTGCCCTTCCAAAACTCGAACACCGGGAGATGAAAACGCTCCCCGTCGAGCAGCTGACATCCTTCCTGCGAGAGGCAAAAGAAAGCGGTGTGTTCGAAATGTACTACATCGAACTGACCACGGGTTTGCGTCGGGGAGAGTTGCTTGGACTGAAATGGAGTGACATTGATTTGAAGCATGGCAGCCTCCGGGTACAGCGGCAGATCGCCCGCATCGACGGTGAGATCGTGGAAGCCCCGCTGAAAACGAAAAACGCCTACCGCACCCTGCCGCTGTCGGCGGATGCAATAGACGTTCTGAAAGTACAGAAGAAAAAATGCGGTACCAGCCAATACGTATTTCCGTCCCCCACGGGTGGCCCCATCTCTCCGGACAGTGTCCTCCATATGCTCCACCGGGTGCTGAAACGGGCAGGACTGCCAAAAGTCCGTTTCCATGACCTGCGCCACCCGTATGTCAAGCCCACGACAAAAAAATTTATCTTTTTTCAAAGAAAGTTTGGCGATATATCAAGGGCTTTCCTGCGTCTCAATCAGGAAAGCCCTTAG
>Ga0129308_1003092_pt1 | contig 12611 bp, 9 predicted proteins | sample L827metagenome_FD_94440 | JGI IMG/M metagenome (GOLD analysis project Ga0129308, IMG submission 94440) | Ring-tailed lemur group fecal microbial communities from Wisconsin, USA - L827 metagenome | ecosystem: Host-associated > Mammals > Digestive system > Large intestine > Fecal | place: USA...
GCCACCCCCTCCAGGGTCAAGGTGACATAATTCCCCCTGGGCTTGCCCAGCGCCTCCTCCCCCGCCCGGTCCAGGATGGACACCGTGGTCACTGGGATGCCCTCCCGCCGGCTGTCCCGGGCCTCCACCCCGGACAGCTTCGTGGTCTCCCCCGCGCTCTCCTGCCACAGCTCCCTGGCCTCCAGGGCCAAATCCGTCCTTCTGATCTCCATATTTTTCCTCCCGCAAGCCTATATCTTGTGCATTTTTCTTCTTCTCCGCCCTATTTTTCGCGTTCCTTTGGAAACTATCCAAATTTCTTAAAAAAATTCAAAAAAGTAGTTGCTTTTTTCTTTCGTTAATGCTAAAATACGTATCTGCACAGGATTACTGTGACTATTTTAACGATGATAAATCGGAGGAGGTGTTTGGTTTGCCGAATATCAAGTCTGCCAAGAAGCGCGTGCTGGTGTCCCAGACCAAAGCTGCGCAGAACAAGGCCGCGAAGTCCGCGCTGAAGACCGAGATCAAGAAGTTTGACGCCGCGGTGGCGGAAGGCAACCGCAGCGAGGCCGATGTCGCTTACAAGGTGGCCGTCAAGGCGGTCGATCAGGCCGCTGCCAAGGGGCTGCTGCATAAGAACAATGCTGCCAACAAGAAGAGCGGCATGACTATCAAGCTGAACAAGCTGGCCTGAGGTCTGCAAGGTTGAACGCCGTCTGTGCATACAGACGGCGTTTTCCATATCTGTTTCTTTTTGTAACGCGGTCGGCCCCCTGGGTAAACGGCTTGAAAATGTCCCGAATTCTCCCGTTTTCGCCCCGCGGGTCTGATAAACTGCCAGGAGGAAGGAGTGGAACGGCCCATGCTGAAAAAACTGACGTCCCTGCCCCCGATCTCCTTTGGGCTGGAGGTGTGGGACACCTACGGCCGGGTGGGTGTGGCCCGGTCGGCGGCCGCCCTGTCCTACTTTCTGATTCTGACCCTGTTCCCTCTGCTGATGTGCGTGAATTTTTTCATTGGCCTGTTCCACCTGGACCTGGAGCAGGTGCTGGCGGCGCTGAACCAGGTTTTGCCGACCGACGCTCTGTCCCTTATGGCCGACTATCTGACCTATGTGTCGGGCATCCAGTCCAACGCCCTGCTGTGGGCCAGCCTGTTCACCATTCTGGTGTCCGCCTCGGCGGGGCTGCGGACCCTGTTTCTCACCATGGATGAGCTGTACGGGGTCCGGCGGGACAACGGCCTGGGCCGCATCGTCCTCAGCGTGGTGCTCTCCGTTTTGTTCCTGCTGACCATTTACCTGTCGGTGGTGGTCATCTTTACCGGCGACTGGTTCTTCTGGCTGCTGAAGGAACACCTGCCCCACCGCCTGCTGGAGCTGCTCCCACTGGACGCCCTGTCCGGGCTGTGGCAGTGGATGCGCTATCTGCTGCTGTTCTGCTTCATGCTGATGCTGGTGCTGGTGATCTATCGGGTGGGAGCCCCCCGAAAGGCCGTCCGGAACCGGACCATCCTGCTCACCTCCCTGTTTACCGCCCTGGCCATGGTGGCCTGCTCGGTGCTGTTCTCCTGGTTCATCGGCATGTCCTCAAGGTACGCCCTGGTGTACGGCTCCCTCGCCTCCCTGATCATCCTGCTGGTGTGGCTGTACTTCTGCGGCAATATTCTGCTGATGGGGGCGGTGGTCGGCTGGGTGTGGACCCAGCGCGCTTGCCGAAAAAAGCAATAAACCTTCTCTTGACCCGTACGCCCTATTTTCAGGGTGTACGGGTCTTTTTTCTGGTTTTGTTCCCTTTCCATCTGGTAAAAACTGTGGTACACTTGAGCCACAAACAGCCCTCCCGCTCCGGAGGGCATGGAGAAAGGTGGGGCATCCATGCACGATAAGCTGATCCGGCAGATCAACGGCGAGATCACCGAGGCCCTGTTGTCCAGGCGGACCGCCGGGATTTCCAGCCGAAAGGGGGCCATGGCCCTGCTGAAGGACCCGGCGTGGCAGGCGGGGCTGTCCGCCCTGTTCCCCATCCGGGAACGGCTGACCTGTGCCCAGGTGCTGGAGCTGTGCGCCCCGCTCCTGGCCCAGACCGCCCCGGAGGAGCCCGAGGCGGGCTGGCTGTCCTTCTGCTACCAGTATATCTGCCGCCTGATGTACCCGGAGGGCGGCTTCGCTCCCCAGGCCGACCGGTACTCCGGGGGCGCGGTCCTCTATCTGACCGTCCTCCAGGTGCTGCTGGACCACGAGCGGGCCGCCCTGCCCTTCGACCAGATGACGGACTTCCAGTTCCTCACCGAGGAGGAGTCCCGCGGCTGCGACGCCGCCAAGGAGTACCGCCGTCTGATGACCGCCTGGCGGGAGGAGTACCTCTACGAGCTGATGCGGCTGGGGCTGGAGGTCACCCCCTTCAAGACCCTGAACCACATCGCCGGGGTCCACTCCATCGCCATGACCGCCGCCCGGGGACTGGCCAGGGCCGGGGTGGAGGTGGATCTGGCCCTCATCTCCGGGGCCGCCGCCGCCCACGACCTGGGCAAGTTCGGCTGCCGCCCGGGAGAGCGGGTGCCCTATCTCCACTACTACTACACCGACCAGTGGCTCACCGCCCGGAAGATGGAGGGGATCAGCCACATCGCCTCCAACCACTCCACCTGGGACCTGGAGCTGGAATCCCTGTCGGTGGAGTCCCTGCTCCTCATCTACGCCGACTTCCGTTCCAAGCAGACCCGGGACGAGCAGGGCAATGAGATCACCGTGCTCTACCCCCTGGACCAGTCCTTCCAGGTCATTCTGTCCAAGCTGGACAACGTGGACCCCGCCAAGCGCCGCCGGTACGGCTTCGTCTACGGCAAGCTCCACGACTTTGAGGACTATATGCGCGCCCTGGGGGTGGACGTGGACCTGACGGGGAATCCCCCGGCCCCCGCCCCCCACAAGGACCCGGCCCTCATGGACCCCCAGGAGACCCTGGAGGGCCTGATCCTCCTGTCGGTGGACCACAATCTGCGGCTGATGCACATGCTGTCCAACGAGCAGAAGTTCGGCAACATCATTGAGGAGGCCCGGTCCTCCAAGAGCTGGCAGCAGCTGCGGGCCTATCTGAACGTCTTCGAGGAGTACTTCACCTACCTGTCCGTCCGGCAGAAGACCCAGGCCCTGTCCTTTCTGTACGAGCTTCTGGTCCACCGCGAGGGCGATATCCGCCGCCAGGCCGGCGCCCTCATCGGCCAGCTCATCGCTCGCTTCCACCTGGTCTATCGGAAGGAGCTGCCCGCCGACGCCCAGAGCGACCCGGCGGAGGAGGTCCCCTTCACCCTTTGGGAGCAGTACCTGGACATGATCATCTTCCCCGACCACAAGACCACCCAGCAGCAGCGCAGCCACATCGGCTACACCCTGAAGCTGGTCATCGGCTCCATGCTGCGCCACGCCCGGCCCGGGGACATCCCCCGGTTCCTGGGGGCTCTGCTCAAGTATTACGATCACCCGGAGGAGGTCCAGCCCGACACCGCCTTTACCCTGCTGGACGCCATCCGGTACCTGCCCCCCCGGTACTACGGGGAGGAGACCCGGCAGACCCTGCTGGACTTTGCCGCCCACTTTGCCGCCTCCCAGGAGCTGCGGCTGGTCATCGCCTCCCTGGAGTTCCTGCGGGAGGCCCAGCGCTCCCTGACCCAGGACCATCCCCAGATGGCCCGCATCGCTCAGATCGCCCGGTCCGCCCGGTCCGACGCCCTCACCGCCCGGTTCCTCCAGTGCCGAATCCTGCGCCGGGCCGGAGAGGACGCCTCCGACCTGGAGCGGGACCTGTACCACTCGGACATCACCAGCGAGGTCTTTTTGGACAACCTGAAGATCGCCACCCCCTGGATCGTCAAGGTAGCCGGCGTGGAGCTGCTGCGGGACCAGGTGGAGCACGGGATGGAGGCCCACGTCCTCCACATCGCCACCCACTTCTCCAACCTGGTCAAGGTGTCCGAGCGGGTGGTGGTCCGGCACGTGGCCGGCTCCGCCCTGGTCCAGATCCTGCCCCTGCTGCGCCGGGACCAGCGCAACGAGGTGGTGGTGGAGCTGGGCAAGGGCCTGGAGATGGGCCAGTACGAGATCTCCAAATATATCCCCCAGTATCTGGGCGAGGCCGCCCTCTACCTCTACCCCAGCGAGCTGGACGAGCAGGTGCTGTGGCTCAAGAGCCTGCTGGGTTCTCCCAGCCACTCCGCCGTCTCCGGCGCTCTGAACACCGTGGGGGTGCTGCTCCAGAATTACCCCGCCTACCGCGCCCGGTTCCCCGAGCTGGAGCCCACCTATGAGAAGCGCCGCCAGGACCTGCTGGGCCTGCTGCTCCAGGGGCTGGCCCACTACCGGGAGGAGGTCCGGCAGGAGGCTCTGCTGGTCACCGGCAAGCTCCTCTTCGAGTCCCCTGCTCTCAGTATGGAGGAGAAGGGCCGCCTGTTCTCCCTGTGCTACCGCAAGCTCCTCTTCCTCATTCAGGAATCCCCCGGTCAGGACAACCTGACCTTCTTCTACCGGGCCGCCGCTCTGGCCCACATCAACCGGTTCATCGCCCTGCGGCGGCTGGACCACGGCCCCTTCACCTTTGACAAGCCCCGGAAGATCGCCTTCTTCCCCGGCACCTTCGACCCCTTCACCCTGTCCCACAAGGGCATCGTCCACGCCATCCGGGACCTGGGCTTCGAGGTCTATCTGGCGGTGGACGAGTTCTCCTGGTCCAAAAAGGCCCAGCCCCACCTGATCCGCCGTCAGATCGTCAACCTGTCGGTGGCCGGTGACTTCCACGTCCACCTGTTCCCCGACCATATCCCGGTGAACATCGCCAACCCCGCCGATCTGAAACGGCTGACCGAGCTGTTTCCTGACCGGGAGGTCTATATCGTGGTGGGCAGCGACGTGGTGGCCAACGCCTCCTCCTACAAGGCCTCCCCCAAGCCCTTCTCCATCCATCAGATGAACCACATCATCTTCCGCCGGGCCGGGGAGGCCGAGCTGCCAAAACCCCTGCCCATCTCCGGCGACGTGATCCAGCTCCAGCTGCCCCCCCACCTGGAGGACATCAGCTCCACCCGCATCCGGGAAAATGTGGATCTGAACCGGGACATCTCCAACTTCATCGACCCGGTGATTCAGGACTTTATCTACCAGAACGGTCTGTACCTCCGGGATACCCAAAATAAACCCCTGCTGTACGCCGGGGACCTGGAGTTCCAGTGGGTGGAGACCCCCTCGCCCCTGCTGCTGGCCGAGCTGACCGCCGGTCAGCCCGACCACGAGGCGGTCCGCGCCGCCATCGCCCGCCACGGGGAGCGGGTGCTCCTCCTCCGCCGGGCAGGAGAGGAGCACACCCTGCTGGGCTATGTCAGCTACCGGCTTCTCTTCGCCTCCCAGCTCTTCGACGGCCTGGAGGACAACGAGCTGGCCAACCGGGTCCGTCTGCGGTCGGCGGGCAACGTGCTGCTCATCACCTCCCTGGCTGCCGACACCTCCGACCGGCACAAGGACTACGGCCAGCTGCTGATCAGCGAGCTGCTGGCCAAGGCCCTGAAGGAGGAGTACCTCTACGCCGTCTTCCGCCCCCACGACGGTCAGCTGTCCCCCTACCTGGAGGACCTGCTGGCCCGCCAGGGCTTCCAGGCTCAGGAGGGGAACGCCCCCATCCGGGAGGTGGACATGCACGCCCCCACGGTGCTCATCCAGAACCTGGAGACCACCATTCAGGAGCCCCTGTGCCGCAACCCCCATGTGCTGTCCGCCATCCGCCGGGGCCACGAGCGGCTCCAGACCGCCCTCACCGGCCTGTACCCCGGCTCCCTGGTGCTGACCCTGTCCACCGACATCATCCACCACCGGCTGCTGGAGAAGATCACCGCCTATAACCGCGTCCCCGCCGCCCCCACCACCCCCCGGGTGCTGGGCGAGAACATGTGCGTCCCCTACGGCAAGATGCTCCGGGGCAAGATCGTCCCCAACACCGTGACCAAGACCATCCACACCGACAAGGTGTTTACCCCCGACCTGTCCGAGAGCACCATGGAGGCCTTCCCCTACTACGCCCCCATCCCCAGCCAGATCCGCACCATCAAATCCTTCAACCGGCCCGTCATCCTGGTGGACGATCTGATGCACCCGGGCTTCCGCCTGCGGAGCCTGGACCCCATCCTCCGCCAGGAGGAGGTGGACATCCGCATGGTGCTGGTTGGCGTCCTGTCCGGCTACGGCAAGGACCTGATGCGGTCCTGGAACCGGCCGGTGGACAGCGTCTACTTCCTGCCCCGGCTGCGCCAGTGGTTCGTGGAGGCCACCATGTACCCCTTCATCGGCGGCAACACCATCCGTCGGCCCAGCTCCCCGGTCCCCGGCCTGCTGCCCGGCATCAACCACATCCTGCCCTACGCCGTCCCCCCCTACCAGTCCGAGTGCGGACGGGACGCCGTCTTCCAGCTGTCCCGGGCCTGTCTGGAATCCGCCCTGGATGTGCTGCGGGTCCTGGAACGGGAGTATCGGGTCCTCTACGGCCGCAACCTGACCCTGTCCCGGCTGCCCGAGGCCGTCATCCTGCCCCTCTGCCCCGACAAGGGCACCTGCCTGAGCTACGACCCCAACCTGTCCGCCTCCGTCTACCTCGAAAATGACCTCGAACAGCTCTTGCGCCAGAATCAATAATCCCGGTTACACCGGACAACGCCTCCTCCGGCCGCTCCGCGGCCACCTCTCCCAAAGGGAGAGGCTGCCTGCGGCTCCCCCTCTGGGGGAGCTGGCACCGCCGTCGGCGATGGCTGAGGGGGCATCCAATTTAAAACTGAGGGTGATTTTATGTACTACTACAACCATCTCGGCGTGAATTTTGTCTCTCCCGCTCCTCTGGAGGGCTTTGGGGCGGAGATCGCCCCCGTCTCCGAAGGCCGCCTCTTCGTCCCTGTGGCCGGGGACCCGGTGCTGGGCCGTGGCTCCTTCCGGGTGAATCACCCGGGCCAGCTGCTGGCCGGACACAGCCTGGAGGCTCTGGACGCCTCCCGCCTGCCCGACGTGGAGCTGGACAAACAAGCCGCAGCTGCCCTGGCCGAGGGCCGGCTCACCGCCATTAACACGAACCGTCCCGGCTGGGAAACCGTCCTCACCGCCGCCCCCAGACCGGGCAAAAAGCGCCTGAACCTGCTGGCCATCGGGGATGTGGGCTCCACCCTCCTCACCGGCCTGAAGCTGCTGGGGGGCGACGTGCTGGACTCCATCGGCATCTGCGACCTCAGCGAACAGATCACCGCCCGCTGGGAGTTTGAGATGGGCCAGGTCTCCCTGCCCTGGCAGTACGACGCCTTCCCCGAAGTAGAGGTCATCAAGCCCGAGCAGCTCTTCGACTGCGACATGTTCGTCTTCGTGGCCTCCAAGGGCATCCCCCCCGTGGGCTCCCAGGTGAAGGACGTGCGGATGTACCAGTTTGAGAACAACGCCAAGATCGTCAAGCACTACGCCCAGATGGCCCGGAAGGCCCACTTCCAGGGCCTGTGGTGCGCCGTCTCCGACCCGGTGGACCCCCTGGCCAAGACCGCCTATCTGGAGAGCAACAAGGACGAAAACGGAAACTGGGACGGCAAGGGCCTGCGGCCCGAGCAGGTCCAGGGCTTCGGCCTGGGCGTTATGAACGCCCGGGCGGCCTACTACGCCAAGCGGGACGACCGGTTTGCCTCCTTCCTCACCGAGGGCCGGTCCTTCGGCCCCCACGGCACCGGGCTGACCATCGCCAACTCCCTGGAGCACTACGACGAGGCCCTGTCCCAGGAGCTGACCCGCCTCACCGTCACCGCCAACCTCCACATGCGGGAGATCGGCTTCAAGCCCTATGTGGCCCCCGCCCTGTCCTCCGGCGCCCTGTCCCTGCTCCTCACCCTCCGGGGGAAGTGGCACTGCGGCTCCGTCTTCCTGGACGGGGTGTACATGGGCGTCAAGAACCGCTACACCCCCGCCGGGGTGGAGACCGAGCTGCTGCCCCACATCCCCGCCCCGCTCTTCGGCCACATTCAGGAGGCGGCCCGGCATTTGAAGGAAGTGCTGTAACTTCATAAGTACGTCTCCTTTTGAGCCAATTTTCATGGGAAGAAGGCCACAACCATGTCCCTTGTTTTGATCCACCCATACCCTGACGCCCCTCAGGCCGACTGCCGGCTGGAGGAAATCCTGTCCTATGCCCTGGAGGGCGTCCAGGTCCGCACCCTCCGCCGGGCCGAGGAGCTTTCCTCCGCCCTGGCCGGACAAACGCTCCTCTTTGCCCTGCCCCTGGGGGACGCGGGGGTGAACCTGGAGTACGTCAAACTGCTTTCCCGTCTGCGCCGGGAGCCCCATCTGCTGTCCGGCTGCACCGCCGGGCTTCTGGTGGACGGTGCCTCCCCCCTGTACACCAAGTCGACCGCCGCCGAACTGACCTTCGCGGCCAACCTGGCGGGCTGCGCCTTTGTGGGCCGCCCCCTGGTGGAGGGGACGGGTGCGCTGGTCAACTTCCGCATCCAGGCCAAGAACTTGTCCACCGATCTGATGGGGGCCTACCGCGCCGCCGCCCGGGAGCTGGTCCAGCGCCTTGAGAAAGAGTCCCTCCCCGTCCGGGAGAAGCCCGAGCTGCTGGTCCTCCACGCCTCCAGCCACCACACTTCCAACACCGTGGCCCTGTGGGAGGCGGTCAAGGCCCGGCTGGGGGACGACTTCACCTTTACCGAGATCGGTCTGCGCAACGGCGCCGTGGCCGACTGCTCCGGCTGTCCCTACACCACCTGCCTCCACTTCGGCGAGCTGGGGGGCTGCTTCTACGGCGGCGTCATCCAGGAGGCGGTCTACCCCGCCATCCGCCGGTGCGCCGGGGTGGTCATGCTATGCCCCAACTACAACGACGCCCTGTCCGCCAACCTCACCGCCTTTATCAACCGGCTCACCGCCCTGTTCCGCCAGACCCGGTTCTACGACAAGGCCCTCTTCGCCCTGGTGGTATCGGGGTACTCCGGGGGCGACATTGTGGCCAGGCAGCTCATCGCCGCCATGAACATGAACAAATCCTTCTATCTGCCCGGCCGCTTCGCCCTCATCGAGACGGCCAACAACCCCGGCGAGGCCCTGGCCCTCCCCGGTATCGAAGAGCGGCTGGACGGCTTTGCCGACAACCTTCGGCGCACTTTATTCGAGCCGCACACAACCGCATAAATAAAAAATGGAGGCCGTTTGACCTCCATTTTTTATGCGTAAAATTATTTCTGGGGCAGATACTCCATGGGGTCCACCGGCTCCCCGTTGAGGCAGGTCTCCAGGTGCAGGTGGGAGGCCAGGCCGCTCTCCGCGATGGCGGTGTCCCCCACGGCTCCAAGGATGGTCCCCGTCTCCACCACGCTCCCGGGCTCCACCGTTGGCAGGGCGGCCAGGCCGCAGTAGGCCGAGGTCAGACCGTCTCCGTGGTCGATGACCACGGTGGTGCCCATAAGACCGTCCTCATAGACCTGGTCCACCGTCCCCGGCGCCATAGCCAGCACCTCCACGCCCACGGACGCGGCGATGTCCAGCCCCCCGTGGGTCCGCCAGTCCCCCAGCGTAGGGTCCAGGGCCAGGGTCTCCACGCTGAAATCGCGTAAAACCTCGCCCTTTACCGGCCAGGTATATACCACGGCCTTGGGCTTGCTGGAAACCTCTTTCTTGGTTTCAGGCTCCGGGTCGTCGGGCTGCTGCTCCGCCTTTGTCGCGGGCTTCTGGACGGCGGGCTTGTCCTCCGTCAGCGCCCCCGTGGTGGGCAGGCTGCCCGCCGGGTCGGGTCCGTTGGCCTCGGAGTCGGGCAGCACCACCGAGGCGTTCCCGCCCACCGGCTCCGTCTCCTGAGGCTTCGCGCTCATTCGGTTGACCAGATAGTACCCAGACACGCCAATGGTGGCGACGCACAGGACCAGGACGATGTAGAACCCCTTTCCCAGCACAAAATCGCCCATTTTTTCAAAGATAGTTCGTTTTTTCAAGGAAAATCACCTCCGTACCCCTATTTTGGTCAAGGTTTTAAGGGCTTATACCAGAGAGAGAAAATTTTCCGGAGATTTTCAGCACAGACCCACAAAATTTCCGCCCCGGTGGACCTTTTCCTGCTTTTGTGGTATACTGCATCCTGTTTCAACAAACTTCAACAGGGAGGTACCCAATGTACCAGGAACTGATTTTGCCCAACGGCGCGCGCATTCTCACTGAGGCCGTCCCCGGCGCCCGGTCCGCCGCTCTGGGCTTTTTTGTGGGGGTGGGCTCCCGCCACGAGACCGCCGAGGAAAACGGCGCCGCCCACTTCATCGAGCATATGCTCTTTAAGGGCACCGGCCGCCGGTCCGCCGCCGACCTGGCCCGGGACATGGACGCCATTGGCGGCCAGGTCAACGCCTACACCACCAAGGAGCACACCTGCTTTTACGCCCGCAGCCTGGACGCCCACCTGGACCGGAGCCTGGACATTCTGAGCGACATGCTCTTCCACTCCCGCTTCGCTCAGGAGGACGTGGAGCTGGAGCGCGGGGTCATCCTGGAGGAGATCGGCATGTACGAAGACACCCCCGAGGATCTGGTGGCCGAGCGGCTGTCCGCCGCCGTCTACAAGGGGACCCCCCTGGCCCGGCCCATTCTGGGCACTCAGGCCACCCTGGAGCCCATGACCGGGGAGTGGCTGAAAAGCTGGCAGCGGGAGCACTACCGCCCCGGGAATATGGTGGCCGCCCTGGCGGGCAGCTTCACCCAGGACCAGGTGGATCGACTCAAAGACTGCCTGTCCCAGCTGGAGCCCGGCCCCGCCCCCGTACAGATCCAGGCCGCCTACCGCCCCGCCGTGACGACCCGGAAAAAGGCCATCGAGCAAAACCACCTGATTTTGGCCTTCCCCGCCCCCAGCTATCTGGATGAGCGCCGGCCCCAGATGCTGCTGCTCAACTCTCTGCTGGGGGGCGGCTGCTCGTCCCGGCTGTTCCAGGAGGTCCGGGAGAAGCGGGGCCTGTGCTACACCGTTTACTCCTACGTCTCCGACCACGCCGACACCGGCCTGCTGGGGGTGTACACCGCCCTGAACAAGGACCAGGAGGCTCAGGCCCTGGACACCGTCCGAGCCATCGTCAGCGACCTGGCCGACCACGGCCCCACCCAGGAGGAGCTGGACCGGGTCCGGGAGCAGGCCAAGGCCAATCTGCTCATGGGCTCTGAGTCCATCCAGTCCCGGATGAGCCACCTGGGCTCCTCCGCCCTGCTGTACGGCCGGGTCCGGGAGGTGGATGAGATCGTGGCCCTCTACGACGCCGTCACCCGGGAGCAGCTCCGGGACCTGGCCGGGGAGATTTTCCGCATGGACCAGGCCTCCCTGTCCGCCGTGGGCCGGGTGGGGACAGGGAAGGACTATACCCAGTGGCTGGGACGGTAACGTTTCGTTTGTCTCTCTATGGCTCCCCCTGTTAGCGAAGCTGACTGAGGGGGCTTTCCGATTGTATCAGGCCCCTTCCGGCCCCTCCGGGGCCACCTCCCCCAGAGGGGGAGGCTTTGGTTTTCACTTCTCAAGAGGCAACAAACTCCAATTTATCCTCCTCCACCGCAGAATAAGAAACCGCCTTTCCGGGCACAATGGCACAAGACCATTTTTTACCGGAAAGGCGGTTTTATGATGCAGGTAAAAGATTTAATGAACCCCAGCGTTGTGACCATCGAGCCCACCTCCTCGGCCTCTCTGGCGGCTCGGCTCATCAGCCGGCATAACGTGGGGGCCCTGCCCGTGTGCGGAAGCGACGGGCGACTGCGGGGGGTGGTCACCGATCGGGACATCGTGCTGCGGTGCATCGCGGCGGAGGAGGACCCGGCCCAGACCATGGTCCGGGACATCATGACCCGGAACTGCGCCACCGTGTCCCCCACGGACGACTATCGGGAGGCTTCCCGTGTTATGTCAACCCAGCAGGTCCGGCGGCTCCCCGTGGTGGACCATGGCAAGGTGGTGGGCATCGTGGCCCTGGCCGACCTGGCCCGCAGCGGCCGCTGCGATATGGAGGCCGCCCAGGCCCTCACCGAGATCTCGGAAAATATCGTGATCCGATGAAAAACGCGCCGCGATTGCGGCGCGTTTTTTTATGCCTTGGGGTCCTGCCGCTCCTCTTCCTCCGGGGTCGTCCGCTCATAGTAGTCCTGGTTGCGGATTTCATCCTTCAGGTCGCAGTAACAGAAGACCACCAACATCCCCAGCAGGATCTGGCCGACCACCAGCAGCAATTCATCACCACCGTTAGCGCCCAACCAACCGAGCAATATTCCGAAAAACTGCATCCCCACAAACCAGCCCGGAATCACCCACAGCACCGGCCAGTAGGACACCCGGCGGTGTTTCAGCTTTTTCCCCGCCCCGGGGCCGTAGAGCAACTGCTCCTCCTCCGCCTCCAACGCCTGGGCAATCTGCCGAATGGTCTCCAGGCCGGGCCGGGACAGCCCCCGCTCCCAGGCGGACACCGTCTGCCGGGTCACATGAAGCTTCTGGGCGAACTGCTCCTGGGACAGCCCCTTCTCCTTCCGCAGGCTCTTGATGTTGGCGGCAATGTCGTTCATGGCTGATTCCTCCCTTATTTTCTGGCTCCATCCTACCATGGTCCCC
>Ga0129308_1003093_pt1 | contig 12609 bp, 11 predicted proteins | sample L827metagenome_FD_94440 | JGI IMG/M metagenome (GOLD analysis project Ga0129308, IMG submission 94440) | Ring-tailed lemur group fecal microbial communities from Wisconsin, USA - L827 metagenome | ecosystem: Host-associated > Mammals > Digestive system > Large intestine > Fecal | place: USA...
AACACTACCCTAACACAGGCTCGCTCCATTCGCTATTCTTTTTTCTCTCCTTACATTTGATGACACGCTCCCCGTGTCTTCAAATGTAAGCTCATCTGTTAACTATCATTGTAACACCTACACCATCTTTGACCTAAAAATAAAATGCCTCTTCCATTTCCAGGCAAAAGGTGTATAATAATCAGGGTTACATAACATAGAAGTAAAGAGAACGCAGAGAGAAAACAGAGGAAGCAATGAACGAGTCGATGGATAAGCCGAAAAAGAGAATAAAGGGCAAGACCGCCGTGGTGATCCTTGTGATCCTGCTGGTCTATCTTGCCGCCGCGGCCTTGGCCGCCGCTGTGATCGACGACCGTCATGTGCGTTTTTACATGACCGCGCCGGAGAATATGGAACTGGAATGCTTTGAAGCTTATCAGGAGCCGGGGATCTATGCCGTCACCACCGGCAAACTCTTTGGCGAGGGGAAGAATCACCTTCCTGTGGATGTGAGCAGCGATCTGGACAATACCCGCCTGGGAGAATATACCGTTAAATACAATGCCCGTTACCTGTTTTGGGATTACAGCACCCAGCGGCAGGTCAAGGTGGTGGATACCACCGCCCCCGTGCTGGAACTGAAATATGTGGAGGGCTATCAGGCCAGCTGGTTTACCGGCTATGAGGAAGAGGGCTACACCGCCACGGATAATTACGACGGGGATCTGACCGGCCAGGTGGAGAGCTATGAGGAAGAAAACCGCAAGGTCTATACCGTCACCGATTCCTCCGGCAATACCACCACCATGATCCGGGAACCCCTGTATATCTACACCGAACCGGAGATCACCCTCAACGGCGACAGTGAGCTGTATGTGAATGCCAGTCTCTCTTTTGAAGATCCCGGCTGCTCTGCCCAGGACAAAATGGGCAATGATATGACCGAATTCATCCAGGTCTCCGGGGAGGTCTGTCCCTACCGGGCCGGGGATTATGAGCTTGTTTACTATATTGAAAGTCCCACCGGGGACAGCGTCAGCGCCACGCGCACGGTTCACGTCCTGCCCATCCAGAACCCGGACACCGTCACGCCGGACAGCAAGACCATCTATCTTACTTTTGACGACGGCCCCGGCCCCTATACCGGCAAACTTCTGGACGTGCTGGCAAAATATAACGCCAAGGCCACCTTCTTTGTCACCGGTGCCAATCCCAAATATTATGACCAGATCGGCCGGGCCTACAGCGAGGGGCACAGCATCGGTGTCCACACCTATTCCCATAACTACAAGAGCATCTATTCCAGTGAGGATGCTTTCTTCCAGGACTTTAACGCTGTTCAGGATCTGATCTTTGACCAGACCGGAAGCTATACCCAGCTGTGCCGCTTCCCCGGCGGCAGCTCCAACACCGTCAGCAATTTCAACCCCGGCATCATGACCAGCCTGGCCGGTGCCCTTACCGACCTGGGCTACCGGTATTTTGACTGGAACGTCTCCTCCGGGGATGCCGGTGGAACCACCGATACCGACACCGTGGCCGCCAACATCATGGAGGGCTGCACCGGGCGAAAGACCTCCGTGGTGCTCCAGCATGACATCAAGGATTACAGCGTCAATGCCGTGGAGCAGGTGCTGATCTGGGGCATCAATAACGGCTATGTGTTCCGGGCGCTGGACGTGACCAGCCCCACCGCCCACCACGGCATCAACAATTGACATTGTTCTGCGGATGCAATATAATCAATAAAAATGCCTGAATGGGGGAGTTCTTATGATCCTGGCAGTAGACGTAGGCAATACCAACATCGTTCTGGGCTGCATTGAGGAAGGCGAGATTCTGAACATTGTCCGCCTCCAGACCAGCGACCGGGAGACCGCCGTTGAGTATGCCATCAAGCTCCAGCAGGTGCTGGAGTTTCATGGGGTGGACTGCCACGGCTTTGAAGGGGCCATCATCTCCTCCGTGGTTCCCCCTGTGACCGAGGCGCTGCGTCAGGCCATTGCCATGATTACCGGGGTGAAAGCCGCTGTGGTAGGCCCCGGCATGAAAACCGGCATGAACATCCGCCTGGATGATCCCTCCACCCTGGCGGGGGATCTGGTGGCCGGCAGCGTGGCCGCCATGAGCTATTATGGCGAGCCGGTCATTGTGATCGACATGGGCACCGCCACCACCATGGTGGTAGTGGACCGGCAGCGTTGCTATCGGGGCGGTGCAATCATCCCCGGGGTGAACCTTGCCTATGGCGCCCTGTCCTCCGGCACCAGCCTGCTGCCGGATATTGCCATTCGCCCGCCCAAAAAGGCCATTGGCAGCAACACCGTGGATTCCATGCGCTCCGGCGCGGTCTTTGGCACCGCCGACCTGCTGGACGGCATGATCGACCGAATGGAGGCGGAACTGGGGGAGCGCTGCACCGTGGTGGCCACCGGCGGCCTTGCCAGAAGCATTGTTCCCTGCTGCCGGCATGAGATTGTCTTTGACGACGACCTGCTGCTGAAAGGCCTTTGGGTGCTGTACCGGAAGAACAAGTAAAAGAAAGGCTCAGGGAAAACCTGAGCCTTTTATGACAGAGATACATATTAAAGGAGAAACATCGATGAACACCTGCTTTGGCCCTGCCGATATTCTGCTGCCCCGGGATGAGGAAGCCGCCGCCCTCTGGCCCGTTGTGGCCTGCGACCAGTTTACCAGCCAGCGGGACTACTGGGAAAAGGCGGCGGCGCTGGTGGGGGATAAGCCCTCCGCCTTACATATCGTCTTTCCCGAGGTCTATCTGGAGGACGGCTTTGACCGGATCGAAAGCATCCAAAAGCATATTGAAAGCTACCTGAAAGAGGGCATTCTTACCGAAAAAGTACACCAGGGCTATGTCCTGGTGGAACGGACGACCCAGTCCGGCACCCGCATTGGTCTGGTGGGCATGGTGGATCTGGACTGTTATGACTATACCCCGGAGAGCAAGGCCCTGATCCGGGCCACGGAGGGCACCGTTACCTCCCGCATCCCGCCCCGGGTGCGCATCCGGGAGGGGGCACAGGTGGAAAGCCCGCACGTCATGCTGCTGTGTGACGACCGGCAGCGGGAACTGATTGAGCCGCTCTATGCCCGGCGGCAGCAGCTGCCCCTGCTCTATGACCTGGAGCTGATGCTGGGCGGCGGCCACCTGCGGGGCTACGCCGTCACCGGCGATGCGGCGGAACAGGTCACTGCCATCATTGAAAAGCAGCAGCGCCGCAGCGACCTGTATCTGGCGGTGGGGGACGGGAACCATTCCCTGGCAACGGCCAAGACCTGCTGGGAGCGGCTGAAAGGCAGCCTCACCCCCGCCCAGCGGGAGCGGCATCCCGCCCGCTACGCTCTGGCGGAGCTGGTGAATCTCCACTGCCCGGCTTTGAATTTTGAACCCATCCACCGCGTCCTCTTCCATGTGGATGCCGGCGAACTGATTGCCGCTTTCACCGCTGTTGTTCCCTGCGAAGAAGGGGAGGACATCGTCTTTCTCCATGATGGCTGCCGCCGGGGCTTGAAGCCCGCCGGCTGCGGAGACCGGCTGCCGGTGGACGTACTCCAGGAATTCCTTGACCGCTATCTGGCAGAGCACCCCCAGACCGGCATTGACTATGTCCATGGCACCGCCGCTCTGGAGGAGCTGGCTGCCCAGCCCGGCAACTGCGGCATCGCCCTGCGGGCCATGGATAAAAACGCCCTGTTCCCCGCCATCGTCGCCGGGGGCGTACTGCCCCGGAAGACCTTCTCCATGGGCGAAGCGGAGGAGAAGCGCTATTACATGGAATGCCGTAAAATCGTCTGATAACTGCATCAACGAAGGAGGAAGTTGGAATGAGAGAATACGGAAGTGAGCACCATTGGCAGTCCCGCTGGGGCTTTGAAGGTGTCAGCCACCGCCGGGAGATCTATGACTGGCGGTTTTACCGCAGCGGCCGGGATGCTTTGAAGCAGGTGGCCCGGCTCCACCGGGGGGCCTCTGTCCTGCTGCCCGCCCTGTGCTGCGAGTCTATGATCCTGCCCTTTACCCTCAACGGCTGCCCGGTGAATTTCTATAAGCTGAACTCGGATCTCACCGGGGATGAGACCAACGTGCTTTCCAAGGCGGCCCCCGGCACCGTGCTGCTGTACATGCCCTATTTTGATATCCACCCCTTTACTATGGATTTTCTGACCCGGCTCCGGCAAGGTGGGGTGATCCTGCTGGAGGATCGCACCCAGGACATTGTTGTGGGCCGCCCTGCCTCCTTCCACCCGGATTACACGGTGGCCAGCGTCCGCAAATGGGCCGCCATGCCCGAGGGGGGAATGCTAAAGACCACGGCTGATTTTCCCCCGGCCCGGGCGGACGGACGCTTCGGCGCCCTGCGCCGCCAGGCCATGGAGGAAAAGGGGCTCTATCTGGAAAACGGGGACGAAGAGTTGAAGCAGGATTTCCTGGACAAATTCCGTGAGGCCGAGAAGCTGCTGGACGAGAGCGGGCGGCCGGTTGCCATGGGCATGGAGAACCGGGCCTATCTGGAAAATGTGAACTTCACCGCGATCCTGGCTGCACGCCGCCGCAACGCCGCGGCGCTGGAGCAGGCCCTGGCAGCGTTGATTGCCGATGGCACCATCAAGCCCCTCTGCAAGAGTGAAAGCACTGCCGGGCTGTATTATCCCATCCTGCTGGAAAACCGGGACGGGGTGCAGCAGGCCATGGCCCGGCAGAATATCTATTGCCCGGTGATCTGGCCCATCCCGGCCCAGGCCCGGGGCGTCTGCAAAAACTGTGAGGCCACGGCGGCCCATATTCTGGCCCTGCCCTGCGACCAGCGGTATTCGGAGCAGGATATGGCCCATATCGCCGAAACCCTGAAAGCTGTGATAACAGGAGAATGACAATGGACGAAAACAGCAAAGGCTGCCTCTATATCGTTGCTACCCCCATCGGCAACTCCCGGGACATGTCCCCCCGGGGCACCCAGATCCTCAGCGAGGTGGACATCATCGCCGCCGAGGATACCCGCCGTTCCATGGTGCTGCTCAACAAGCTGGGCATCCGGAACAAGCTGGTGTCCAACCATAAATTCAATGAATACGGCAAGGCCAAATTCTTCATCAATGAAATGCTCTCCGGCAAAAGCGTGGCCGTCATCACCGATGCCGGCACCCCCTGCATCTCCGACCCGGGCAATGAGCTGATCCGGGCCGCCGTGGAGGCGGGCATCCGGGTGGTGGGTGTGCCCGGCTGCTGCGCCGCCGTCACGGCTTTGAGCATTTCCGGCTTTGATCTGAGCAGCTTCGTGTTCTACGGCTTCTTCCCCCGGGAAAACGCGGAGCGGCGGAAGCTGCTGGAGAAGCTGCGCCGGGGCGACAGCCGCACCTTTGCCCTGTATGAATCCCCCAAGCGCATTATGGATCTGGTGGATTTCTTTATCGAGGCCGGGGCGGACTGCCGCCTGTGCCTGTGCAATGACCTGACCAAGCTCCATGAGCTGTGCTTCCGGGGCAGTCCCGCCGAAGTGAAGGAACAGCTGCTGGCCAAGGGCAATTACGACAAGGGCGAGTACGCCGTGGTGATCGAGGTGGCGGAAAGCTACGTGTTCAACCGGGTGGAGCATACCGTCTCCGCCGAGGCAATGCTGGTGGACGCCATGGTCTCCGGCGGCATTTCCCCCAAGGAGGCGGTGGCCGCTGTGCTGACGGATGAGAACAATTCCTACAGCAAGAACGAGTTGAAGGCGGCGGCGCTGAACCTGAAGCGCCTCTTTGGTGATTGATATGGCGAGACTCCGTGAAGAACTGGCCGCGGCGCTGCCGGGGCTGTATAAGGCGGTGTTCTCCCAGCCGGTTGATCGGCTTTCCGATCAGAAGGTAATCCTCCGCCCGGTGCATATCAAGGGCAAGCTGTCCTGGCAGGCGGAGCGCTTCCGGGACAACAAGGCCTTTCACCAGAATCTGGAGGAGGACGCCCTGCTGGCTCTGGTGGAAAGCGAGCTGGAGGGCCGTTACCGCCAGGTGCTGATCCTGGGGGAGCAGGGGAGCACCCAGTATGTCCTGCGGCAGAAGGGCGGCTATAAAAAGACGGGCCGCAGTGCGGCGCTGCCCCGGCCCGGCAGCGCTCAGGCCCATAACCGGGAAAAGGAGTACATTCTCCGGGAAGGGGAGAATATTCCCGCCCTGGTGGATCTGGGGGTCTTTACCCCGGAGTTCAAAATCGTCCGCTCCAAGTACGATAAGTATAAGCAGATCAACCGCTTTGTGGAGCTGGTGGATCAGGAGCTGGGCCGTTATGCGGGACAGGAGATCCGCATTCTGGACTTCGGCTGCGGAAAGTCCTACCTGACCTTTATCCTGTACTATTACTTCGCGGTGAAGCGGGGTATCCAGGCCAAAATCATCGGCTATGACCTGAAGGCCGATGTGGTGGAGCACTGCAATCAGATTGCCGAAAAATACGGTTATGAGGGCCTGCGCTTTCAGGTGGCGGATGTGACCCGGGACGCCCTGTCGGAGGAGCCCATTGACATGGTGGTTACGCTCCACGCCTGTGACACCGCCACCGACTATGCCCTGGACTATGCCATCCGCCGAAGGGTAAAGCATATTTTCTCTGTGCCCTGCTGCCAGCATGAGGTGAACAGCAGCATCCATAAGGGGGGAGAGCTGGATCTGCTGCTTTCCCACGGCATTATCAAGGAGCGCCTTTGCGCCCTGCTGACCGATTCTATCCGGGCCGCCGTGCTGGAAGCCAGGGGCTATGCGCTGGACATGATCGAGTTTATCGACTTTGCCCATTCCCCCAAGAACATTATGCTCCGGGCCAGCTATACCGGCCGCTGCCGTCCCGGCGGTCTGGAACAGGCCCTGGCGCTGAAAGAGCAGTACGGCTTTAAGCAGACTTTGATTGATTTACAGATGAATTCGCCTTCCCCTTGAGGGGAAGGTGCCCAGTGCGCACACTGGGCGGATGAGGTGGAAAAGGGAGCGGAAAATCCGCTCCCTTTTTATTGGCTCCACTTAAGAGACTAGTTCTCCTACAGACGAGCCTGAGACTGCCGTGCCCCTGGCTCCCTCTGACGAGGGAGCTGGCAGCGAAGCTGACTGAGGGAGAGATTCTTAACAGTCCGTTCAGCAGTTTTTCTCTCCCTCCGTCAAAAATCAGCATGAGATCGAGCAACTCACCTTGGCTGCGCAGCAAAAGTTTGCGCGCTTCTCTCTGTACCTTCCCAATTTCCGGTTGTAAGCCGGGGCGGAAAATGGTAAAATAAAAAGCAAGTCAAAAAGACCAAACTCGATATAATTATGTAAACCGGAAAGGAGACACCATGGCACGGATAGATAAGATCGAAGTGGAGGAAAAGGAAATCCTCTGGGCGGATCGCAAACGCATTTTGGGTATGCCCATTTCCTTCACCCGCTACAGCATCGATGAGGATCGGCTGTATGTAAAGAAGGGCCTGCTGCACACAGAGCTGAACGAGATCCTGCTCTACCGCATTCTGGATGTGCGCTCCACCCAGAGCCTGTGGCAGCGCATCTTCGGCGTGGGCACCCTGACTTTGTACAGTGCGGATCAGTCCTGTCCCCAGCTGCTGCTGAAAAATATCAAGCGGCCGGAGAAGCTGCACCGTTACCTCAGCGATATCATTGAGAAAAACCGCCAGAGCAAGGGCATCGCCGGGCGGGAGATCGTGGGCATGGCCGCCATGCGGCCCGGCCCCATGCCCGGCCATGAGGGCCACCCGGAGGATCTCCCCGATGACCTGCCGGATGGGCCGGAGGACTGCGGCTGCCAAGAGGAGCTGTGAGGGTGCGCCATGAGCTGCTTTGATGAATACCGGGCCAAACTCCGCAGCGCGGAAGAGGCGGTGCGCCTGGTCAAAAGCGGGGACTGGGTGGACTATACCTCCAATAACGGCTTCCCCCAGAGCCTGGATGCCGCTCTGGCCCAGCGCCGGGAGGAATTGCAGCATGTGAAGGTGCGGGGCAACCTGCTGCCCGGCCCTATCGCCGTGGCGGAGTGTGACGAGAGCCAGGAGCACTTTGTCTATCACAGCTGGCATTGCTCCGGCTATGAGCGGAAGCTGTGCGATCAGGGCAGGGCTTTCTTTACCCCCATGATCTTTCGCAATCTGGGCTGGTACTATAAGAATTACCTGACTGTGGATGTGGCCATGGTCTCCGTCGCCCCCATGGATAAGCACGGATATTTCAGCCTGTCCTGTGCCCTGGGCGTCTCCCGGGATATTATCGACCGGGCCAAAACCGTCATTCTGGAAGTGAATGAGGCGCTGCCCCGCATCCATGGCGGGGAGCGGGAGAGCGTGCACATCTCCGAGGTGGACTGTGTGGTGGAGGCCGGATATCGCCCCCTGTGGGAGATGACCTCCCCGCCCCCCGGGGAAACGGATCGGGCGATTGCCGCCCATGTTTTCCCCCATATTGTGGACGGGGCCACCGTCCAGCTGGGCATCGGCGGTATGCCCAACGCCCTGGGGGAACTGATCGCTGCCTCCGATCTGAAGGATCTGGGGATGCATACGGAGCTTTGCTCGGACGGCTACCTGGCCATGGCCCAGGCGGGAAAGCTGAGCAACCGGTGCAAGGGGCTGCACCCCGGCAAGGGGGTGCTGGGCCTTGCCATCGGCAGCCGCGCCCTCTATGACTGGGTGGATGATAACCCGGGCATTGCCGGTTTCCCCCTCAGCTATGTGAACGACCCCTATGTCATTGCCCAAAACGAGAACATGATCTCCATCAATGGCTGCCTAAACGTGGATCTCTACGGCCAGGTAGGCTCGGAAAGCGCCGGCACCCGGCAGATCAGCGGTACCGGCGGCCAGCTGGATTTTGTCACCGGGGCCGGCATGGCCCGGGGCGGCAAGTCCTTCCTGTGCATGAGCTCTTCCTATACCGACCATGAGGGCCAGCGCCATTCCCGCATCCTGCCCAGCTTCAGCGGCGACATCGTCACCACCCCCCGCAGCCAAAGCCATTACATCGTCACCGAGTACGGCGCGGTGAACCTGGCCGGGATGAACACCTGGCAGCGGGCAGAGAAGCTGATCTCCATCGCCCACCCGGATTTCCGGGAAGAACTGATCAAAAAAGCGGAGCAGCAGCGCATCTGGCTGCCCTCCAACAAGAGATAAGGTATCAAGAGGTAAGATATGAACATAGACCAGACTTTATATCAGGGCCGCCCCGACCACAAGCGCATTCCCAAGGAGGAGCGCTGCTATGACCTGCTGGATTCCCTGGGCCTTTGCTATTGGCGGGTGGATCATGAACACGCCGATACCATCGAGGCCTGCGAGGAAGTGGAAAAACTGCTGGGCTGCCAGATCTGCAAGAACCTGCTGCTGACCAACCGCCAGCAGACCCAGGTATATCTGCTCATCATGCCCGGGGAAAAGCCCTTCAAGACCAAAATTTTGTCCAAACAGATCGGCTCTGCCAGACTGTCCTTTGCCACACCGGAGCAAATGCTGTCTCTGCTGGATCTCACCCCCGGCTCCGTCAGCATCCTTGGCCTGATGAACGACCGGGAGGGGCAGGTAAAGCTGCTGGTGGACAGCGATCTGAAAAGCCCGGAATTCTTCGGCTGCCACCCCTGCATCAATACCAGCAGCCTGCGGCTGAGAACCGCCGATGTGTTTGACACCCTTCTCCCCGCCATGCACCATGAGCCCGGCTTCGTAGACCTGCCCTGGACGGTGGAGGATTGATCCGCCCCCAGAAAAACGCAGAACAGCGCATACCATTAACAATGGTATGCGCTGTTCTTGTCGGGAATGCTTATTTCCTCAGGGCGTTTTCCGGGTTGGCAAAGTGCTCCTTGGTCAGCTTTGCCACCACGCCGGACAGGGCGAAGATGGCCACAAAGTTGGGCACTGCCATCAGGCCGTTAAAGGTGTCCGCAATATCCCAAACCACGTCAATGGGGGAAACGCAGCCAATGACGATCACAATGGCAAAGAGAATCTGATAGGGACGGATGGATTTGCTGCCGAACAGATACTGAGCGCAGCGGCTGCCGTAGAGGGCCCAGCCCAGCACCGTGGAGAAGGCGAAAAGCATCAGGGCCACCGCCACAAACAGGGCGGAGAACTTCTCCCCGAACACGGTGGCGAAGGCGGCGCTGATCAGCTCAGAGCCGGGCTTGACACCGAAGTGGATATCAATGCCGCTACAAATGATGGTCAAAGCCGTGAGGGAGCAGATCACGATGGTGTCCATAAATACCTCGAAGATGCCGTAAAGCCCCTGGTGCACGGCAGAGGGCGTCTCTGCGGCGGCGTGGGCGATACCGGCGGAGCCGAGACCAGCCTCATTGGAGAAGGCACTGCGGCGCAGGCCCCAGACGATGGCCTGCTTCATGGCGATGCCGGAGGCGGCGCCCATGACAGCCCGGGGAGCGAAAGCGGCGGAGAAGATCTTGACGAAAGCGCTGGGGATGTTCTGAGCATGGCAGACCAGAACGATAAGGCAGACAAGGATGTAGATTACGCTCATGAAAGGAATCAGCTTTTCGGTCACGCTGCCGATACGCTTGATGCCGCCGATGAGGATCAGGGCGATGAGCAGGGCCATGGAAATACCAAGGATCCAGCGGACCACTTCAATGGCCTGGCTGCTGAGATGGAAAAACACATTGATGGCATCGGTGATGGAGCCGGTAATGGAGTTGACCTGGCTCATGTTGCCAATGCCGAAGGAGGCCAGCGCCGCGAAGACGGCGAACACGATGGCCAGCCACTTCCACTTGGGGCCAAGGCCGTTGGTGATGTAATACATGGGGCCGCCTACCCAGTCGCCGTGCTCATCCCGCTGCCGGTAATGGATGGAGAGGGTGACCTCGGAGTATTTGACCACCATGCCCATCAGGGCCGCCAGCCACAGCCAGAACACGGCGCCGTAGCCGCCCAGAGCGATGGCCTGAGAAGTGCCCACAATGTTGCCGGTGCCCACCGTGGCGGCCAGGGCGGTGGTGACCGCCTGCAGGGGCGTGACGGCGCCATGGCCGGCCTCTGTCTTTTTGAACATTTTGCCGGCGGTGTTCTTCATGGCATAGCCAAAGCGGCGGAACTGGATAAACCCGGTTCTCACCGTCAGCAGGATGCCGCCGATCATGACGCAGGGCAGAAAGATGTACAGCCAGGCCACGGTGTTCAGCGGGCCTGTAAAGAAGTTCAGTATTGCTTGCATAGTTTCTCCTCCCAAATTTTTTGCCCGGACGCGCTCCCTATATCCTATGCGCCCGGCCTCCTGGATACCCACCATGGAAACAGAAGGCAACCTTAAAAAAGAAAAGAGCTGCTGGCAATCAGCAACTCCGGTACGATACAGGATGAACAAGCATCCCATACCCTTGCTCTGTCCTTTGGCCTGAGAGATTCGGCTGACGCCTTGCACCTTCGGCACTCATAAATGAGATTCTCCAGAGTTCCTCCACTGCCAGTCAGCCTGACAGCTTCACGGGTATCCAATTGATGTGGACAATATATCACAGTCAAAAGCCCATTGCAAGGAAAAATTATTTCATTAGCTATTGTGTTAAATCGTCACAGCAGGAAGGATCAATTTCCGTAAATTATTACCAAATTTTTAAAGAGTTTACACCGGGCCTTTTTTAGTGTATACTGCCCCATATCCCACAGAAGGAAGTATTTTCATGTCAACGGATTTTTTCGCCTTATATGATGCCCTGCTTGCCGGGGTAGACAGCGCCGCGCCGGTGGTTTCCGCCGCCATGGGGGAGCAGTGGTGCCTGGCCGCCACAGCGGAGGAACTGGGCATCGCCATGCATACCCCCGGTGCCAGCATCCCGCCCCTGTACCCCCAGGGGCTTTCCGGCCTCCCTCTGGCCCAGGCTGCCCAGACGCTGCGGGGCTGGAACCTGGAGGAGGCCAGCTTTGGCCTGGCGGCGGTGAATGCTTTTTACAATACCCCTGCCCGCCTTGGCGCCCTGGGCGCGGCCCAGGGTACCAACGGCCACTATGCCGATGGGCTGGACTTTACCGGCCTGACGGTGGGCATCGTGGGCCATATGCGGGGCCCCGCCGGATTGCGGGAGAAGGCGAAGGCAGTCTATGTGCTGGAGCGGGAGCCCCGGCCCGGGGACTATCCGGATTCCGCCTGTGAGCTGCTGCTGCCCCGCTGCGACCTGGTCATCATTACCGGCAGCAGCCTTATCAACAAGACCCTGCCCCGGCTGCTGGCCCTGTGCCAAAATGCCTATACCATCCTCACCGGCCCCAGCGTCCCCCTCTGCCCGGCGCTGCTGGATTTCGGCATCGACCGGCTCTCCGGCCTGGTGGTGACGGAAAGAGAGGCCATGACCGGCCACGTCCGCCAGAGCGTCCCCGGCAACCCCTATTTCCTCGGCCAGGGCTTTCTCCTCAGTCGGGACTAAACAGCAAAAAACATCCGCCCCCATAGGCGTGGTGAGATAAGAAAACATATGGTTTTGCGGGGTTAATTTTCGCCCCGGCTTCACGAAAAGATTTGAAAATACATAGAGTATTCTCTGCATCTTCCCGTCTCGCCGGAACAAAAATTTCCTCCCGCAAAACTGCAAAGCACCCTGAAACAAAATATCCGTTCTGAGGCAAGGCGCAGCAACGCAGG
>Ga0129308_1003094_pt1 | contig 12602 bp, 9 predicted proteins | sample L827metagenome_FD_94440 | JGI IMG/M metagenome (GOLD analysis project Ga0129308, IMG submission 94440) | Ring-tailed lemur group fecal microbial communities from Wisconsin, USA - L827 metagenome | ecosystem: Host-associated > Mammals > Digestive system > Large intestine > Fecal | place: USA...
ACCAGGGTGCACTTCAGGGAGCCGTCGTTCATTCCCTTGCCGATGAGGGGGTTCATTCCCACGTGGGATGCAATGATATGGTCTACCATGCCGGCGCTCAGAAGCTTGGCGATCCCTCTGTCCGTGGTGCCGGTGGCAGCCGCGGGAAGTCCGCCGTCGTTTCCGATGACTGTCAGATGCTTGACGCCTTTTTTCACGAGCGCGTCGATCAGAATTTCGGGCGAGCCTGTTCCCAGGAACCCGCCGACCATGATGGTCATGCCATCCTGGATGCCGGCTACCGCTTCCTCAGCGGTTCTGATTTTGTTAATCATGTTTGTTTTACCTCCAAAAATTAACAACTAATGGCTATATCGTAACACAGGAACGCCCGTCAGCCCCGTTGTGCCGGCCAGACAGACGATCCCGCGCGTCCTGCCCATAGAATGGGGACGGGCTTTCAGGCCCGTCCTTTAAATATTACATCTTTTTGCCGCTCTTTTCCACAGAAAAGTGAGCCGCCCTTTAAACGAGTCCTCTTCTCACGATCTCGGTCAGCACGAAAGAGGCCACGTCCTCAGCGTGGGTGTTGGGTCCGAAGCCGGCGTCATAACCCAGCTCCTGAGCCAGCTCGTGGGAGATTCTGGGTCCGCCGCAGACCAGAACGATCTTGTCGCGGATCCCCTCGGCCTCGCAGAGCTCGACCATCTGGGTGAGATTGGGGATGTGAACGTCCTTCTGGGTAACCGTCTGGGAAACCAGAATGGCGTCGGCCTTGGTCTCGATCGCCTTGGCTACCAGTTCCTCATTGGGGACCTGAGAGCCCATGTTGATGGCGTTGATGCCGTGGTATCTCTCCAGACCGAAGTGGCCGTGGAATCCCTTCATGTTCATGATGGCGTCAATGCCCACGGTATGAGCGTCCGTACCGGTGGAAGCGCCCACCATGGTCACGGTCCGCTTGATATTCTCATTGATGTATTTCTCGCACTCCAGACGATCCATGATCTCCACTTCCACCTTGGTCACCTTGATGGCCGTGTAATCTACCGTGTGGGTGCACTTGCCGTAGCATACGAAATAGGTGTAGCCGATGCCCAGGTCCTTGAAATAGACGACGCTGGGTTCGTCAAAGCCCATCTTCTTCATCAGCAGCCGGGCCGCTTCGCAGGCTTCCTCGCCGGCAGGAACAGGCAGCGTAAAGCTCATCTGCACCATTCCGTCGTTCATGGTATCGCCGTAAGGCTTGATTTTCGTCAGATCTAATGTCGTTGTCGCAGTCGTCGTGTTGCTCATTATTTCGCACCTCCCAGCATCATCGGAATAAACGGGTTGAAGTACTGATCGTCCTTCTTGCACACGCCTTCCAGGCCCTTTCCGCCGTTCAGCGGACGTTTCACGGCAGCAAACTTTCCTGCCTCGATGGTGGGGAACAGACCGTCCTTCTCAATTTGCTTCAGCAGCTGCTCCGCGTCGGCCAGAACCTTCTGCGCTCTCTGCTGAATAATACCGTCCTTCTTATACTCTACTTCTTCGCCGATGTCTCTGGCGTTATTGAAGATATATTTTGCGTTCTCGATGGACAGCATTCTGTCGTGCAGATGGGGCGTGTGGATCGCTTCGGTCAGCATGCCCAGCAGCTGCAGGGACTGTCCGGTCCACACGGCGATCAGATTGAACAGCGCGTCCTGGATGTGGCCTCTGAAGATATTTCCAGTCATGAACTTGGTGGGCGGCATGTACTTCAGGGAAGCGTTGGGGAAGATCTCCTTCGCCATCTGCGCCTGAGCCAGCTCGTACAGGAAGCCGTTCTCCGTGTCGGGATCCATCTCAAAAGCGTGTCCCAGACCCATCTGTTCCTCCTTGATGTTGGCCAGAACCGCAAACTGCTCGTTCATCATCTGGGAAGCCAGCACGGTGTGAGCGGATTCGATGGCGTCGTCGGTGGTCAGATAGTTATCCTCGCCGGAGTTGAAGATCACGCCGCAGTAGCCGATGATCACTCTGGAGAAGAACTGGTCTACGATGGTTCTCTGCATATTGATATCTCTGAACAGAATTCCGTACAGCGCGTCGTTCAGCATGACGTCCAGTCTTTCCAGCGCGCCCATGGCTGCGATCTCAGGCATGCACAGTCCGGAGCTGTAGTTGCACAGACGGATATATCTGCCAACTTCCTCGCCGACTTCGTCCAGAGCCTTTCTCATGATCCTGAAGTTTTCCTGGGTGGCATAGGTGCCGCCGAAGCCTTCCGTGGTGGGACCGTAGGGCACATAATCCAGCAGGGACTGCGCGGTGGTCCGGATCACGGCTATAATGTCCGCTCCCTGACGGGCGGCGGCCTGAGCCTGGATCACGTCTTCGTAAATATTTCCTGTGGCCACGATCACGTAGAGATAGGGTCTTCTTCCCTCGCCGATAGTAGCCAGATATTCCTCTCTCTTGGCTGTCTGCTGACGGATCTTTTTCAGGGATTCCTCCACATAGGGCAGGATCGCCTTCTCGGCTTCCTCTCTGCTGCAGGTGGAGAGCTTCATCAGATCCAGATCGCCGCGGCCTACGGCCTCCGCGATCTCCTGCGGAGTTTTTCCGGTCTGGACCATGGCGTTTCCGACCCAGTAGGCTACGCCTCTGGGAAGCCCGCCGGCGTCTTTCACCGAGTCCACGATGACATTGGGCAGCGGACGCTCCACGTCATCCACGCCGTCGATCCCCAGCAGTCTCAGGATCGTTCTCTCGGTGGAAACAGTGGTATGCTTGTCGATGAACTCCTGCATGCTCTGCGCGATGTGCGCCGCAGCGGTTCTTGCACTGTCAATCACCTTCGGGTCTAAGTTGAGTTTACTTTTCATCCTTCTCTTCTCCTCCTTGTTCTCTTTTTCCACAGAACTGCCCTGTCCCGCCCCGCCGGACTGCCCGCCCGGCGCACAGTCGCTGCTTCCGGCCGACAGAAACAATCAGAATGTTAACAATCGTAATATTACCTTATATATTTGATCCCAGGAGTTCCCTGGCGTAATCAATGATCTCGTCGTAGATCCCCAGCATTTTGGCGATATTCAGCGCGTCCTTGGGGATCTGAAGCTCATCCTCCACCACACAGAGACGGTAATCCATATATTTTCCTATGATCTCGATCCGCTCTTTTCTGCTGGCGTGGACCAGTTCTTTGGACAGCTTTGTGAAATCCACCCCCGCCAGTCCCCGCACCTGCATATTGTGGACCGTATTACCCACCGCCGCGTGGTCGAAGTGGGTGGTGATCACCGTAATATAAGTACGCTCCGACAGATAGCGGATCAGGCTCCGGGTCAGGGCCAGTCCCTCCGTGGGGTTGGTGCCCGAAGCGATCTCATCCACCAGGATCAGCGAGCGCTCCTTCGCGTTGTCCAGGATCTCCCGCAGTTCTTCCATCTCGCTGCCGAAACTGGACAGCCCCCGCTGTACATTCTGGCTGTCGCCGATGAGCACCTGCATGAAGTTGGACAGCCCCACCGAGGCGGCTCTGCACGGTACGTAAAGTCCATACTGGGCCAGAAGCGCCACCTGGCCGATCATTTTCAGCGAGATGGTCTTGCCTCCCATGTTGGCGCCCGTGATGCAGCTGACGCCGTCCGCCAGATCCACGCTGACCGGACAATAGGTCTTTCCTCTGCCCCGCAGCACTTCCTCCACCTGCAGGTTTCTTCCCTCGTCGATGTGGAGTTCGTGCTCCTCCGTGATCTTCGGGCGAACGCAGTCGTTCTTTTCCGCGTAGATCGCCTTGGCGATGGTAAAGTCCAGAGCCCCGATCTTTTCACAGTTGCTTTTCAGTATATCCGCTTCCCGGCCGATCTCCTGCGACAGACGGCTGCGGACCTCCAGCTCTTCATCCTCGATGAGAGTGTTTTTCTCCTCCATCTGCTTTTGGAGAGCGTAGATCTCTTCGTTTGGTCTGACCGTGAAGGTGACGGTCATATAATCTTCCCCGAACTGCTCCAGCTCCGGCAGGCTTTTCGCCAGCGCCATGGTACGCTCGTCGGCCTTGGCCACCAGCAGTTCGCATTTTGGCGTCATCTGAAATTTGTGCTCCGCCTCCAGCCTCCTGCGTATCTCTTTTTGAGCCCGCCGCACGGCCAATTCCAGATCGCGTTTTTCTCTGCGCAGAGCGCCGAGCTTTTCGGAAAATTGATCATAGATATAAAAGGTATTGATTCTGTCTTTTCCCGGATCCATCACATCCAGCAGCGCCGTGGTATCGGCCAGGCGAAACTCCGGCGGCATATTGTGGCTGATATCGGAAAGCAGATTCCTCGCCCGCTCCGTCTGGAGCAGAAAAGTCTTGATCTCGTAAAGTTCGATGACGGAAAGAACGTTTTTCAGACTGCGGTCCAGCGTAAAACCGATCTCCTTGATCTCCATAAAGATCTCAGACAGCTCCTCCATCTCCTTCGGATAATCCCTCACCATGGAGCGGATCAGATCCATCTTTTCAAATTCTTCCCGCAGCTCCCGCTCCTGTCCGGGATAGAAAGGGCGGATCCCCTTCACCCGTTTTACGCCGAAGGGCGTGATGACATTGATGCTGTGCAGCACATGCTCAAAGCCGGTTTCCGTTCTGCTCTTTGTGTTTGCCAGCATTTTTGGCGCCTGTGTGCTCATCTCCTGTTCTCCTTTAACCCAGCTTTACATCCACCACGGGTATCCGGTCCCCTATGCCGTCCTGCATGGCTCTGAGGAGTTCCTCGTGGTCGAAGGAATAGCCCTCCGGCGAAAAAGGATTCACCGTAACGGCCGCCACTTCGATCTTTTCCATTACACATACGTGAAATCCCCGCTTTTTCAGCTGCTGCCAGGGCAGCGCGCCGATAAAGATCCGCGTGGGATCCTTGAGCACGATCTGTACCCGGGCCAGCTTGGCAGGGTGGATATCCGCGATGACGCTCTGGGTCAGCGCCCCCGGTATATAGACGTGCGTGGTCTCGTCGTCGATCACTTCATCCAGAAAACGGCTGGCTCCCAGACCTGTTTTCAGATCGAGATGCTGCGTCTCTCCGCCTTTCTTCACCAGCGTAATGCGGTTTTCGCCCGCGATCTCCGACGCGATCATCTCCCGCACGGGTCCCGCTTCCAGGCGGTCCATGCTGTAGAGATTTACAATGTGCACGGTCTCCTCCACCACTTTCCTGATCGTCCGCGAGAGCACCGCCCCCGTGGCCAGTATGATAGCGTCGGAAGTCTCCGGCGCGGCGATGGATTTCCGATCGATGGCGCCGTCGATGAGGATCAGATCCACTCCCAGAGAGGCGATCTCCTCACAGAGTTTCCTGTGATCAGCCGTGTTCACCGGTCCGGCGATCTGCACGTAGCCGCTGTCCGCCACACGGCAGATCAGCAGCTCTCCCAGAGCAGTGCCGAACCTGGTCTTTTTTATGATTTCAAGTCCCGTTTCCGCCAGCTCGTAGAGCTGAACGGGGACAGTGACGATTGTTCCCGTATCCAGATAGACCTTGGGCTTGTCGGTGTTGGTTACCAGATCGCAGGTCTCCCCGTCTCTTCCTGTGGATGTAACGCCCAGAAACATCCCCTCGTCCATCGCTTCCTCGATCAGGTAGTTCAGGGCGGTAGTCTTTCCCGCGTTCTTTGCCATTCCCACGATGGAGAGGGTCTTATATTGATCTTTCAGCTGATAAAGCAATCCCATAATACAAGCTCCGGTTCCCGGGTCCGCCGCTGGGCCGTTCGCCCTCTGCTTCCCCGTGATATATATAAATAAATTCCGTCCTGCGCGCCCTTGCAGTCTGCGCTCCGGACCGCCGCCGGGCCGCGCCGGCAGTCAGAATTTCAAGTCCCATATATACAGATAGCTTGGGGCAGATCACTCTGCCCCAAGACTTCTCATTCAGATAATATGTGTGTGTGGTTTAAAGCCGGTCTTATTTGTTTCTCTTGTGGCGGAGCAGATCCTGCGGTTCCATGGCCAGTCTCTGACCTCTGAGCAGGCCTTCCACGCCCTCGTACTCATAGTGCTTCTTGCCCGTGCAGTAGTCGCAGGTGCATTCCAGCTTGGGCAGCTGCGGCTCGGTGTAAGTGGTGATCACGCCTTCGTAATTTCTCAGAACCACCTTTTCCGGAGACTGGGAAATGACGTACTGCGGCATGACCGGAGTCTTTCCGCCGCCTCCCGGAGCGTCCACGACGAAGGTGGGCACAGCGTAGCCGGAGGTGTGTCCGCGGAGACCTTCGATGATCTCGATACCTGCGGATACCGGAGTTCTGAAGTGCTCGATGCCCAGGGACAGGTCGCACTGATAGATGTAGTACGGTCTCACTCTGTTTCTGACCAGAGCCTGGACCAGCTCTCTCATGATGTGCGGACAGTCGTTTACGCCTCTCAGCAGTACGGACTGGTTTCCTAAAGGAATTCCGGCGTCAGCCAGCTTTGCGCAGGCCGCGGCGGCTTCCTGAGTCAGCTCCTTCTTGTGATTGAAGTGCGTGTTCAGCCAGATGGGGTGGTACTTCTTGATCATGTTCACCAGGTCGTCGGTGATACGCATAGGCAGAACGACCGGTGTTCTGGAACCCATTCTGACGATCTCCACGTGCGGGATCTCTCTCAGTTTTCTGATGATGTATTCCAGCACATCGTCCTCAACCAGCAGGCAGTCGCCGCCGGAGAGCAGTACGTCTCTCACCTGAGGCGTTTTTCTGATGTACTCGATGCACTTGTCGATGTCTTCCATGGATCTGGCTCCGTCGGTCTCTCCTGCCAGTCTTCTTCTGGTGCAGTGTCTGCAGTACATGGAGCACTGATCGGTGATCAGGAACAGAACTCTGTCCGGATATCTGTGGGTCAGTCCCGGAGCCGGGGAATCCTCGTCCTCGTGGAGCGGATCCAGCATATCTGCTTCGCTTCTGTGGTTCTCCGCGATCACCGGTACCGCCTGCATTCTGACGGGACATCTGGGATCTTCAGGATCCATCAGGGAAGCATAATACGGGGTGATCCCCATACGGAAATTCTTTGTTACTTCGTTGATATCTTTTTCTTCCTGCTCCGTGAGCTTGATCACTTTCTTCAGATCTTCAACATTGTCGATTCTGTTCGCAACCTGCCAGTGCCAATCATTCCACTGCTCGTCGGTTACGTCCTTCCAGAGTTCAATGTCTCTGAAGTGTCTTCTCTCAGCCATTTTTTCTTCTCCTTTATCACATAACATACATTTTATCATATTGAGGGGCGAACCGCCGGCCGCGTTCCGCGGATGCTTCCGCCCCCTTTTTACATTCTGTCAGACAGATCCTGCGGTCTGCCCATACGGAATCCCGATTAAGCGAACAGGTCGGTGAATACCTTTCTCAGCAGTTCGCTCTCTCTCAGTTCCTGCAGCGCGATGGCGGCGTGGCCCTTGCAGTAGCCGTTTCCGATGATCATGTTCACGTCTTTGCCAACGCCCTCGGCGCCCAGGGCAGCCTTCGTGAAGTTGGTAGCCATGGAGAAGAAGTATACGGTACCGTCGTCCTTGGTAGCCAGGATGGAAGCCATCTCGGTGTTCTCAATGCTTACGCAGTTGATGACAACATCAGCCAGCTTTCCGTCGGTGGACTCCATGATCTTGTTGTAGACCTCGACAGCGTTGGTAGCGTCGGCTACGATGACCTCGTCCGCAAAGCCCAGATCCTCGGCTCTCTTTGCGCTCTTGGGGGAACCTGCGATGCAGATGACCTTACCGTTGACGCCGGCTCTCTTCTTCGCCTCGTACAGGCAGAGCATACCGGACTTTCCGCCGCCGCCGATGACGACTACCGTGTCTCCGGACTGAACCAGCTTCGCGGTCTGCGCGGGAGCACCGGCAACGTCCAGAACGGACAGCGCCAGATTTTCCGGCATATCGTCGGGCAGGATCGCGTAGATGCCGCTCTGGAAGAGGATCGCGTGGCCCTTGATGTCTACCTGGTCGATCGCGGGTCTCATATCGATGATCTCATCGATCACCAGCGGAGTCAGGGACAGGGAAACCAGAGTAGCCAGCTTGTCGCCCACCTTCAGGTCGCCCACATAGTTGTCGCCGATCTTCTCTACAGTACCGATCAGCATACCGCCGGAACCGGTCCAGGGATTCTTGTGCTTTCCGGCTTTGGCGACGATTCCCAGCATGGTGTCCTTGATGCTCTGAATGTCTGCCGCCGACAGATCATCGGTAGGCTTCTTTCCGTCGCAGGCTCTTCTCACGATCTCCGTAAAGGAAGCGGAGTCAACGTTCAGAGTCTGAACATTGATCAGAACTTCGTTATCGTAAATTTCCATCGTGTTGTCGATCACATCTGCCGGCTGGGGCAGTACGCCTTTCGGGGAAATAACTCTGTGTGTACCATAGGGGCATCCTTTTTTCTGCATGTTGTTCTCCTCCTTAGATAAATGTAATAAAAAATTTTATTTTCTCGTTATGTTCGGCGCGGTCTGCAGTATCCCCGCATGCGCCGTTTTGCTGTGCGCGGCCGTGTGATTGCCTGCACGCTTATTATAGGAGCAAATTGCGTGCCAACCGTGACGGTACGGTGAAAATTTTCGTTTGTTTTCTAAAAAATAAGTAAAATATGCGGAAAAACCGCTGTCGCGGCTGTGAAATTCTTCACATTCTTTTTCGCCCGATGAAACTGCTGTGGATTTGCTCTGTTATTGAGGGAAGTTTTCGGCCAAATTGAACCGAAATGTGTTCAATCATTAAAAAATGGTGAACCTTTATCGGTTCACCATTTTTATCGCTTTACTTTTCGCCCAGGGCCGCTGTCCATTTTCCTTTTTCTATCTCTTTTTTCGGCCGAACTTTCTCTTTTCCCGGTCTCACCGCAGTTCGCTTTGTACAGAAATAGTTTCGGCCTGTTCTTCCTGGCCGATACCGTATTTCTTCTTCTTTCTGACCAGCTGCGTCTGGCTGATCCCGATAGCCCTGGCCGCTTTGCGCGTGGATCCGTATTTTTCGCAGGCCCGGCGGATGATCCCGCTTTCAAAATTGGCCACCATAGCCTCCAGGTTCAGATCCCCTTCGTCAGGGACAGGCTCCGCCGCGAAGGATTCCGCGTAAGCCGTTCCCGGCTCCTCCAAAGGCTCTAACAGATCCGTGTGCAGCTCCCGCATCACGTCAAACAGCGTAATGCTGTCCCCCTTGGATGTGATGAGCAGTCTCTGAATGGTATTTTCCAGCTCCCTGATATTTCCCGGCCACCGGCAGGTCTGCAGATGGGCAAGGGCGTCGGCGGCGATGGTCTTGTCCGTGCCGTACTTGTTGTTGTATTTTCTCAGAAAGTGCTGTACCAGCGCAGGGATCTCCGCCGTTCTCTCGCTGAGACCCGGAACGCGGATAGGAAATACGTTGAGCCTGTAATACAGATCTCTGCGAAACAGTTTCCGGTCCATTTCCTGTTCCAGATCCCGGTTGGTGGCGGACAGGATCCTCACGTTGCACTTCACCGGCTTCGTCCCGCCTACCCGGTAAAACTCTCCGTCCTGAATGACCCGCAGCAGCTTTGCCTGCATGTCCAGCGGCAGCTCTCCCACCTCGTCAAGAAAGATGGTGCCGTTGTCAGCCAGCTCGAAATATCCTTTTTTCCCCGAGGCGTTGGCCCCTGTAAACGCGCCCTTCTCGTAGCCGAAAAACTCTGATTCGATGAGCTTTTCCGAGATGGAGGCGCAGTTGATCTTTACAAAGGGCTGCATGGCCCGCGTACTGTTTTTCTGGATGATGGAGGACACCTTTTCCTTACCTACGCCCGTGTCCCCGGTGATCAGAACATTACAGTCGTACTTGGCCACGCTGAGCATCTCCTCCAGCACTTTGCTCATGGCCTTGCTCTCGCAGATAAAATCCTCCACCAGACTGGCCTGATGCGCTTCTTCCCTCACGTTCTTCCTGTTCTTCCGCAGAGAATACCCGATGTTGGTGTCGATCTTGTAGCCCTCCAGATCAGCCTTTTCCAGGTAGGGCGCCACCTCCCTCAGGATCTTGATATCGAAGTCGGCGTATTCCCGCTCATAGCCGTCCGCGCATTTGATCTCGATCTGCCTGGAAATAGCTTCGGTAATATAAAGCGCAATATTGTAATTGTTGATGAGATTTGCGAAATAGACAGTACCGCCCTCTCTGGTGGAGAGAATATTGATCGTCTCCGCCCCCGGAATATCCGCGCAGTTGATGCTCACGTCAAACAGGCCCACATCCAGCTTTTCCAGACACTCTACCGGTTTCAGGATATTCACGTAATGAATGGAGTCAAAGGTCTTCTCCATCAGGTCCGACAGCGCCTTCCCGCGGATGCCGATGTCCGTGTTGTTGTCAAACAGACACACGATCTCCGCCAGCGGTCCCGCGGACTTTCGGATAGCATAGCCAAAAAACAGATTGGTCAGCAGGCTATTTCCCACTACCAGACATCGTTTTTTCCCTGCCGCGCTCTTGTAGGCCGAGTACAGCGTTCCGGATTCATCAAAGGTGTAAAGCAGAAGATTGATGGGAATGTCCTCCGGTTTTTTTACGATGGGAAACTCGTCAAACAAGATGGCGTAGCCCTCCGCATCCACCTGGGTGAAGGTCATGTTCACATTGCTGATACTGCTGATATACAGAGGGATGGCGGCCAGCGACGCGTTACAGATCACCTCGTCTCCCACCGACAGCCCAAAGCGGTTTTTGTAGGCGGGACCGATCTCCTCGATCCTGCCGAACACCACGCCCCCCGTGTCCGTCACCGGATTGTGCAGTTTTCCCCGTTTACTGATGATATCCATGATCCGATCCTTGATTTTTTCGGCGTTATTGTTGGTTTCGACGCAGATCTGCCGGAAACTGGTGCTCTCAATATGGATCTTGCTGACGGCGATCCTCACTTCGTTGGGATAGATCTCCCTGGTATTGTCCACCCTCCATGCGGAGGTCGGCAAAACGTGATTGGGTTCAAGCACCCTTTTTATTCCATAAGAGTCAAGCATTTTACCCTCCATTTCTCCTGTGCCCTTCGAAAATCGAGTCAAAATCGGTTCGCTTTTTCGGTTAATACAAGGATAAACCATTGGCACGGAAATTGCAACATAATATTGACATACACATAAAATCTAATTTTTCGAATCTGCCGTCATGACCAGCCGCGGTGGTCCGCGGAAGAGACTACCCATCGGTTCCGGAATCGTCCGGCGGTCTGTGTGGAAGACACGCCGGCCCCGATCCCATCTGTGATCGAAGGGCTGGGGACGGCAGTCGCAGATCAGTGAAAAGGAGAATATAAAATGGAGAAGAAAATTACCTCGACGATCAGACTGAGAATGTCCCATAAAGATGCTCACTACGGCGGCAGCCTGGTGGACGGAGCCCATATGGTCCACCTGTTCGGCGACGTGGCCACAGAGCTTCTGATCATCGCCGACGGCGACGAAGGTCTGTTCCTGAGATATGACGAGGTCGAGTTCCTGGCTCCTACCTATGCGGGAGACTACATCGAAGCCTACGGCGAGATCACCAAGATGGGCAACACTTCCAGAACCATGGAATTTGTCGCCAAGAAGGTAGTAGCTGCCAGACCGGACATCAGCCCCTCCGCAGCAGATTTCCTGGAAGAGCCCATCGTCGTGTGCAGAGCCAAGGGCGTATGCGTCACCCCGAAGGACAGCCAGAGAAAGAACAAATAATTAAGCCATTTTGATTCCATACCATATAAAGGGGCGGCGCAGGCCGCCCCGAAACAACAGCCCAGTCAAATCACGCTTATAAGAAACATATACATACACTCATACTGAAAATGCCTGCCGGCGGAAAGCCTGGCAGGCATTTTCAGTATGAGGTCCGTCCTTCGCCCATCGCAGCGCCCGCCGGCGTTCCGGCCGCCGCTGTGCTGTCCGCCCCTCCGGCCGCCCCTCCAGCCGCCGCTGTCCTGTCTGCCCCTCCGACCGCCGCTGCGCTGTCCGCCCCTCCGGCCGCCGCCGCTCTGCCCGCCCCTCCGGCCACCGTCCGCGCCGCGGCGACGGCGCATCGCGAATCCAGGATCCTGAGAGAACACCCGCGTCCGGACACCCTGAGAAGCCGTATACAGTTTCTCCCGTCTCCTTTCGCCGCGTAGAGCGCCTCATCCGCTTTCACGATCATGTCATCCACACAAATGTCCTGTTTCCCCGTCCCTTCCGGCATGCAGACAGAGGCCCCCACGCTGATGGTCAAATACGGGCTCACATCAGGACAGGCCCCCTCGATCATTTTCGCCTCCACCGACGCGCGCATGCGTTCCGCGATCCACCGCGCCTCCTGATCGGAGGGCACGGACGCTACCGCCAGAAACTCCTCGCCGCCGTACCTGCACAAGATGTCGCTCTTTCTGGCAAGGCACTCCCCCAGGCATTCCGCCGCAGCGATCAGAGCTTCGTCCCCCCTGCGGTGACCGAATCTATCGTTGAACTGCTTAAACCCGTCGATGTCTACCATGAAAAATGCGAAAGGCCTGCCGTGGCGCAGACACATCTCCACCATGCGGTAGACCTGATCCCTGCACCCTCTGCGATTATATATCTTCGTCATAAAATCTCTGCAGGACCGTTCCTTCAGGTCATCGATCACCCCGATGTAGAACTGGTGGGTGCGGCACTAAAACAGGCATCCGAT
>Ga0129308_1003095_pt1 | contig 12600 bp, 11 predicted proteins | sample L827metagenome_FD_94440 | JGI IMG/M metagenome (GOLD analysis project Ga0129308, IMG submission 94440) | Ring-tailed lemur group fecal microbial communities from Wisconsin, USA - L827 metagenome | ecosystem: Host-associated > Mammals > Digestive system > Large intestine > Fecal | place: USA...
CGGCAAAGCGTCCCGCCACGATCATATCCGCAGCCCCAAACATCAGCTGCAGCACATTTCCGGCCATGATCGGCAGCGAAAACCGGATGACAGCGGGAAGCACGGCGCCATTTCGCATATCTATACTTTTATTTGAATTAATATTCATTTGGTTCTCTCACGATCTCACAGCGCAATTTCTCGATTCTCAGCCGTTTCTTAGATTATACTGCAAGACACATGCCATTCACTTCAGGAAGGGCGGCGCGTCTCCTCGAAGTCACGGTCTGCATTTCACAGGATCGGTTCTGCCCATCCGCTGTCACGCGCCGTCCTGCGTCAGGCGGACGCAGTGCAGTTTCAATATTGACACGGGGCCCCCGCACATATATACTGTAGGCAAACGCATACCTAGATTGCATAGGTATTCTGGGTGAAAGGAGGCCCCTATGAAGGTCGACAAAAGTCTGATGGCGGGGAGCACCGCCATGCTGGTCATGAATCTTTTAAGCGAAGGCGAGATGTACGGTTATCAAATGATAAAGGAATTGGCTGGACGTTCCGACGACACCTTTGTTCTGAAGGAAGGCACGCTTTATCCCATCCTTCACGATCTGGAGCGCCGCCGTCTTCTGGCGTCCTCCGTAAAAGAAGCCTCCGGCGGGCGAACACGCAAGTATTATCGGCTCACAGAGGCGGGCCGGGAGAGTCTGACCGAGAAAAAAGCGGAATGGCGTTTCTTTTCAGAGAAGGTAAATCAGGTAGTTTTTCCCGTGACAGAATGGAGGCTGCTATGAGACAGATCAATTCCCCTCATTGGGACGCGTTTATCAAGGCCGCCTGCGATCCTGTGCTGCTGCCCTGGTATCGAAAAAAAGCCGCCGCGGAGCTGCGGCAGCATCTGGAGGATCACTATCTGGATCTGTTGGAACAGCGGGACGACAGCTTGTCCGGCGCCGCCGGTGCACAGAACGTACACGGCAAAGCCAGTGCATGCGATGAGCCCGATACCTCAGGCGCACAGGACGGACCCGGCGCCGCCATTCCCAACGCCGAACCGGACGAAGACCTTCTGCGCCAGGCAGTGGAGGCCATGGGCGACCCTGCAGCCATAGGCCGCCGGCTCAACGCAGTTTCTCTGCAAAAGAAACAGCTGCCCCTGCTGCTGCTGTGGGACTTATTGATCCTGGGGGGCATTCTTCTCACCAGCAACGTTCAGGAACATATGCAGGAGACCATGCGGCGCACCTTGGAGATCTCGTACGGACTCTATTTGAGCGTGGGGATATTGTTTTATCTCTTTGTCGGCGTCATGCTGGTATTCCGCCTGCGTTTGCTCCTGTCCTGCGAGACCAGAAAGGAAGCGGTGCTCCAGGGCGCGCTGATCCTGATCCCCAGCCTTTTGGTCCTGTTCAGTCTGTCTTTCGGATTCAGTGAGATCGGCATGGATATCCTCTACTGGCTGCAGCGGCAGCGCCCCGTGGGACTGCAGTATTTCTTTTTAACCAACGCTCCGTTCCTGCCCGCCGCATCTGTCATAGCCGGCGTGGAGCTGGCCGCTCAGCACTGCCTGCGCAGACGTCTTCCCAGAGAGTAGATCCGGAGGGCTGTGCATTCGCCCGCCCGCGTACGTTTTAATAAGTCATGCCATCATTTCCGTTTCCGTCTTCCGCCCTTCTCCGCCCGCCTGTTCTTATCTACCCCGCCAAAATATTCCCGCGTCAGCCTTATGACGACAGGCGACAGTAAGATCAGCGCGATCAGGTTGGGCACCGCCATGACGCCGTTGGCTGTGTCGGCCAGTGACCAGATGAAGTCCAGCCCGCTGCCCGCGCCGGCCACGATGAACAGCAGCCAGAGAATCCTTACCGGGATCACAGACTTCGCCCCAAACAGATAATCCGCCGCGCGCTCACAGTAGCAGTGGGAGGTCACCAGGCAGGAATACCCGAACAGGAAGGCTGAAAACATAACGATGGTACTGCCGATATTTCCCGGAAGGGTCAAGTCAAAAGCACGCATGGTCAGCTCCGCTCCGGTAATACCGCTGGTCCACAGCCCGGAGATGACGATAGCCAGCCCCGTGATCGTGGCCACCACAATGGTATCGAGGAACACTTCCACCGCTCCCCACATGCCCTGCTGCACCGGATGTGTCACCTGCGCGCTGCTGTGGATCATGGGCGAGCTTCCCATGCCCGCTTCATTGGTAAAAAGGCCCCGCGACATACCGATAGATACGATCTTCATGACGCCTGCTCCCGCAAAACCTCCGGCAGCGCTGACAGGCGTGAAGGCGCAGCGTACCATCTCCGCGAAGGCTCCAGGCACCTCTTTTACATTGAACAGTACGATAGCGATGCCGGCCGCAATGTAGATGTCTGCCATGATCGGCGTCAGATATTCGCACACTTCTCCGATCCGCTTCAGGCCGCCAAGGATCACGATCCCCGTCAGCACGGCCATGAGCGCTCCTGTAACCACCGGCCGAACGCCCAGGTTGGTCTCCACCGCCAGACAGATGGTGTTCGTGTTTACCACCGCTCCCATGATAAAATACGCGGCGATGACCATGATACTGAACAGTACCGCCAGCCATTTCTGATGGAGCCCCTTTTCGATGTAATACATGGCGCCCCCTGCATAGGTCCCGTCAGGGCGCTTTTCTCTGAAATACACGCCCAGGGTGATCTCCGCGAACTTCGTAGCCATGCCGAAAAATGCGGCCACCCACATCCAGAACATGGCCCCCGGGCCGCCGATAGCGATGGCCGTCGCCACGCCCGCGATATTTCCATTTCCCAGCACCGCGCAGATCGAAGCCATTCCCGCCTGTGAGGACGTGATATTTCCCGCCCCGGCGGATTTGGCAAATGACTTGCCGATGGTGTTCTTAAAAATATACCGAAAGCGAAAAATCTGCAGAAACCCCAGCCTTACCGTTAAATATATGCCGACTCCCGTCAGCAGGCATATCATGAACGGTCCCCACACAAACCCGTTGACCGCGTCGTTGACCCCATGAGCCCATTGTATGATCTGATCCAAATCCTTTCCCCCAATCCCATCCCTGAATCTGCGGCGTCGGATCTCCCGATTTGTCCGCATATTTCATCCTATGGTTTGAGAGTTTGTACTATTCCAGCGTAATTGTCCGTCCCGGCAGTCGTCCGCTCCGCCTCATGCGCATCCACTGCGTCCGTCTCTGCCGGTCCCGCCCGCCATTTCTCACGCTGCTTGAAATAAAAAAGACCTCCGGCCGCAGTATAAACTGTATCGAAGGTCATTTTAGCAGTTGATCGAAACCATGAATGGCTCCATTTTTTCTTTTTGCCTCCTATCAACACCCAAAAAAGAAAAAAACAGCGGACCTGACAGGCATTTTAATTGTTTGTCTTGTCGATTTATGTCGGTTTTTTCTTTTTGAAAGCAATTTTGTTTTCAAAAAGAAAAAATAATTTACATATTTTAGATAACGGATATATTTTCCCCATTTATTTTTTCGTTTTTTGGTCTTTTTTGCAGGCAAAAAGAAAAAATCCGTGAAATGGCCCTCACACTTTCCTTGTTCGGCCGACCGCGGTCACTTCCCCACCCATATATCAGCTTTCAAGAGAGGTTCGATCACGTATCAGAGCTGTTCCTTGCATGGCTCTCCATATCTTTCTGTGTTTTGGGGCACAGCAGTCATGAGACTTTACAATCCGGGCTTTCTGTTGCTAACTTACTTTAAATACAGCTCGGAAGAACTGTTCGGGAAGCGGCGGGCCGCGTAGATTCACGCGAGGCCCGACGGCTTCCCACCTCCGCTCCCCCGAGCTTCAACTGCGGGCGCCTCTCCCGCGCCAGGCACGCTGATCAGGAGGCCCCCCTTCAAATGGCATAAATTTAGCCATTTCTTCATTTCTTCTCGTAGTAACGTAAATTCTTTGCTTTTCCTTTTTTAAACAGAACCCCCTCATCATTCAACTCGCGCAGCAGGAGGATTGCCGTAGATTGTGATACGCCAAGTGCCATTTCCACATCGCTGCGAACGATAGAACCCTTGCTGCGGCACAGTTCCAAGATAGTGTTGACTCGTTCTTGTTTTTTTGACCAACTGGTAGTTTCATTTACTTTGTGCAAATTCTTAGATTTTTGTTCTTCAGCATGGAAGTTCGTATTGGGAAGCGTAATCTTAAATGCATTATCTGTTGTTTCGATCACAGGTTTCACAGCATAATCATCGTAACACTCATTGATTTTAAGAATACCGGTGCCGTATGCTTCGATCAGTCGAAGACGATAGAAAATATTGGCTAAATACTGATTACGCAATACCGACACCCCAAGCTTTACATCATCCAATGTAATACCTTTCACTAAACCACCGATCGTTACAAATTCAATTCGATCTTCAAAAATACGAATAAGGGCAGCGCCACTGAAAGAATAGTCCCGATGTACGATCGCGTTCAGCAGTGCCTCACGAATGGCCCCTGGTGGATAGTCCCGCATATCTAACCGATCCAATCCGAAGAATTCTGCACGGGTGCGATTGAAACGATCAATATAATCAAAAGCTTCCTCCAGCTGTTCCAGAAGGGAACCTGACAATTCTCTGCGGTCTTTAAATACGGATTTCTTGCTGCCTTCAAAAACAGCCAGTTTAATCATATGCGTACATTGCTCAGACAACAGAAATGCCAGGTTAGTGTACATTTCATCCTCACCGATCAAGTGAAGTGTCCGCATTTGGGCCTTTCCAAACCCCACCTTCCGTTTTCTGAAAAAATCGGCAGCCTTATCAAAAGTAAGATTCTGGTCAAGAGAACGGGCAGCTTCATAGCTGTCGCCACTGGTTTCCTTAATCATATTTAAAATAGCAGCATCTGTTGCCGGAACTGTAGATGCCCCCTGACGAACATAAACACCTTCCGGGCGAATTCCTTTTCCACGCAGATAATACGGCCTTGCCGTACCACGCTGGACAGTTACACACACAATCTGCTTCTCGTCCATAATATCATTGCGGCACTCTACAAACATAGTGACGTCTGGACGTACGGCATCCCTGATCACATTGGTTACACGCAGCATAGTACTATCAACATTTTCAACACCGCAAACGGTTCCATCATCATCCACTCCGATATAGAGTGTACCGCCGTCACAGTTTGCAAAAGCAACAATCGTATTTTTAATATCGTCAACATATTTTCTCTTGAACTCTGTCGTCTTGCTTTCTGTGAACATAACGTGCCCTCCAACCAATTCAAATTATATTCTAATCTAACAATTATTATAATCATTTTTTTGTTATTTACAAGCAGATTTTGAATCTTTATTACGAGAAATAGAACCGCTTCCTTTATTTCTCTCCCTTCTGTTATAGGACCGGTCTCTATCAAATGAACGTTATCCCTTTTTAAAAACTTGAGTCAGGGAAGTCAGATACCAGGAATAAGGTGTTCCTCACGCGCGGCACGATATTTCTATGTTATAAAAAAGACCTCCGGCCGCAGTATAAACTGCATCGGAGGTCTTTCTTTTGTTGCAATGCTCTCTCCCGTCCAGGTGTCCTCAGGTATGCGTTCCTCGCGGATTGCATCCGGACCCCCGGAAGACGGGCTACTGTGCTTTTATGCGGCGTAGACGTTGATCGCTCTGATCTTTCCATTGCTTCTGGAATCAGTCTCAGTATCGAACGTCACTTTCTGTCCTTCGGACAGGGATTTGTATCCGTCGCCCATGATAGCGGAGAAATGCACGAAGACATCCTCGCCGCCATTATCATTCGAAATAAAACCATAACCTTTGTCTGCATTAAACCATTTTACTGTGCCGTTATTCATTTACGGTACTCCTTTCAATCTGTACACCCGCCGCAAAATGACGCGCGAGCCGGCGGAATCAATTTCTCCGCCTATACCCTGACTGATAAAACAAAAAAAATCACATATTTTGCAAACCATCCGAAAACAAATGACTTACAAAATATGTGAGTTCAAATGACCATCATCGAGAATACTTTTTTATAATACAACACTATCTTCTGTTTGTCAAGAAATATTTTTCCTGATTTTTTATTTCTTCTGAAGCATAAGTGATAATGTCTCGATATATTGCAAAAGAAAATGTCTCGTTTATGCCGAGAAAACTTGTTTATAATGAGTGACCATTAGGCATGCTGATACTCCAGATGGCTGTTTTTACTGCTTTAATTGGCATCTGGGCATTCATTGGGTTTGCTAAGGGACAGAGACTCATTGTCAACAAGGAAATTGGAATAAATGGGACATTTTTATTTGCGGATTTATTTTTCCTGTTTTTTTTATTTAATAACACGGCTGAGTAGTCGATCGAAAGCCTGAACGGATCCATTTTTTCTTTTTGACCCCTATCAACACCCGAAAAAGAAAAAAGCAGAGACCGTAACAGGCATTTTTATCGTTTGCCTTGTCGATCTATGTCGTTTTTTTCTTTTTGAAAGCAGTTTTGTGTTTAAAACGAAAAATATTTTACATATTTTTTCTTATCAGAATATTTCACCCACATATTTTTCGTTTTCAGATCAATTTTGCAGGCAAAAAGAAAAAATCCATGAAAGGAGCCGCACTTTTTTCCTTTTTCGGCCGACCCCGGTCACTTTCTCATCCCTATATCAGCTTTCAAGCGATGTCCGTTCACGTATTAGAGCTGTTTCTGGCATTGATCTCCATGGTTTTCTGCGTTTTAGGGTACAGCCGTCATGAGACTCTGCAGCCCGGGTTTTCTGCTGCTGATTTCCTTCAAATACAGATCGGGAGAACGGCGCGGAAGGAGCGGGCCGCGTAGAATCACGCAGGACCCGCCGGCTTCCCGTCTCCGCTCCTCCCGAGCTTCAACTGCAGATGTCTCTCCCGAGCCAGGCGCACCGATCAAAAGAGTCCCCCCGTCCTATGCCGCCCGCCACTCCGCGGCCAGGCTCCATCGACCCGGGATCCATCGGCCCAGAAGCCAGCTGCCCGCCACGCCGCCCGCAGGTCGCCTGCTCCCTGACACGCCGGCGTCTATCCCCCGGCCGCCCGCAGCTTCAGCGTCTATCCCCCGGCCGTCTGCAGCTTCAGCGTCTATCCCCCGGCCGTCTGCAGCTTCAGCGTCTATCCCCCGGCCGCCCGCAGCTTGAGCGTCCATCCCCCGGCCCGGCCGGCCGCCGCTCCGGCGGCCGGCGCGCCGCCTGTGCCGCTAAAGACACAGATACCCTCCATCCACGCAGAGCACATGGCCTGTGACGAAATTCGACGCATCGGAGGACAGATAGATCGCCGCCCCCACCAGTTCGTCCCCCTCGCCCCAGCGCCCCATGGGCACCTTGGAAAGCAGTGCCGCGGCTTTTTCCGGATCGTTCAGGTATTTGTCGTTCATCTCCGTGGCAAAGTAGCCCGGCGCGATGGCGTTTACCTGAATATTGTCCGCCGCCAGTTCCAGGGCCGCCGCTCTGGTCAACTGCTGCACGCCGCCCTTGGATGCACAGTAGGGACCTGCCATGGCGGCGGCAGCTACAGACATGATGGAAGCGATGTTGACGATCTTCCCCCGTTTCCGGCTCTTCATCAAAGGCGCGAAATGTTTGATGCAAAGGAAGCTGCCGGTCAGATTGACCCCGATGGTGTCGTCCCAGTCCGCTTTGCTCATCTCTGTCAGCAAGCCTCTGCGGTTGATACCGGCGCAGTTGATCAGCACGTCCACATGCCCCAGCTTCCGCGCCGCAAAGGCCGCCAGAGCTTCGACTTCCTCCTCCGAGGAAACGTCCGCGGCAAAGGCGCCGCAGCTTTGACCTTTCCCTTCGATCTCCCGCTCCAGTTCAGCCAGAAGCGCGCCGTTAGTAGCCGCCGCGACGATGTGCGCCCCGGCCTCCGCCAGCCCCAGAGCCATGCTCCTCCCCAATCCTCGGCTGGCTCCGGTGATCACGATCCCCTTTCCTGCAATATCAAAATAATTTTTCATCCCCGCGCCTCCTCAATATCACCGGAGCGTCCCCGGTCTGATCACGAAATCCTCCGCCTGATAGATGGGATCCGGGTAGGAATAAAATCCGCTTCCCGTCTTCACGCCGCCTTTTCCCTCCTCTATCATCGTCCTCAGAAGCCTGAGCTTTTCCTCTTTGTTCGGCGAATCGGGAAGCAGTTCCGCCGTCACGTCCAGACCGATCTTATCAATGATGCCGAAGGGGCCGGAGTTCTCCAGCCGCACGGTCATCCACGCCTTGTCGATGTCCGCGATATCCGCGGCTCCCGCCAGATACAGATCCAGCGCCTTGTCCAGGACCACGAACAGCATGCTGTTGGCCAGGTAACCCGGATGCTCCTTCTTCAATACGCAGCAGTTCTGCCCGATGGATTCCGTATACCGCTTCAACTCCTCCACACAGCGCGGATCCGTCCCGGGATGGGGCATGATATCCGCCAGATTCTGCCGGTAGACCGTCAGGTGAAAATGCCAGGCCAGAAACCGTTCCGGCGCTCCCGATGCCTCCGCGAACAGGGACGGTCTCAGCGAGGAGGTGTTGGTGGTCAGGATGGCGTTTCCGGGGAGCCAGGGCGCGAACTTTTTCCACGTCTCACGCTTGATCTCCACGTTCTCCGCCACCGACTCACTCACCAGATCGGCTCCCGCGCAGGCGTCTTCCACATCGTTGCTCACGCGGATCCGTTTCATCGCGCCTTCCAGACGCTCCCGGGAGATGCGGCCTTCCTCCAGCAGCGACAGCGCCGCTTTCTCCGCCCCGGAAACTGTTCCGGCGTTTTTCCCGGGGTTTCTCACGTACATGGTCACATCGGTGCCGAACAGAGCGCACTGCAGTCCGATATGCTGGGACATAGCGCCGTTTCCGATGATCAAAACCTTCCTGATTGCCATAAGTCTCCTCCAATCTCTTCTCTACCAGAAAAACATTGCGATGAAATAGTACGCCGTTACCACCAGACAGCCCACCACCGCGTAGGGCAGCACTTTGTGATAGTCGATCTTGAACAGCCCGCAGGGCAGTACCCACCAGAATGGCGTCAGCATATTCGTGGCGCAGTCGCCGTAGCCGTAAGACATGAGGATGGTCTCCACATTGCAGTTCAGCTGGAAGGTGACAGGAATGATATAAGGCGCCTCGATGATGAACTTCGAGCCTGCCGACGGCACGAAGATATTGAGAAAGGCCGAATACAGCATGGCTATGCTGGGCCAGGTCCCCGTGGTGGCAAAGGACAGGAAGAATCCGGCGATGACCTTGTCGAAGCCCGTTCCCACAATGATGCCGAAAATGCCTGCGTAAAAGGGATACTGGATGACGAAGGCCCAGGCGGACTGGATGGTGTCCACAAAGAGCTCCACGAATATGCGGGGACGCATACAGCATGCCAGGGTAGCTGTGAGCACCAGATAGTTATAGCTGTTGATGGAGATCCCCATGAAGCCTCCGTTCATGAGCATATTAATACACCAGTAGCCCATGAGCGCCACGATGATATACTGCAGAACGATGCTGTTGGCCAGCCTTTTGGCCGGCGTGCTTTTGTCGATGTGGAGTGTGTCCACGTCGATGGAATAAAAGGCTTCCTGCTCCGGCGTGATCTCCTCGATAGGCGAGCCTTTTTTGGGCCGCATGAACATGACCACCGCCAGGACCAGTACGCAGCTAACAGCTACGGTGATCAGCGGCTGCGCGTAGATGGCCGTGTCCATGACCGTGTAGGATTCGGGCATCAGCGCCGCGGTCTGCTCATCCACCAGGGATTTCAGATAGCCTGGGGTCGAGGCGTAGAGGATCTGGGATGCGGAGATCCCGGAACCTCCTACCAGCGCCGTGCAGAAGATCGCCGCCACGAAACTGGGAGTGTGAATGCGGATCCCGCGCTGCTTTGCCTGAAGCAGCATCTCTTTGCCTATGACGATGCAGCCCATCCAGCCGATAGCCCAGTGAAACCAGGACAGTACGGCTCCCAGCATGGCGCACATGATGTAAGCGGAAACAGTGCTTTTCGGCAGCGAACAGAATTTTCGGAGCAGCTTTTTCATGGGCGGCGAGCTGGCGAACACGTTTCCCAGCACGGTGATCAGCACCATCTGCATGGAAAATGCCAACAGGTTCCAGAAGTTTTCCGCCATGGAATCTGCGATGCTTTTCTGACTCTCTGTGGATTGAAAGATGGGCGCGCCGGTGAACACGATAGCGAGGACCGCGGCGACGATCACCAGAATAAATGCGATGGTCATGGAGTCAGGCATCCAGCGTTCAAAAGCAGATGAAAATTTGTCTACCAAGCTCTTCTTGTTGTTTTGATCTTCCTGTGTCATATGTAGTCCTTCCTTTCCCTCTGCGTTATGGATCTTTATGCTGTGCCGGCCGGACGGAGCCGTGGTGCTGCGCCGGCCGGAAACGATCTTCGTCTAGAGTTCTCCCTCGTAGGTCCAGCTCCACTGCGGATTCTGCGCGCCGAACTTGGCGCCGTCCACCCGTATATCCACGCCGTTGATGTAGTTGGAAGCGTCGGAAGCCAGAAACAGATAAGCCGCCACCATGTCGTCTGTGGTGGCGAAACGCCGCACCGGGATCGCCGCCACCAGGCGGTCGAAGTCCGTGCCGATCTCCTTTTCATTGATGGGCGTCAGCGTATAGCCCGGTGAGACGGAGACGACCCGGATATTGAATTTTCCAAGCTCCACGGCGAACACCCGGGTAATGCTGCCGATGGCCGCCTTGGTGGCGCAGTATATGGCCTTCTCTGCAGAGGGCATGTGTTCGTTAAAGGATGAGGTATTGATGATCACGCCTCCCTTTTTCTGACTTTTCATAATGTCGGAAGCCACGGCCGCGCCGTACCAGTAGGACTTGAAATTGATATCCACCACTTTCTGAAAATCCTCTTCTGAAAGCTTGTTGAACGGCGACATCACATTGATCCCGGCATTGTTGACCCACACGTCCACTGTGCCGTAGGCTTTCACCGCGGCCTCTGCGAATTTTCGGATCTCCGGCACCATGGCGATATCAGCGCGGACAGCCGTCAGCGGCAGCCCCTGTTCCCGCGCCCACTTGTTGATCTCGTCGATCTTGACCTGGTTCCGGCCGCACACGGCCACCTTCGCGCCCTGCTCCACGAACGCATGGGCCAGCGCTTCGCCGATCCCCGAAGTTCCCCCGGTGATCGCCACAACTTTGTCTTTCAAATCATAATTCATTTTTCAGGCTCCTTTCCAAAACGCCGGCACTCGAAACTCGAACCGCCGTCAGGCTTATCCGCAGTACTTCTGGATATATTCTTCCATGATCCGGGACGCGGTGATCGTTCCGATCCTCTCCGCTCCCGCCGCCACCATCTTTTCCACGATCTCAAGATTGTGAACGCCGCCGGACGCCTTTACTTTGATCTGCGGCAGCGCCTCTCTCCGCATGGTCTCCACCGCCTCCACCGTGGCCGGTCCATGGGTTCCCGTGTTTGTCTTGATGAAATCCGGGCCGCATGTGTTGGCGATCTTGCAGAGCGTAGTGATCTCATCCGCATTGAGATAGCAGGTCTCAAAGATGAGCTTGACGATCTTCTTTTCCTGCCGGCAGAGATCCACGATGGCCTTGCTCTCTTTTTCGATATAATCAAATTCGTGATCCAGTATCTTCGAGATATTCAGCACGAAGTCGATATCTGTCGCTCCATCCTTGAATGCGTTGTACGCCTCCGCCAGTTTGGTGTCCAGGGAGCAGATCCCCAGAGGAAACGAGGTGGCGCAGGTCAGATTGATGTCATGGCCGGAAAGCAGCTGCGCGCATTCCCGGATGGCAAAGCCGTTTACAGCCACACAGGCGAAGCCGTATTTGATAGATTCCTCGCAGAGCGTGAGATATTCCTGATGACGGCTGGTGTCCAAAAGCAGCGACTGATCGAACAATTTGGCGAAAGCCTTGGGGTCATTTGTGATCTGAAACATAGCATTCTCTCCTTTTTTCTTCCCTTTGCCGCGCGCGCCGGCTTCGGGTATACACAGGTGATTTATCGTACTGCCTCTATATAAAGCAATAACCATGCCAACGGCACAAAGGGAGATCTCAGGCAGTTTTCCGTCTGGCTAATATGGTTTTTGACAAATTGACAGAAAACACATATAATTAGGGCTGACAAAAATGACGTCTCTGTCATTTTTGACACGGTCCGCCCATTGAGTTCGATCCAATTCACACAAAACCGGGAGGTGAATGCATGCTATTCGATACTACAGAAGAATATCAGGAGCGTCTGAAGCAGGCGTGGCTGAAATTTGTCTGCGACGAGCCCTTTGACTATTCCTTCATCCGCCCGGAGATCCTGGAATCCTGGCGCGTATCACGCTACTACCGCGTGGCCCCCTACGATCTGACCAACGAGCGCCTGACTGCCGCAGAGATGGAACCGATCCTGAAACGGCACAGGGATCTCATCCAGATCGCCCGGCCGGAAATGGAACGGCTCTACTCCATCATCCGGGGCTCCAACGCATACATCCTGCTCACCGATAATCAGGGCATCATGCTGGATTCTGTGGGTGACAAAAAAAACCTTGTGCTCAGCGGGCCTTATACCCGTCTGATCCGGGGCTCCAGCTGGAATGTGGAGGACGCGGGGACCAATTCCA
>Ga0129308_1003098_pt1 | contig 12592 bp, 12 predicted proteins | sample L827metagenome_FD_94440 | JGI IMG/M metagenome (GOLD analysis project Ga0129308, IMG submission 94440) | Ring-tailed lemur group fecal microbial communities from Wisconsin, USA - L827 metagenome | ecosystem: Host-associated > Mammals > Digestive system > Large intestine > Fecal | place: USA...
CGTCCTGAGGAAGATGTCGGACATGTCCATCCCGGACTCCTCCACCGCCTTCGTGAGCATCCTCTGCGCTATCCTCACGGTCTCGTGGAAGTAGACGGATGTGTACATCAGTGAACGTGACACCATCAGTCCCTCCGCTGCCGTCACCCCGCGCCTCTGGATGACGATCCGGTCGTTGTGGACCCTCATTGTGTTCACCAGACGCTCGCAGTCTATCGCACCGTGGGTCATCCCCGTGTAATGGGCATCCCTCATCAGATAGTCCATCTGGTCCGCATCCACCGGGCCGTGGATGATCTGATGCGCGTAGTCCTTGGACGGGAAGAAGCTGTGACCTCCGGTGAACATGTCGAGGCCCTCGTTCCTCGATTCGGGATACGCGATGAGATCGCAGACCTCCTCGGGGGATATGCCCTCCCTGATGAGGATATCACCTATCGGACCGACACCGTCGAGGAAATCGTCGATGGGCAGATGGTTCGGGACCTTACCCGTTATCAACGCCCTGGCGAGGTCCATATGGTCCATCCCGAGGGAGGATTCCATCATCGATTCCAGGGTGTGGGAAAATGGTGGATGACAGATGTCGTGGAGCATTCCCGCCATACGGACGGCGTCCCTGTCGTCCCCGTCGAGACCGATGGCATCGGCCATCCTCCCGGCCAGGTGATATGCTCCCAGAGAATGTTCGAAACGTGTGTGGTTTGCGCCCGGGAACACGAGGTATCCCAGGCCGAGCTGCTTCACGGACCGGAGTCTCTGCATCTCGTGGCGGTCCATGACCTCCATGAAGACGCCGTCGACGGATATGCTTCCGTGGACGGGATCATGGACCACCTTGGCTCTGTCCATGCGATCACTCGCCGGTCTTCCAGAGCTTGTCCCCCGCATAATGGAGGGACTTGATGGCCTTCCCGCCGGCCTTGGACTTGAGTTCGGATGCGGGACGCAGGGCGATACCGATGGCCAGAGGGACCAGGTTCTTCACGTCCCTGATCCAGACCATGTCGCCCTCCTCGATGGAGTCTTCGGCATCGGTGATACCGGGGCCCATGACATCGGCACCGTTCGTGACGAAGGGGACGGCACCCATGTCCACCGTGACGTACTTCCTGACGGGCTTGTACTTGAGGACCCCTCTCACGGTGAGGGTGGCCTTCCCGTCGTAGACGATTCCGAGGATGTCCTGACCCACATAGATGACGTTGTAGTCGGAGCTCTCCGCCATGTCCACGGGATCGTCCTCGGAGAACACGGGAACACCCATGGCCTCCTCCAGCTCCTTGGACAGGGCCTTGATCTCCTTCGATCTCATCCTCTTCCTCTTCCTGATCATTATGTCTGCCATGTTGTGCGGACGTATGGTCTCGAATGATATCACATTAGCGGTCGGTTGACAGAAACATAATCGTTCAGGATATCGGAATCTTTCTCCACCATCCCATATAAATGATGACTGTCGATACATATGCTCGGGCTGTGCACGGGTGCATGGCCGAGGTGGGAACATGAAAAGCAAGACTATCGCGATGGCCCTGAGCATCCTCATGGTGCTCTCCTGCTTCACCGCGGTCTCATTCGCATCCGATGACAGCGATGCGGTGACGGGACCCGAGGCCGGATCCGCATGGGGGCTGGGAGCATCGTTCGACAGGAGCGACATCATAGACATCGCCAACTCCGCGATAACGGAGATGGGACTGGATGAATACATCAAATTACTGACCGGTGACGAGAAGATCACAGAGGAGAACTACCTCAGGATCATCAACCAACTCCTCACATTCGCAAGCTCGGATGTCGATGTGAAGATCACCGACCTGAACATGAACGGCGACGCATGGATAATCTACGAGATTGTGGAGAAGAACTCCAACGGATACGTCGTGGACTATGCGACGGTGTTCGGAACGGACATCACCTTCGCCGGGACATTCAAGGAGAAGGCCCTGGATAACGACACCGACGAACTGATCATCGAGAAGATGAAGGCGGGCGTGTACTTCTACGAGAAGGGAAGCGTCTATCTCGACAGGGACTTCGCAGTCACCGCACTGGACAGCAACTACAGGCTCTCCATGCAGGTAGACCTCTCGGCCAACATCGATATCGTGGACGGGGAGATGGAGCTTGTCGACAGGGTGGTCGACCGCAGCTACTACCTCAACCTTGACGGAGGCCTCGACGCCATCCTGATCGACGGTGTCATGCACCTGCTCCCCACGGGTGACGAGACGAAGTGGAAGGACACCTTCGATGTCCGCATCGACATGAACGCCGGATTCAACACCAACCTTCCGTTAACCGACGAGGAAGAGATCGGAAGGGAGGTCCGCGAGACCGAGTACATCGAGGATGTGGAGATCAACATGATGGCCGAGAACGTGGACGGTGTGCTCTACATCTACCCCCTGTACGACATCATCGACGATGCCATCGAGAATGCGATCGACGAGATCGGGAAGATCCTGAAGGAGGAGGGCATCATGATCCCGATACCTCCGATCGACAAGGACGAGATCATCGGATCCATGTGCTACACATACCCCTTCGAGGCCAACCCCAACATCCCCGAGGAGATCCTCATCGACGGAAGCCTGAAGCTCAGCAATTCCTCCAAGAAGGAGGTCTGGAAGGGAGTCGACCGTGTCGTGGACGAAGCAGGAGACGTTACCGAGGGATTGGAGTTCACCGTCACCTTCAAGGACATCGACGGAAAGGTCCTCAAGAAGACCACCGTCGGATACGGTGATACCGTCGAACTCCCCACAGTCTACGACGGGAAGATCATAACCGACGATGACGGCGAGAAGGAGGCTTTCGTGGGATGGGAGACGGATGACGACATCATCTGGAAGTCCACATACCCCGTGAAGAGGAACCTCGTCCTCGAACCCGAGTTCGCCGATGTTGTCTCCGACGACAGGACACCCGTCCAAAGCGACTTCGACAGGAACGGGACCGCGGTCTGGGAGCTCAACCAGGGCAGCAGCATGATCGACAAGGCCATCGACAACAGCCTGCTCCAGGGAGAGAACACACTGTACGTCACCGTCACCGATGACGACGGAAAGGTGCTCTACAGGTGGAAGCTCTCCGCAGGCAACAGCGGTGCGGGAACCGCCACAATCATCCCCGAGATCAAGGAACAGAGCACACCCGACAAGGACTACCTCAAAGCCGTGTCCGACGGAAAGGACGCCCTGTACCTGGACTTCTCCGCATCCGGCAAGATGCCCGGGGACACCACCGTCTCCTACTATGTGGGCGACAGATTCGCGGACGGAAGCACGGTGACGATCTACTACGACAATGTCACAACAGGATGTGCGGACTTCTCCGGAACATCCGTGGTGAAGAACGGATACATCGACATCGGACTCGCACACTGCTCCTCGTACCTCGTCGTCGGAGACGATGCGGGATCCTCCGGATCCGATACCGGAATGGACACCACAACGATCGTGATCATCATCGTGGTTGTGATCGTGATCGTCCTGATCGCGGCATACTTCGTGATGAGGTCCAGGAAGGACAAGTCCGAATGAACCTGAACCAACCGGGGAGCGATCCCCGGAAACATCTTCCATCCACTTTATCTATCAAACCCGGTATGTTATCAACATGGTCCTGAAACCCCTGAAGGACATCCTGGTGGGAGCGTTGGTGGGATTGGTCTCCATGCTCCCCGGAGCGAGCGGAGCCACCATCGCGGTGATATTCGGAATATACGAGAGACTGGTCTCCGACCTGGCCGACATAAGGCACAGGCTCCTGAAGGACCTGAGGTTCATCATCCTGATATTCATCGGAATAGTGCTGGGAATGATGGTCTGCGCGTTCGGACTGGAGTTCCTGATGGATCACATCGAGGTGCCGACGATGTTCTTCTTCGCGGCACTGATCGTTGCGCAGATCCCGGACATCATGAAGCTGGGCGATGACGGGGAACCCCTGTCCAAATGGAACATCGCCGCGTTCGTTGTCGGTTTCGTGATAATGATCGCTTTCCTGTTCCTCGGCGACGGGAACGACGTGAAGCTCGAGGGTATCACCGGAACCGTCCTGATGGTCCTCGTTGGTATTACCCTCGCCGTGTCGAAGCTGGCGCCAGGCGTGAGCGGATCCACGGTCCTGTTGGCATTGGGACTGTACGCCCCGTTCATGCACGCTCTGACGGACATGGACATCGGATACCTCCTGCCCATCCTCATCGGACTGGTGATCGGTGTACTGGGATTCTCCAAGATAGTGGACCACTGCATGAGGAACCACAAGAAGTCCACCTATGTCATGATCCTCGGGCTGACCACAGGCTCAGTCATCACCGTATCCGTACAGGCCATCATGAAGCTCAGTGGCACGGAGATAATCGCCATGAGCATCGCGGGCATAGTCATCGGACTGCTGCTCGGTATCGGGCTCAGCAAGGTCGCATCGTCCTACGCCAAAGAGACCATCTCAGAGAAGGTGTGAGAAGATAATCAACGGCGGCAGGGCGATGGATAGGATGGATGTTGAGAACACCCGACCGCCGTTAGGAAGACAGTGCATGGGGATGCACACCTTTCGTCTTCAGAATCTTCATCGGCGGGAGGGTATAAAAGGCGAAGCGGGGGAGGTCACCGAAAGTGCGACCCCCTCCGCGGGATATCTGGCTATGGTCCGAAAGTAACCGAAAGTACTTTCGGAGGTCACTTGAGCTTGTGACGGATCTTCACAGCGATACCGCGCTTGAGATCGGCCATCTCGCGTCCGCACATGAATGCGACACCGACTCCGCGGACCTCCCCGTTGCACACGGCGATGGCCTCGTCACCCACGTGGATACGAGGATCGGCGGATACGACACCGACGGCGAACAGGTTGCCCTTCATCTCGAAGTCCATGATCTCCACGGTGTTGAACCCGTGCGCGGCGAGGATCCTGGCACCGTCCAGGGTCAGGGACAGCATACCCCTCTCCGGGGTGACCATTCCCAGCTGGACCTTCTGCTTCCTGTCCTCTGGGTTCTCGCGGATCAGCTTCCAGTAGGGGAACTTTCCGATGGCGTACGTGTTCTCGTCCATCAGGAGATCTGCGGCCTCCCTTCCGAACTGGAACTCCAGGACATTCCGCATCTGGTTGTTGCGGTCTATGAGGTAATCGACGGGCTCCATGTCCTTGGTGACGGCCCTGAGGGTCTTGTCCAGGTTCTCAAGGGATGCGGGGGACGTGGGATCACCGACAACTGTGCATTCCATGTCGGCGAGTCCCTCGACCAGTTCGTAGTCCTCCCCGAGATGACATATCACCTTGTCGTAACCCTGGGCGATTATGTTGCCGACCATCTCCCTGATGAACCTCTTCTCCTCGCATTTCCACTCGCCGGTGACGGGGATGTCGTAGGAGTTAGCGGGGTAGAACGCATCCAGCTCCCTGGGGACGACTCCCAGCGGGGATGTGACTATGACCTCGTGGACGAGGGTGTCGTGGGATGCAGTGTGTATTGCACTGGCGAATGCCTTGTGCGATTTGGAGATGTGATAGGGCTTCTTCGCGGAACAGGGAAGGAGAAGGAGGACCCTCTTGTTCTCCGGTTTCCTGTAGTTGGCGATGCGCTCCTTGTAGGCCTTGATGTCGGGTCTCCTCAGAGCCTGGGTGGTGTTGCAGCTGAACCTGCAGCCGACTGTGGAGCATGCCTCCTCGGCGTAGCGGTACCCCACATCGTCATAGATCCTGAGTGTGGCGACGGAGGAGGGTGTGGAAGGTGCCCTCTGGTCGACGAGCTCCCTCAGACGGTCGGAGCCGATGAAGATCCTGACCTTCTCCACCTCCTCCCTGATGGCACGGACGTTCGCCTCGGACTCGTCCTTCCCGGTGACGACCTCCGCCTCGGGGATGAGCATAATCCCGCTGAGACCTGCGGCCCTGGGGAGGGAATCGTCGAACATGTCCACTCCCATGTACGAGAGCATCGCGATTGTTGAGGGCTCGGCCAATCCGAGCATCATGACGACCCTGTTGAAGCCGGCGGCCTCCCTGATCCTGATGACGGTGTCGACGGTCCTGCGGGAATCCTTCCTGAGCTCGTACGCATTGGGGATGACGACGACTTCGACATCGTCTCCGAAAACGATCTCCTCGGGAAGCGGGAGCCTGACGACGGCCACTCCGTCCTTCACCGTGATGTCCGATGCTACACCGGACGATGCGGTGGTCCTGAGACCCGATTCCAAGGACACGGAGGAACCCATGACGTGCAATGTCCTTCCGGAATCGGCATGCTCGATCCAGATGCTCTCGCTCTCATCGGAACCGATGACCGCGGGCGTGACGACCTTCTCGCCGTTCCTAATGTATTCGCAGACCCTGCCCCTCTGGGATCTGGAGACGATGTCCAACATGACACGCACCATTCTAAGCACACTTATTAAGCCTGCGCATGTAGAATGACTCGAATTATATCCTAGTAAATCTTCAGCCATTCATGAATGATACCATCTTCTCTGGATTTACGCGTCCTCCAGTACTGTTTATCGGATCGGGATTATCGAGAAGGTATGTGGAGGGCTTCACAGATTGGATGGGACTTCTTCGCAAAATCGCTGAAAGACTCAATATAAACTAAGGACGCTTCATAGCATTTGACAACGATGCTCAACTGAAGTATGATAGAACTTTAGATACACATTTACCATTTATTTGCGATGAATTAGAATCCTATCTAAATGAAGAAATCAAAAACGGACATATTGTCCCGGAGGAATTCTTCTCTGATGACGAACTTGTATTATATTCCAAACGCACCAATCCTATCAAAATAATAGTATCATCGATGCTATCGAAAATTGAATTGCGTACAGATGAAAAACTGAAATCGGAACTAAATCTCTTCAAATCCGTTGTTAATGTCATTCCATGTGTAGTAACAACCAACTATGATACTTTCCTAGAAGATGTGGTATTCGAGAACAAATTTTCGGTCTATTCTGATGTATCTGATTACTATGATCAAGAATCACAAGGAATAGGTGAAATCTACAAGATTCACGGTACTGTAACCGACCCATCATCCATGGTTCTGAATCAGAACGATTACATAAGATTCAGGGAGAAATCTAGTATCGTCTCGGCCAATATCATGTCAGTGCTGTGTGATTATCCCATGGTGATTATGGGTTATTCACTAGATGATACAGATGTTAGGGATATTCTCAATAGCATTGCTATCTCTCTAAACGAAGATAAATTAAGAAAACTGGAGTCCAACATCATCTATATTTCCTACAAACCTGACGAGTCACGTTTCATTTCTAAACCATATAGTTTTGGAGATCATGGGCGCAGATTGACAGTAAATGCCATAGAAACTGACAACTTTGAAGGTATATTCCGTGAAATATCGGAAATGGTTCCGACAACATCACCATCGCTTGTGAGGAAATTCAGACAACTTGTCAAAAACATCATAATCACAAACGATCCCGTAAACACTGGGTATCTTCTCATTGGTGTAGATAATGAAGCCATGGAAAAACTGGAGAATCCCATAGTAGCGTTCGGTGACGAACCCTACATACGCATTGTAAAAGACATCCCGATAATCACAACGGGGTCTATGATAGATGACATATTGCACGACAATAAAAAATTCGATGCCGAAGCCATAGTGAACTACTTCATCCATTCCAAAAAAGTTTTCAAAACCAACGAATACGTGCCAATTTATCAATACGCTATGGATGTAGATTACAAACTGTACTCGGATTCAACATTCTTCATCAAATTCACTGAAATGAAAAAAAAAAAGCATTTTCTGATAAGAAATTGTCATTCCACGCTGATAAATTCCCTGGACTATCTGATCTGGATTCAATTGACGACCTTCGCAATTATTTAGATGATGTTGCAGGCTATAACAAGTTCAAAGTAATTTGCTACTGTTATGATGATGGCCTGATTTCTTATGATGAGTCCATAGATATCATAAAACACATCTACGATGCAAAAGAAGATTGTGTGAAAAAATACAGATCCGAACTGAATTATGCCGTTACGTATCTCGGCTATTCAGAATGGCTAAAACACAAAGGGCAGTGACCCGCAGGCCGTTCCCCTTGGGGAAGGTTACTGCGAGTATGCTTATACCACTGCGATAGACTCGGTCATATTAAACGATAGTGATGCGACTAACACAACAGGAACAGTGAAGCCGAGACCTGCATAACCCAACATATCATCTGATCCGAATCACGATGTGCTATAGTTTCATCAGTGGGGATGCTCCCCTTCATCTCGATTACTTCCCTATGGGGTGCTGGATGTGACATCCCCAGCATATCAAAAATACCGTTCCAGCATCAAGATTAATATCACCCACCCCGATAACCGCAGCATGGACCTCTACGACAAAGACGTTGTGTCAATCAGAGATTTCACCAAGGACCAGATCGAGAGTATCCTGGACCTTTCACAGAAGATGGTTCCCTATGCCCTGGGCGAGAAGACCAACCGCGTCCTCGACGGGAAGATCCTGGGCAACCTTTTCTTCGAGCCCTCCACCCGTACCAAGCTCTCATTCGAGAGTGCGGCATACAGGCTCGGATGCGACGTCATCGACGTGTCCGAGATGTCCATGACATCCATATCCAAAGGGGAGACCCTGGCGGACACCATCAAGATGGTCGATGCATACTGCGATGTCATCGTCCTCAGGCACCCCTACGAGGGAGCCGCGAGACTCGCCGCCAAGTTCTCGGAGAACCCCGTCATCAACGCTGGAGACGGTGCCGGATCCCACCCCACACAGACCCTCCTGGACCTCTTCACCATGAGGGAGGCCAAGGGATCCCTGGACGGACTGAACATCGTCCTGGTGGGTGACCTGAAGTACGGGAGGACGGTCCACTCCCTCGCAGACGCCCTGACCATGTTCGGAGCGAAACTCACACTGGTCGCACCCGAGAGCCTGCAGATGCCCGACGACATCGTTCAGCACCTGGAGGCCAAGGGATGCCATCCCACAAAGACCGCCGACCTGGACGGTGTCATAGACCAGGCCGACATCCTGTACGTCACCAGGATCCAGAGGGAGAGATTCCCCGACCCCGCCGAGTACAAGAAGGTCGCCGGAACATACAGGATCGACAACGCCATCCTCAGGGAGGCCAAGAGCGACATGGTCGTCATGCACCCCCTGCCCAGGGTTGACGAGATCGCTCCCGAGGTGGATTCCACTCCCCACGCAAGATACTTCAAGCAGGCGTTCAACGGAGTGCCCGTGAGGATGGCACTGCTCTGCTCCATCCTCGGAGGTGAGATCTGATGACAGGAAACGCGAACATCAAGGAGATCATGCTGCCCCCCATCAGGAACGGGACGGTCATCGACCACATTACATGCGGACAGGCCCTCAACGTCATGAGGATCCTGAACGTCAACGAGAACAACATCGACTCCTCCATCAGCATCGGTATACATGTGTCATCCGAGGAGATGGAGTGGAAGGACATCGTCAAGATCGAGGACAGGGAACTTGACGCCAAGACGGTGGACAAGATCGCCCTCATCGCACCCGATGCCACCATCTCGATCATCAGGGACTTCTACGTGGCCGAGAAGTACAAGGTCCGTCTGGAGGACCATGTGGTGGGACTGGCCAAGTGCAGCAACCCCAACTGCATCACCAACAGGGGAGAGCCCGTCTCCCCCGAGTTCAACGTCATCGGAAGGCACCCTCCGCAGCTCAGGTGCTGTTACTGCGACAGGATGCTCACGAACATCTCCGACAACCTGCTGTGATCCGGATGAGGATACTGCTTATCGCGGGAATGCCCGGAGCGGGCAAGGAAGAGCTGCTCAACGTGGCCCGCTCCATGGGCATCCCCTTCCTCAGGATGGGCGACATCGTCAGGGAGTTCCACGCATCGTCCGGTGCCGAGAAGGAGGGACTGAGCGTGGGACAGGTGGCGAACCGCGAGAGGGAGCTCCACGGGAAGAACATCTGGGCAAAACGTGCCATCGAACGCATGTCCGGGGAAATCTTCCTGGTGGACGGATGCAGGAGCATGGACGAGGTCCGCTCCTACAGGGAACTCAGCGACCAGGTGTACATCATAGCCGTCCACGCACCGAGGATGACCAGGTACGAACGCCTCGTGGCGAGGGGACGCGACGACGCCCCCAACAACATGGAGGAGTTCGACGCCAGGGACGAACGTGAGATGGGATGGGGACTGTCCGATGTGATCGCATTGGCAGACCACATGATCGTCAACGACTCCGACCTGGATTCATTCAGATCCAAGGTGAAAGAGACACTGGAGATGATGAGGTGAAGTTCACCACCGCCCGTCTGTGCGGGGGGAAGGCCCTGATGGCCGTCTCCGCGGATGTCCTGGACATCGACATGGATGCGGCGGAATCATACTTCAGGGAACAGGGATGCGAGATCACGTCCAAGGACCCGATGATGCTCGTGTTCAGGTGGAACGACATGGACACCACCCTGTACAGCCAGGGGAAGGTCATGTTCTTCCCCCTTGAGGACAAGCAGCTCTGCATAAAATATGCGACAGAGATCCTCGAGGCCCTTGTCGGGTGAAACCAATTCCCCCACCACCTTCTTTCCCTTTGGGAACGGAAGATATCTTCTCAATACCCTTTGAAGACCATATCCTCACCCATCAATGATCCAGAGTATCACTACAGATTCTAGACGAGATCGGCCAAACACAATCTCCATGTGTTCCATGAAAGATGTGTGGTCTATGTAGAGCCCCTAAACAAGAATACTAGCACCACTCTACTCGAACATGGAGTGAAAGTGCCACCCCGTCCGTCGATTTTCGAATTCAAAGAAGAGATTTTGATATCTTCTGATGTAGTGCTACTTTTCTTCAAAACTTAGCACATTCTCACTGATGGAGGTGAAGGTCATCATACATTTTCATGTATTCTTTTTCAACGTTAGTACGATCGATATCAGTCAGTCTGCCGATTTTCTTTATGAACGCTTCCTCTGGCAGTATGATGCGCTTACCAATGCGTATTGTTGATGGTTTTATCAAACCCGCTTTTTCCCATTCAACAACTTGATATTCTCCATCAAACGATTCTCTCGGTGTATGCGAAGTAATTTTTAGAGACAATACACATCTTTCCATTCCGTTTACAATCAACACTGGGCGTACCTTTACCTCTTCACTATCTTCATACTTCACCTTTGCAATCCATATGTCCCAGCGAAAAAAATCACAAGAGCTTCTCATACTCGTCATCCTCAGGATTGTCCCATTCTTTTGGCAAGACGTAGTATCCTGTATCAGGATCGATTCTTCCTGCATCAGGTAGTTTTGAAACGATTTGAGTCAGGATATCGTCCTTTACTTCAATCCTAAATGGGATGGCCTGCTCCATCACTGCTTGATGAAGAAACAGATTGATTGCTGAAATTGTAGAGATGCCAAATTTAGAGAATAAAGCATCACACTGCTCTTTGAACTCAGAATCTGTCGTTAATGTAATGCTCGTTTGACTCATAGTTGTCGATTGTAGGGTGATTATATGAAGATTATTAGAATAAGTTCAGCTGCAACGCTACTTTCTTACAATGCTCCTGATAATCAATCCGATATTGAATGTGAGATATCTAGTCGATTCAAGTTTTCTTGACCGTATACAGGGGAATATTGTACATCTCCGTTTTATACGCAATATCTATATGCGGACACATGGAACCTCTCTTGATCACAGTGGCGACGGTGATTCTATCCGCCGTGCTGTCCGCCGAGGCCTACAAGCTCCAATGCCTCACCAAGGACGGAGCGTTAGCTTCCTTCGTTGTAGGGGCAATAGTGGGCGTGTTCGGTTCCCTGAACGCATTCTTCCTTCTGACAGTATTCACGGTCGCGGGATTCTTCGCGACACTGAGAGGAATAGACAAGAAGAAAGCAGCAGGACTCCAAGAAGGTCAGAGAGGAGAACGTACCTGGAAGAACATCGTCGGTGTCGGGTTGCCCCCGGTACTAGTGGTGCTTCTTAACTACGTGTATCCGCTGAGCCCGGAGCTCTTCGCAATCCTGTTCATCTCCACCATTACCGTGGCGGGAGCCGACACCATCGCAAGCGAGGTCGGAGTGCGCGATCCGAAGGTCTACATGATCACCACTTTCAAAAGAGTGGAACCGGGAGTGAACGGAGGAGTCTCCCTCACAGGTACGACAATGTCCACGGTGGCATCCCTGCTCATCGCCATCCTCGGATGGTTCGTCATGATGGGTAACCTGGACATCCTGCTCCTGATCCCGTTCGTGGCCGGAGTGGTCGGCAACCTGATGGACAGCGTGTTCGGTGCGGTCCTGGAGAACACGGGATACATCTCGAAGTACACCAACAACTGTTCCACGGCACTGATCGGTGCGGCCTTCGGCGCAGTGGCCTTCACACTGGGATAAGTTTTATATACTAGTGTGCTATCCCATGTATTGGTATGACGGCCAAAGCGGCGGGGTCACACCCGGTCCCATTCCGAACCCGGCAGTAAAGCCCGCCCGCGTACCTGTCTGTACTGTATTGCGCAAGCGTACGGGAACTCAGGCACGCTGTCAAC
>Ga0129308_1003099_pt1 | contig 12585 bp, 8 predicted proteins | sample L827metagenome_FD_94440 | JGI IMG/M metagenome (GOLD analysis project Ga0129308, IMG submission 94440) | Ring-tailed lemur group fecal microbial communities from Wisconsin, USA - L827 metagenome | ecosystem: Host-associated > Mammals > Digestive system > Large intestine > Fecal | place: USA...
AATGCTCAAATTAACATGAATAAAACGAAACAAGAACCGTAGCTATCGTTTATAAATTTTGTTATAATATAACGAAATCAATTTAAGAATCAGGAGTCAATAATAGAGCATGAATATCGGCGCAGTTATCAATAATTTAAAAAATAAAGGAATTAAGGAAACGTGCCAGATCCATCAAAATCATACCAGAAAAAAAGTTGGATAAAAAGCTGACAGGTGTGCTTGCAGAGAAACTGAATGATTTCGAATGGAACCCACAGCTTTTGTTAATTGAATAGGATATCAACGGACTTTTAGAGAATATTAATCAGAATACGAGTACGGATGAGCGAGAGACAATTTATAACCAGATTAAGGATAAAGAGCACACAAACGGTTAACGAACTTATTTAAAGCGAAAATATATAAATTTTTGAGCATGTTTGTGGTATCTAAAAATTGGTTTAAGTGCAGTGTTAAAAGGTAGCGATAAATCAAAGGGGGTCTTATCGAGAGTTTTCAAAATACAGCAAATATGAATTGTTATAATTGCAAGCCCGGAGCTTTCCTGGGTATTCGAAGAGTTTATGGGAATTAAAAAGGAACAAAATATCATTCAACCGATTGGAGTCAGCAGGACGGATGAGTTTTTTGATAAGGAGTATATTTGCAATTGCTATGAAAAATTACATCGTATTATTCCGGAGTCCCGCGATAAAAAGGTGATTTTGTATGCGCCAACATATCGGGGTGTCGGACAGGAAAGGGTTGCGCCTAATGAATTAGATATTGAGGCATTTGCAAAGGATTTGGCAAAAGATTATATTTTGATTATCAAACAACATCAGACAGCTAAAAATTTACCGGAAATACCGGAACAATATCGAGATGTTTTCGCATATGATATGACTCGCGGAAAAGGTATGGATATCAATGAATTGATGACTGTTGCCGATATATGCATTTCCGATTATTCCTCGCTGGTGTTTGAGTATGCACTCTTTGAGCGTCCAATGATTTTCTTTGCATATGATTTAGAGGATTATATCGATAATCGTGGTTTGTATTATGATTTCGATGAAATTACACCGGGGCCAATCTGTAAAACGAATCAGGAAATGATCGATTACATCAAGAATATCGATACATTATTTGATAAACAGGAAGTAATAGATTTTAAAAATAGGTTTATGAAATCCTGTGACGGGCATTCAACAGAGAGAATTATTGAGTTTGCAGAATCGTAAAGGTATAATTATTCAATCGTGTTAAATTGATATTATAAATAATTAAAAACCTTCATAAATAGTAGAAATGTAACAGTGATACAGTTTGAAAGGAATGGAAAATTTACATGCTATTTTCGAGCAATATATTTATCTTTATTTTCTTGCCAATCGTCATATTTTTGTATTATACAATTCTGAGGAGTCATAGAGGTCTTCAGAATATATTTTTATTTTTTGCCAGTTTGTTCTTTTATGCATGGGGAGAACCGAGATTTGTGCTGGTTATGTTGTTATCCATTCTTTTAAACTGGATATTTGGTATTATTGTAGCGAAATGTGAGTTTAAAAGTCTGAAAGCACGAATAATGGTTGCTTTGGATGTAATTTTTAACTTGGGCATTATTTTTATTTTTAAATATTTGATATTTACATTAAAAAATATAAATGGAATATTTCATGTACACTTTAACATTCCTGAAATTGCGTTGCCGATTGGAATTTCGTTCTTTACGTTTCAGGCGATTTCCTATGTGGTAGATGTTTATAGAGGAAATGGGAAGGTGCAGAAAAACCTGATCAATGTAGGTTTATATATCTCATTGTTCCCTCAGTTGATTGCAGGACCGATTGTCCGATATGAGACAATCGCAGACCAAATTATGAATAGGAGAGAAAGTTGGACAGACTTTTCTCAGGGGACAGTACGGTTTATTATCGGATTGGGGAAAAAAGTGCTGTTGTCAAATAGTATGGCTGTCGTTGCTGATTGTGCGTTTTCTTTAGCAGGTTCTGACCCTGCAAATGGAGACTCTTTATCTGTGATGATGGCGTGGCTTGGGGCAATTGCATATACACTGCAGATATTTTTTGATTTTTCCGGATATTCCGATATGGCAATTGGTTTGGGGAAAATGTTCGGTTTTCATTTTTTAGAGAATTTTAATTATCCATACATATCGAAATCGGCTACTGAATTTTGGCGGAGATGGCATATTTCTTTAGGTACATGGTTTAGGGATTATGTGTATATTCCATTGGGAGGAAGCCGTGTAAAATCCAGACAAAGGCATATCTTTAATCTATTTGTGGTGTGGTTTTGTACGGGGCTATGGCATGGTGCAAATTGGACGTTTATTATATGGGGATTGATGTATTTTGTATTGATCGTTATTGAAAAAATGTTAATTTTTAAGATAGATAGAGATTCTAAGAAAACCAATTGGCTTAAGCATATCTACGCAATATTTTTTGTGATTATGGGTTGGGTGATATTCCGAGCGGAAAATATTGAGGTTGCTATAACATTCTATCGCAGTATGTTTGGATTAGGAAATGTTCCTTTTATAGATCATGTGTTTATTGAATACATCCGACAATATGTAGTTTATTTTATTGTAGGAATTGCATTTTCCTTACCGTTGGCAAAGAAATTAAAGTCATTGTTACCAAAACATATAATTTTAGATATTATATATGTGTTTGGGTTGCTTGCTTTGTTTTTAGTTTCGGTGTCGTTTATTGTAAAGGGAAGTTATAATCCGTTTATTTACTTTAACTTTTAAGAGGAATTGTAATGAGTGACAAAAATGCAAAGGTAATAGCCGTTATTTTTTTATTAATTATATTTATATTTGGAGCAGGAACATTATTGAAGTGTGAAGATACTTTTAGGACAATTATAAAAGAAAACAAATTCTTTTCATGTAAGACAGAAGTGGAGCAGAGTATTCAGGAACAGTTTAAAAGCAGAAATAATTGGATCAATTTAAATGGAGTGTTTCAACGACTGATAGGGAGCACGATCATAAGAGATGCAGGAGATACTGATGTATATAAGCTTAAAAATGGACAAATTATGTCCACCCTGGCAAGGCAGAATATGGATAGCTACAGTAAAAAATTAAAATCATTTTATGAAGAATGTACGAAGTTAGATGTAGACTTTTTGTACGTGCAGTTACCGTTTAAAATTGAAAACGATAATGTTATGCCAGTTGGGACATCTGAATACGGTAATGAAAATGCGGATGAACTGTTGAAGTATTTGCGGAAATATGAAGTTCCGACATTAGACATACGTGATAAAATTAGAGAGATGGGATATCAGTATGAAGATTTGTTTTTTAATACTGATCATCATTGGAAACCGCGGACTGCTTTATGGGCAGCGGGGGTTATTGCAAAAGATATGTCAAACAGGTATAATTATAATATAGAATTAGAGCATTATAATATTCAGCATTATGATGTAAAAACGTATGAAAATTGGTTTTTAGGTTCACTAGGAAAACGAACTGGTGTATGGTATGCAGGGGTTGACGATTTTGACCTTATAACACCTGATTTTGATACAAATTTTGACTTTTACGCAGAATGTGCTAATGGTGATACAGTGGTTCGAGAGGGTGCTTTTGATAAAGCAATGTTTGCGTATCAAAATATTGAGAAGAAAGACTACTTTAATTTGAATACCTATGCTGGATATATTGGTGGAGATTACCCGCTAAATCAGATCAAAAACAATATGGCAGTAAATGATAAAAAAGTGTTATTGATCAGAGATTCTTTTTCCTGTGCAATGCAACCATATTTAGCATTATCCGTAGGAGAAATTGACGCGATTGATTTGAGGCATTATCAGGGAATGAGTTTAAAAGAATATATTGTTAAACATGATATCGATTTAGTTATTGTCGCATATAACCCGAGTGCGTTTGGGGAACAGCAGTTTTGGTTTTGATAGTAAGTAAATTCCTCAAAATTGGTAAAGTTAAATAGACTTAAAGAATAGAGCAACAAGAGAAATATATTTTGCAAGAAATGATTTTAGCAAGTTAAAGCGTTGTAAATATAACGAAAAGTATGTTATTAATCAGGGATAAGAAGTTAGGATATTAGTTAAAAACATTTTGAAGGACTAAACAAATGTAAATTATTGTATATTATTAAGCAGAAGATATGGTATAGTTATGAGAATAGTAAGGTTAGAGCAATTATGATGATAGATGAGGTGAAATGATAGATATGGTTTACGGTGTAATTTTGGCAGGTGGAATAGGGAGGCGAATGGGAACGTCTATTCCAAAACAATATATAAAAATAAATGGGGTTCCGATTATTATATATACTCTTCGGTCAATGATTATGGTAAAAAGAATTGATAAGATATATATAGCAGTTGCAAAAGAATATATTGCATATATGAAGCAATTGGTACAGGAATATTTTGATAAGTATTTTGTAGAAAAAATATTTATCATTGAAGGTGGTCAGGAAAGAATAGACACAATTATGAATGTTACGAATCAAATTGTTGTTCAAAATACTATAGGTGACGATGATATTGTCATTTTTCATGATGCTGTACGTCCATTTGTTACAGAAAAAATTTTAAATGATAGTATAGATGGAGCGAAAAAATATAAGGCAGTTGTTGCAGGAATTCAGGCGGTAGATACAATTATGTGTTCAGAGGATGGGAAGCAAGTTAATCGTATTTTAAAAAGGGACACTATTTTTCATGGACAAGCGCCAGACAGTTTTAATTTAAAATATTTTATTAACTTAGCGGATCGGTTAACTGAGATTCAGAAGAAAAACTTAACAGGGACTTCACAATTTTGCTCTTTTAATCACGAACCGATCTATATGATACCAGGAGATGAAATTAATTTTAAAATTACAACAAATGATGATTTGAAACGAGCTATATTGTTGATTCAAGAAAAGGAAGGGTTAAAAGATGAGGGCGCTAAATTTATATGGAATAAATGATTTGAGATTAGATGAACTTGATAAACCAGAAATTAATGAAGATGAAGTATTACTAAAGATAAAGGCCTGTGGAATATGTTCTAGTGATGAAGATAGAGTTTTAAAAACTGGGACTTATCACTTTCCAACAGTTCCTGGTCATGAATTTGCAGGACAAATTGTAGCTGTAGGTAAAAATGTTGATAAATCATATCTTGGGAAAAAAGCTAGTGCATTTCCGTTATTACCTTGCATGAAATGTTCATCTTGCTTAAAAGAAGAATATGTGACATGCGCTGATTATAAATATTTTGGCTCTAGAAATAACGGTGCTTTTGCCGAGTATTTAGCTGTTCCATCGTGGAATATTGTTCTTTTAGACGATTCTATCGATTATAAAGTTGGCGCTTTAATGGAACCTGCTGCTGTTGCATTACATGCAACAAAGATTGCCAAGGTAGGAAAAGGACAAGTTGTTGCAGTAATGGGAACTGGCACTATTGGCATTTTAATTGGAGCTTTTTGTAAATTGCGAGGGGCTGATGTATATATTTGTGGTCGTAGAGAAGAAAGTCTTAAGAGGGTAGAAAACTTGGGATTATATACGATAAACATTGCACATTTACATGAGAGAGTGAACACGTTAACTAATAATGAAGGCATGGATATAGTTTTTGAGGCGGTAGGTTCTAATCAAGCGATGGAAAATGCGATTTTAAATACTAAAAAATCGGGTACGATTATTGCAGTGGGAAACCCGAAAGAAGATTTTTTATTGGAGAAAAATGTGTATTGGAGAGTTTTGCGTTCTCAGCTGAAAATAAAAGGAACTTGGAATTCGAGCTACAATTCTAGTGATAATGATTGGAAAGAAGTCGTACAATTGATGAGAAAAAAAGAATTCCCTTTCGAAAAACTAATTACAAAAACATATCGATTAGAAGAGTTTGAAGAGGCATTTCGATTTTTATCAGATAAAAGCAAACCAAAAACAAAGTTGATGTTTGTTATGGACTAATGTTAGAAGGGGGGAAAGCGAAATGGGAAAAGGTAAAATTTCTGCATCAATGATGTGTGCAGGATTAGATCAGATATTTTATTATTTAACGGAATTTAAGAAAGCCAATTTAGAATTTTTGCATATTGATATTATGGATGGTGATTTTGTTCCTAATTTTGCATTAGGGACAGATTTTGTACGAAGTTTACGACGAATTTCAGACATACCATTTGATTTCCATTTTTTGGTAAATAACCCTTTGGAAAAGATGACGTGGTTTGATATGCGAGAAGGAGATCAAGTTGCATTTCATTATGAGAATAATGAACAGATTGTGGAGTGCCTTGATTTCTTGAAGCGTCGAGGGGTTAGTTCACTAATTGCAATTAACCCAGAAACGGATTATCATGTACTAGATGCTTATTTGGATGATATAGATGGCATTCTGGTTATGACCGTTCATCCGGGATTTGCGGGGAAAAAATTAATCCCATATACCATTGAAAAGGTGAGAAAGATGAAAGAGTATTATACTTCATTAGGTAAAGATGAAATTTTTCTCGAAGTGGATGGAAATATTAGCATTAAAAATGCTGAAATATTGTATAATGCAGGGGCAGAGGTGTTTGTTGCAGGTTCATCGAGTTTATTTAAAAAGGGAGAAGACGCATTACCTGATATTATTGCTGAAAAGCGGAGTGTTATAGGTTGGAGTGAATGTGAGATATATAAGTAATAATGAGTTTTTATTAAGAAAAAGAGTAGACACATCAGGAATTTAATGAAATGAAAGGAAACGTGATTGTCTTTTTTGGACACATAATATAGATATATGGGTAAATATTATGAGTACAATTTCTCCGTTATAATGGCGATTTATAATAGTGAGAAATATTTAAATGAAGCAATTGATTCTGTGATAAATCAAACAATAGGTTTTGAGGATAATATTCAGTTGATTTTAGTAAATGATGGCAGTTCTGATAATAGTGAAAGGATATGTATCGAATATCAAAAACAGTATCCTGAAAATATTGTATATCATAAAAAAGAAAATGGAGGAGCGTCTTCTGCTAGAAATGCAGGAAGGCAATATGTTACAGGGAAATATTTGAATTTTTTTGATTCGGATGATATATGGGACTCAGAGGCTTTTGAACGAGCATACTATTTTTTTGAAAAAAATTACAATGAAATAGATATAGTGGTGGGGAGGACCATCAATTTTGGTGATATAACAAGTCCGCATCCTTTAGATTTTAAATTTGAAAAAGGGGACAGAATAGTGGATTTAGATGATGAATTTTATTGTATTCAGCTTGGAAATGCACCATGTTTTTTTAAAGTCGAAGCAATAGAGGGATTATATTATAATACAAATTTATTTGTATCTGAAGATAATTTCTTTATTGCACAAGCAACTCTGAATTGCTTTAAACATGGCTTAGTTTCCGAGTTAAAGTATTATTATAGGCGATTTAAGAGAGAAGTTTCATTATCAACACGATGCAGAAAAAAAAAGGAATGGTATTTTGATACATTGGAAAAATGCCATAATGAATTAATTCATCAATCGGTTAACCGCTTGGGATATGTGCCCAAGTATATTCAATATATGCTTCTTTATGAACTTCAATGGAGAATCCCACAAAACAATATTACAAATGCAGTTTTAAGTGAAGATGAGAGGATAGAATATAGAAAATATATATCGAATATATTGCAATATATTGATGATGATGTAATCTATCAGCTGAAGAAGCGGAATTTATCATTTAAGGGTTATTTGTATAAGTTGAAATATGGTAGAAATATTTTAAAGGATGCAGAGATTATTGAAAATCATTTTCTCTATTATAATGGGGTTAAAGTATACAATTTTTTCCCTAGAGGCAGATTAACAATTGATATCTTAGAGATAAGAAATGAGAATATGGTGTTAGAAGGGGTTTCGGATTTAAATGATCTGGAGCGGGGCTTTAGAATTTACGCAATAGACAATAACAATAATACTTATGAGGCACAAATAGCAGATAGGGAGTATAAAAATGTTTATTCTTTTTGTGGTGAATTGATTCATCGTGCAATAACTTATTCGATTACAATACCCTTAAAAGGTGTTAGTAGAATAAAATTTTTTATTAAGCTAGATAATCAACATGATATTCGTTTAAAACCAGGGTTAGGTCAGTTCTCTGGTATGACACATGCTATGAAAAATACGTATTGCTGCATCGGGAAAAAATATATTTTAAAGTATATTAATAATGAGATTCGAATTTATCCTTATGCTAAAAAAACTTATGTTGCTAGCGAATTACGATTTAGGAAAGAGCTGAAATCTTTGGGAAGAGAAGATATTATAAAAGTTCGAAGAACGTATTATATAAAAAAGGCATTTCGGCGTAAGCCTATTTGGATTGTTAGAGATAGATTTGAGCGGGCAGGAGATAATGGAGAAAGTGTATTTAAATATTTGATGAACTGGAAAGATAAAGATAAGTATCATATAGTATTTTTGCTTGAAAAGGATAGCATTGATTATAAGCGGCTTTCTCAGTATGGAGAAGTTATGGATCCTAATGGCAAAGACTACATATATGCTTTTTTGCTTGCGTCGAAGATTATTGATTCCATTGTAACCAAAAGCTCTATCAACCCATTTGGTAAGGACCAAAAATATTATAGAAATCTGCTTTCTTTTGATTATATTGGATTGTTTCATGGGATTGGACAAAGAGACATGTCGTCATGGACTAATAAATTTAATTTTAATCTTAAATTATATGTTTCTGGAGCTCAAAAAGAATATGAGGCGATGCTAAAAGAAAATAATGGGTATGATAAATCTATAATAAAGCTAACAGGGCTTCCAAGATTTGACGAGTTGACAAATAATGAAAGTAGAATTATTGCTATTATGCCTACTTGGAGGCAAGATATCGCAGGTCCCATTATTTCAGGAACAACACAAAGAGAATACGTATATGGTTTTCAGAATACGGAATATTTTCAATTCTATAATTCGCTAATTAATAATAAGCAATTATTAGATAAAATGAAAGAATTAAATTATACCGCCGTTTTTTATAATCATCCTAATTTCAGACAACAATATAATGATTATGTCCAAAATGATATCATAAGAGTAAGTAAAGAAAACGCGAATGCGCAAGAGGTCATTTCTAATTGTGCGATGTTAGTGACTGATTATTCAAGTGCACAGTTTGAATGTGCGTATTTAGAAAAACCTGTTGTTTATACACAATTTGACCATGATACTTTTATTGAGAGACACACGGGAAATGAGGGTTACTTCAATTACCATACTGATAGCTTTGGTCCGATATGTTACAATGTGGAAGAAAGTGTAAATGCAATTATTCATTATATGGAAAATGATTGTAAAATGGAATTAATGTATAAAGAACGGGTAAATAATTTTTTCATATATAAAGATAGAGGCAATTGTAAGCGCCTTGTGGATGAAATCATGAAGCTCGATAGTGTGAAATGAAGGGGGAAAAACATCTTCAGGCAGTCAATTTATTTTTTGAGTAGAAAGTGGCTGAGGCATAAATAGTGGCGTGTTGTAAGAAGGATTTTGGATAAAAAATATATTAAAAGAAATGAATGAGGTCCATAAAAATGAAGGAAGATACAGGGTCAAGAACTTATAATACAAATATTATATTCAAGCGATTGTTTATCAAAAAAGTATTAAGACATGACCACATTAAATTTAATATTGGGTTTATTGTTAAAAAACCCAATATTAGATTTGATAAAGAACAATTGGATCTGTATTTAAATAATAAGTCAATGAAGAAATGCATTACGTTAAAGAAGGGAGTTCAAATAGGGTGCTATTGGATTAGCAGTGTTGTGATGAATCTAGATATGAATAGTGTATTTGGATTAGCAATGCAAAATTCAATTAAATTTGTATATATAGACAATGAGGGGCAGATCGTTAAAAAACCATTAAAGTATGCATTCAAAGAAAAGACAAAGTTTAAAAGCACAAATGTTTTGAAATTTGGTCGAGATCGGTGCTGCTATTTTTGGCAGACTAAAAAAAATAACGTACAGCTGGCAGTGCGTAATTTAGTGGAAACAGATAAACGAAGTAAAAGCATAAAAGTTGGAATTGCATACTGGATTGCTAGATGTGCAAACAAATGCTGCGGAATTAGTAAAAAGATTCTCTTATTTGAAAAAGATTCGGCACGTTATGAAGAAAGTGCATCGGTTTTGTTTGAGCATCTTATTGATCAGGGCTATAAAGATTCGTATTTTATATTAGATAAAGATTATAAATGGAAAAATCGAATTGAGAAAAAATATCGCGAGAATATTATTGAAAAATATTCTTTTAAACATTTCTACTACTTTTTCCGCAGTAGTACATTTTTGGGAACGGAAGCATTGATTCATGCAGCTGAAGTTCGTTCAAAGAATAGATATATTTTAAAAAAGGTAAATAGTTCCAGGAATAATTATGTGTTTTTACAACATGGTGTGATGTATATGATATCGCTGGATGCAAAAACAAGAGCGTTTTTTAAACCTCCTAAAGTATCCGCAAAAGGTAAATATCGTGTAGTAGCATCATCTGAGATGGAAGCAAAACATTTTATAAATTATGGGAATTTTGATCCTTCTCAAGTGATTGTCTCGGGGCTTCCGAAGTTTGACCGTAATCTTTGGTGTTCTGATGCAGATAAAATTGCTATTATGCCTACATGGAGACCGTGGGAATACAATGAGATGGTCATCGATATACAGTCCAGTGGATATTATCAGTTATTGTATAAGATTGTTGCTAATATTCCATCAGAACTTATGGATAAAATAATGATATTACCCCATCCTCTTTTTATGGAATTGATGAAGACACAGGAGACTCCATTAACAAAGTATTTGGCAATAAATGAAAAATATGATGATTTGTTAAAACGAGTAAAATTATTGATTACTGATTATTCTTCGATTTCTTATGATGCCTTTTACAGAGGGGCAAATGTTATCTTTGTGTGGAAAGATCTTGAAAAATGTTTGCATAAATACGGAAATCGTGCAAAATTAATGTTGAATGAACAGAATACATTTGGTGATATCTGCTATGATTTGGATGCTTTGAAAGAATTGGTGGAATCAAATTATTATAATGGTCAGATAGAAAAGTATCGATTAAATTATAAAAAAATTGTACAATTTTGTGATGGAAAGAATACTGAGCGTTTAATCAACCAATTGAAATCGGAAGGAATTATATAAGCGATGCAAAAGGCAAAATTAAAATATCTTATAAAGTGTTTCTTGAAAAAACATCATATAGCAGAGAATCGTTATAAATTTAAAAATAAAGAATTCTATCTTTATGAGAAGATAAATGAACAGTGTATCATATTAGAAGGGTTAGGAAAGCGTCCCAAAGGCAATATGTTGTATATTGCAAAAGAATTATCGAAAAAGAAATATAAGAATTTTAAGGTCTACTTCAGTGTAACACAGGAAAACTTCAATCAGTCTAAGGCTATATTGAGGCAATATGGCTTGACAAAGGTTATTCCGGTGATCGCAGGCAGTTTTGAGTATAAACGGGTTATGTTTTCGGCAAAATATCTATTTAATGAAGTGGATTTCCCGAATTGGTGGATTAAAAAACCGGGGCAAATATATTGTAATATTTGGCATGGCACTCCTTTAAAGCGATTGGGGAAAGCGCGATATTCGATGGATATTCATTTAAATGCAAATGAGCAGAGAAACTTCACGATGCCGGACTACTTGCTATTCCCGAACGAATACACAAGAAAACGTATTTTAGAGGATTGTGGGATTAAGGCGGTTACAAATGCGAAAGCGATTATGTTAGGTTATCCAAGAACCGCTGGTTTATATAATGAAAAAGCAGAGAAACAAATTCGAGATCACTACAGGATAGGAAGGAAACAATTGATTACTTGGATGCCTACTTGGCGTCAGGAGTTTTCAAAAGAACGCGCAGTACAATTTTTAGATGCAATGGATGCAGCGCTGTCAGAAAATCAAATTTTGTATGTAAATTTGCATCATAAGATCGACACTGCGATAGATTATCGTGCATATAAAAGAGTCAAACGTTTTCCGGATGAAATTGATATTTATGAATTTTTATGCGCTGCAGATGTTTTGATTACAGACTACTCCAGTGTATTTTTTGATTTTGCAGTACGAAGGAAAAAAATTATTTTGTATTGTGAAGACTTAAAGGAATATGTTCGGGATAGAGGTTTATATTTGGATATCGATTCCTTGCCATTTCCAGTTACGAAAACCGTAGAAGAACTTTTGAGGGAACTGCAGGATGGAATTCAATATGATGATTCTCAATTTTTAAATACGTACAATAATTATGATAGTGAAAAAAATGCTGAATTGCTATGTGAAGTTGTTGTAAAGGGGAATGAGAGCATTGTAAAGTGTGATAAAATTAATACCAAAATGGAACCAATTACAGTGCTGTTTACGGAAGGATTTGAAAACAATTTAGAAACAGAGTATTTGTATGATATTTACAATGCAAAGTTGCTGTCAGATCAAGTTTATTTATCTTATCATGAAAAGACTGCAAGCGAG
>Ga0129308_1003100_pt1 | contig 12576 bp, 13 predicted proteins | sample L827metagenome_FD_94440 | JGI IMG/M metagenome (GOLD analysis project Ga0129308, IMG submission 94440) | Ring-tailed lemur group fecal microbial communities from Wisconsin, USA - L827 metagenome | ecosystem: Host-associated > Mammals > Digestive system > Large intestine > Fecal | place: USA...
AGAGAGTGAAAAGTTTGACAGTTTCATAATAGAGGTTAATTATAACCTCTATTTCTTTATCATTTATGACAGGATCAAGAAGAGTTGCATATATAAAGCAGACGGAGAAAGGAAGAAAAGAGATGTGTGAAATACTAGAGAACATGATTGAGTTAGAGAGAAAAGAAGCAAAAGAAGAAGGTGAAATCATTGGGCAAAAAAGAGGAATTACAATTGGACGTGATGAAGGGATTGCTATTGGTCGTAACGAAGGGATTACAATTGGAGAAGAGCATAGCAAAATAGGAATTGCGATACAATTGATAAGATTGGGAGAATTATCATTAGAAAAGATTGCAATGTGTACAGGCTTAAGTATAGAGAGAGTGAAGAGTTTGACAGTTTCATAATAGAGGTTAATTACAACCTCTATTTCTTTATCATATATAATAACTGTAAAAAGAAAATGAGATGTTTATAATATGAAGAAGTATTTTAAAAGATGTAAGAAAAGGATAGTTGCTAATTTAGAAAATATCAAAATATATAAACAAAAGTTAAAAACAAATAAAATACTATTTAAAAATATTTTATATAAAATTTAATACAAAAAATGAGAATTGATTCATTTTATAAAGAAATGAGTTATTATTTTTTCATAAAAAATACTGTAACGAAAAATCGCTACAGTATTGATTAATCTTTAGGTGCTAATTTTTCAATTACATTGTTGTTTTTTAATCTTGGCTGAATTGCAATATATAAAATTGAAGAAACAATGACACTGATGATAGCATTAGTTGAAGTTGTAATAGCATTCCAGCCTGCAAGTGTTTTTGCTGCTTTATCAGGTGCTCCTAAAATAACACTATTATAGAAATATCCGAACAATGGTTCTCCTATAACATTAAATGCTAAACCTGCAATAGCAGAAACAATAACAGCAATATATAATTTTTTACCTTCTAAATTTTTAATTTTAAAAATTTTATGGGCAACAAGACCAGTGACAATACCTATCATTAATTTCAAAATAATCGTTTTAGGTGCATATGTCACATAAACAGGATCAAGTAAATCACCGATTCCCATACCAATTGCACCAGCAATTCCCCCTGGTACACCACCAACTAATAAAGCTGCTAAAACAACAAATGTATTTCCTAAATGGAAAGATGTTGTTCCTCCAGGTGTTGGTATTTTAATTTGTAAAAATGTAAAGCTTACATAAGCTAATGCTGCCATTAACCCCACAACAGCAATTTTTAAAGTTTTGTTATTCATTTTAACTTTCCCCCTTTGAATTTATATGCATGATACCACAATGCTGTACTTTAAAAAATACACAAAAATAATTATTTTATAAGGGACAGTTAAATATTTTTGTATGCATAATGACTTAAAGCTTTTCGATCAATGATATAAACTTTTCGATATTTTAATTCTATCCAACCTTTTTTTTGAAACTGATTTAATAATTTCGTTACTGTTACTCTTTGTAAACTTGTACATTCAGCAATCTCTTGATGAGAATATGGCAAACAGTTTTCTTTAATATTCAATGACTGATGAGGATGATCAGTCATTTCAAGAATAAAATCAGCAATTTTTTCACCAGCGTCCATAAAACATAATCTTCTGACTTGATGAGATAAATTTTTAACTGTTTGACTAAGGAGAGTAAAAATTTGTGTAACGAGTTCAGGAGATTGTTCAAGATAAGGCATAAGATCATTGATTTGACAAGCAATCAGTTCCACATCGTTAATTGCTTCTACTGATGTTAATCTCGCAGATTGACTAAAAAAAGAGGACTCTCCAAACACTCTTCCTTCACCCATGATTTCAATCGTTAATTCTTTACCTTCTTGATTTAAAAGATAAGCACGCACTCTTCCCTTTTTAATAAAATAAAAATTATTAGAAATATCTTCTTGAAAATAAATGACTTGTAGTGGCTTGAACTGATAAAGTTGACCAGCCTTTTCAATCAATGGTAATAGTGATTTTTCAATTTGTAATTGATTCATAAAATTTCTCCCTTTTTATCAAATTGTAGCATAGATTACATTTTACTTGAAGTAAAAAAACTATAATGTTTATAGATTTTATGAGGGAGGTCAATTATGAGAAAACTAGAGTTTATTTTAAAAATTATTATTGGTAATCTTTTACTTGCATTTGCTGTCAATATGTTTATTATCCCTTTTTCTTTTATATCTGGAGGTTCAACAGGTTTAGCATTGATCATTCAACATTACACAAATCTACAATTTTCAATCATTACAACTTGTATCAATGTATCCATGTTTATCTTAGGATATTTTATCTTAGGAAAAGCTTTTGCCTTGACAACACTATTATCAACTTGTATATATCCATTATTCATTGAGTGTACATCATCATTTTCATCAATATTTACATTGACTAATGATCCTTTAGTTGCTTGTCTTGCTGGAGGATCGCTTATGGGGTTAGGACTTGGTTTAGTGATTCAATCAGGTGCCTCAACTGGTGGTTTAGATATACCTCCATTGATTATTGAAAAAAAATTTCATATTAATGTTGCAGTAACTATGTATATCATGGATACGATTTTATTGATCATTCAAATGTTCTTTTCTTCACTTGAAGGTATTTTATGTGGATTTATCCTAGTCTTTGCAACTTCATTTGTTATGAATAGAGTCCTTACTCTTGGTAAAACGCAATATCAGGTCATGATTATTACTGCACAATATGAAGAGATGAGAAAAGCCTTTTTAAAAGATTTAAACAAAGGTTTAACACTATTTTTGATTGAAACAGGCTATCAGTCAAAAAAACAAAAAGCATTATGTTCAATCGTATCACAAAATGATTTGCATCATATTCAAGTTCTTATTCACTCTATTGATAATCATGCTTTCATGATCGTTTCAAAAGTACAAGAAGTGAGAGGATTAGGATTTAAATCATGGGATAAGAAAAATTTTCTAGGTGATTAATTTCACCTTTTTTGTTATAATGAAAGAGCAAAAATGATAAGTAATGTGGGGGAAAATCAATGAAAAAACTATTAATCACTGGCGGTACTGTTTTTGTCAGCAAGTATACAGCTCAATATTTTGTAAACAAAAATTATGAAGTGTATGTTTTAAATAGAAATTCTAAAAAACAAATTCAAGGTGTTCACTTAATTCAAGCTGATCGACATGATTTAAAAGATATTTTAAAACAGTATTCTTTTGATGTTATAATTGATGTTTGTGCTTACAATAAAAATGATATTGAGGATTTAGTTCAAGGATTAAGCAATATAAAAGATTATATTTTTATTAGTTCATCTGCTGTTTATCCAGAAAAAGAAAAACAACCTTTTCAAGAAAATACTCATCTTGGATATAATTCAATATGGAAGGATTATGGTATTAATAAAATTGAAGCTGAAAACTATTTATTATCAAAAGTGCCTCAAGCGTATATATTAAGACCGCCATATTTGTATGGACCAATGCAAAATGTATATCGTGAACCTTTTGTTTTTGAATGTGCATTAAAGAATAGAAAATTTTACATTCCTAAAGATGGAAAAATGAAATTACAATTTTTTCATGTAGAAGATCTATGTAAAGTGATAGAATACATCATTCTTAATCGACCTCAAGATCATATTTATAATGTAGGGAATGAAGAAACAATTGATATTAATACATTTGTAAAAATATGTTATGAAATTGTCGGAAATCAATTAGAGCCTGTTCATATTTATCATCATGAAAATCAAAGGGATTATTTTAGCTTTCATGATTATGAATATGTTCTAGATATAACAAAACAAAAAGAAATTTTACCACAAACAAAAGATTTAAAAGAAGGACTCAAAGAATCCTTTGATTATTATATTGATCATCAAGATGAAGTTGTGCAAAAAAATTATATTACTTTTATAGACCATTATTTTCAGGAGGTTCACAAATGATAGATAAAATCAAATTCATTCCAGCGACAACAAAAGATATTCCCTTATTATGTGAAATAAGAAAAAAACAATTGATAGATGAAGGAATTGATCCATGCATTAATATTGATCAACAATTGAAAGACTTTTTTGAACAAAACTTTCAAAATCAAACAATTTATGAAATATTAGCTTATATGGAAGAAAATGTTATTGCAACAGGAGCTGTATGTTTTTATTCCTATCCCCCAACATATACTAATCAAAGTGGTAAAGTTGCATATATCACAAATATGTATACAGATAAAAATTATCGTAAAAAAGGCATCGCAAGTCATATACTTCAAATATTGGAAAATGAAGTAAGAAACAGAAATATTGAGGTTATGCGTCTAGGAGCCTCATCTTTAGGAAAACCAGTATATGAAAAATTTGGCTTTCAAAGTGAAGAAGTGATGATGATCAAAAGGATAAAAATATGCGAATCAGAAAAATGATCATTGATGATTATCAACAAGTTTATGATTTATGGCTCAATACAAAGGGAATGGGCTTAAATGATATTGATGATTCAAAAGCAGGAATACAAAGATTTTTAAATCGAAATCCGGATACTTGTTTTGTTGCATATATTAATCATCAAATAATTGGGGTTATCCTTGCTGGTAACGATGGTAGAAGGGGATATATTTATCATACAGCAGTTTTAAAACAATATCGTCATCAAAAAATAGGTACACAATTAGTAGAAATGACCTTAAAAGCTTTTGAAAAACAACATATCTCTAAAGTTGCATTAGTTGTTTTTGAAAGCAATATAAATGGTAATAAGTTTTGGGAAAAACAAGGTTTTACTGTAAGAAATGATTTAATTTATAGAAATCAATCATTAGTTGAAATGCAGAGAATTGATACTTAGAATTTCATTTTATGACTATTATGAACTTGAAATGAAGGAGGAAATCAATTATTATATGAAAATATTATATGTATCAGATTTAGATGGAACATTACTAAGAAGCGATGAAACATTATCTAAGTATACAAGTCAAACACTTAATGAACTTGTCAACAAAGGTTTACTGTTTTCTTATGCTACTGCCCGATCATATCAAACAGCACATAAAGTTACAAAAGAGTTAAATGCTAAAATACCTTTGATTACTTATAATGGTTCCTTTATTATTGATAATCAAACAAAAGAGGTCTTATTATCTCATTCCTTTGACTTCAATAAAATTAAAGAAACGTTAGATGATTTAATTTCTCATCATATATATCCGATCGTTTATTCTTATATTGATAATGAAGAAAAGTTTTCTTATCTTGAAAGTCAAGTTACAAGAGGTATGAAAGATTTTATAGATTCAAGAAAGGGCGATCCAAGACATCGCAAAGTAACTGCTGTTCAATCACTATATGAAGGAAATATTTTTTATATCTCATGTATTGATGATGAAAACAAATTAGTATCAATGTATCAAAAATATAGAGATAAATATCATTGTATATTTCAAAAAGACATTTATAGTCATGAACAATGGCTAGAACTCTTACCACTCAATGTTTCAAAAGCGAATGCAATCAAGCAGCTCAAGGAATATTTACAATGTGATAAGGTCGTTGCTTTTGGTGATGGAAAAAATGATATTGAAATGTTTCAAGAAGCTGATGAGTGTTATGCAGTTGCTAATGCTGTTGATGAATTAAAAGCGATTGCGACATCTATTATTGACGATCATAATGATGATGGTGTCGTTAAGTGGTTATTAAACAATGCAAAATTTGAATAATAAGAAAACTTTGATGAGATGATGAACTTGTCAAAGTTTTTTATTTAAAATCATCAAATCATATTGACAATAGTATCCTACAGTTGTAGTATATAAGTAGGTACTACAATTGTAGGAGGTGTAAAAATGAAAAAATTATCGGATTCAGAATGGTTAGTTATGGAAGTATTATGGCAACATAATGATTTAGTTTTGAAAGATATTGTTAATTCTTTAAAAGAAAAAACAAAATGGACCCGTAATACTGTTCATACTTATCTTACGAGAATGGAAAAGAAGGGGCTTGTAAAGATTGATAGACAACAAGAGCCACATCATTATTCTTATCTAGTTTCAAGAGATGATTATTCTCAATTAGAAAGAGAAGAATTATTAAATAAAGTTTATCAAGGTTCTTTAGGTGATTTAATAACGGCCTTTTTAAAGGAGTCAAAGATAACATTAGAAGAAAAAGAAAAATTGAATAAACTTCTTGATGAAATGGAGGTTTAAGCATGACAAATATTTGGGGATTTTTGATTCAAACAATAGAAATATCATTATTTGCAGTAATATTATTGATTATTAAAAGAATATTAAAAGACAAACTATCACCAAGATGGCAATATGGAATATGGCTACTGTTCATTGTTTGTATGATTATACCAGCAGGATATTTTGGTTATTATATTTTTCCTATGTTAAATGTTTGGATAGAAACACTAAAAACAATGATTGAACAAAATCTACAGTCTAATTATATTCAAGCTTATGATTTGATCTACAATACAACTTTTATTCCATATTTTCTTGATCAGCCAAAAAGTATAACTGACTTTCTATTTGTTATTTATGTTGCTGGAGTTTATATTTATATCATCAAGTATATCTTGAGTTATATATATATCAAAAAAATTTTGAAAAATGCCAAACACCCTGATAAAGATGTTTACCAGCAAGTTCAAAGAATCAGTAATCAATATCATTGTCCAAAATGTTCTATTGTCACTATTCCTTCTCTACCTTCAGCATTTATATTTGGCATCATTAAACCAATCTTAGTGCTTCCTTCTCAAAAAATCGATGATAAGGTTATTTTACATGAATTATTGCATTTAAAGTTTAAAGATCCTTTACAAAATATCATTTGGTCGCTATTGAAAAGCTTTCATTGGTGTAATCCTTTTTTACATTTTGTATTTCAACAAATCAATAATGATATGGAGTCATTATGCGATCAAAGAGTTTTAGAACTTATAGAAGGTGAAGAAAGAAGAGATTATGGTCGTATTTTATTATCTATGACAAATGAAAAATATCCTCATGCATTTGGAACATCTTCATTATCTAATGGTGGAAAAAATATTAAAGCACGCATTGAAGCCATTGCCCGATTTAAAGTATATCCTAAAGGTATGACTTTAGTTTCAATATGTATTGGCATTTTACTTTTTCCTGTTGCTCTTAGTGGAACAACTTTTAAGCAATATATTGAATTAAATACAAATGATCCAAAAAGTTTTTCATATCAATTATCCTATGCTTCAGCAAGAATGATAAGATGCAGAACCTTGGCTGGAGCTATAGATCTTTATGCAAAAGGGTTACTAACGAATAATGAACTATATCTTACAACAGTGATACCACAAAATGATCAAAATCACTATCGAACAATTCTTGATCAAAGAGCTAAAGATATTTATTCAAATGGTAGTCCGTATCTTTATCAAGTCGTTAATCTAAAACAAATCAATAAAAATTTGTATGAGGCTTATCTCTTTTTTGAAAATGTAGAAAATGAATATAATGAAGAAAATGAAATTGATGAATATTTTTCTAACTATACGATCATTCCAATTCAAATCATTAAAGAAAAAGGCTGGAAAGTTAAACAAACAGATCAAATGATAACTGGACGTACATTAAAGAAAGAATATAATATTATTGATATTCCCCAATTGCCTGTTATCAAAAAATTTCAAGAAAAAGTCAAATATGGGCAACTTGATATAACTGTAAAAAATACTTGTATTGTTAATAATCATTTTGATTCAGATACAGTTTTTGGTGATCATCAGTTTTTATTAACACCTCAATTTGATGCTCAATTCGATGAGAAGCTGGATATTGTAAGTATGGAATATAAAAGTGATACAGCATTGAAAGAAGAAAAATCTATAGGAATAGAAATAGATGATCTTCAAGCTATGGACGAAGAAGGGGAATTTTGTTTAAATAAAGAAGATATTGATGACTCTATGATAGGAGTAGGAGTAAAGAGTGAAGGACAAGGTCGATGTATCAGTTTTTCTTTTAGAAAAATATTAGCTGGAAACAAGATCGATATTGATCTCATTCATGAGACGAATCAAAGCAAAGGTTACAGTATAAAAATATGGGAAGGAAATAAGGTCATTGATGAAAAACGCATCGAAGTAGGTGAATGAAATGAAAAAACATTATATAAAAGCTATTCAATATGTTGCCATCGGTTATTTGATTATTTTAATTGATGTCAATATTTATAATTTGAATTTGCTTCCCCAATGGTTTGGCTATATTCTGCTTTATCAAGCGATGAAGTGGATCAAAGAATATGAAAAAAGCACTAAATTATTATTTCCCTTAGCTATTATTTTAGGAACTTACGAGTTTCTTCGCTGGTTTTGTTTGATTTTTAATGTTTCATTCGAATTTTATATTCTTCATGTTATTATTTCTTCTTTAGCTTTGTATTTTGATTTTCAATTATTGACAAATATTGCTGATATTGCATCAAATCAACAATATCCAAAAGTAAACAAGATCTATTGGTTAAGAAATATCAAAACAATATTTTTAACTTTAACAGTTTTACCTATCAGCTGGGAACAAAATCATATAACAACGATCTTGTTGACAGTGATGTATCTTCTTGTTGCATTTAGCATTTGTTTTGTTCTTTTTCATTATGTGAGTTATTTAAAAAATCACGAATAGAGGTCAATCCTCTTTTTTTTATGTTTATGATTATGGTATAATAATCTCATTTAAAAGGCTAGGTGAATTTATGTATATAGTAAAAGTATTGATAGAACATCCCATACATAGTTTAGATACAGCTTTTTCATATTTATCTGATATTATTATTGAAAAAGGTGTAAGAGTTAAGATTATATTTCATCATCGTCATATTGTTGGTTATGTGGAAGAATGTGAATATACTTCTTTAACTAAACAAGAATTAGAAGAAAAAGATGGTTTTCAATATTTATATATAGAAGAAATCATTGATGATGAGCCTTTATTAAATGATGAACTGACTTCTCTGGCATTCACCTTATCCAAATTAACGTTATCACCTCGTATTTCATGTTTACAGGCAATGTTACCAGCACAATTAAAACCAAGAACTAATAAAGCTGTTGGTATTCGTTATGTAAAAGTCGTACAATTTTTACATGATGAGATAACAAAAACAAAAAAACAACAAGAATGTTTAGCATATATTAAAGAACATTCAGGAATAGCATTGAAAGATATTCCTTATTCTAAATCTATTTTAGACAAATTAGTTGAACAAGGATTGATTGTATATCAAAATGTAGAGAATTATCGTAATCCTTATCAAGAAATCATTGAAAATAAAGTCCAAGTGACTCTAACTGCTCAGCAACAATCTATTGTTGATGAAATCACATCTCAAAAAGAACGTGTTTCATTGATCCATGGTGTGACTGGTTCAGGAAAGACAGAAATATATTTAGCGCTTGCTTCTTATTATCTTCAAATGAATAGAACTGTTTTAATGTTAGTTCCAGAAATTTCTTTGACGCCAATGATGGTGAAAGTCTTTAAAGAAAGATTTGGTGACAATGTAGCTATTCTTCATTCCCGTCTTTCTTCCGGTGAGAAATATGATGAATATCGTAAAATCAAAAGAGCGGAAGTACAAGTTGTCGTAGGAGCAAGATCAGCTATTTTTGCACCATTAGAAAATATCGGATTAATTATTTTAGATGAAGAACATGATAGTAGCTATAAACAAGAAAGTAAACCGCGTTATCATACAACACAAATTGCGAAAATTCGTGCCAAATATCATCATGCCCAGGTGGTACTGGGAAGTGCGACTCCTTCAATAGAGTCTTATTCCAGAGCTAAAAAAGGAATTTATGATTTATATGAACTTAAAGAACGTATCAATCAAAAACCTTTACCCCAAGTTAAAATCATTGATATGGTTGAACAAATGAAAAGAAAGAATTATTCTTTGTTTTCTTATGAAATGAAAGACAAGATCCAAGAAACAATCAATAAAGGGGAACAGGTTATTTTATTCCTTAACAAAAGAGGATATGCTTCTTATATAAGATGTAATGATTGCGGTGAAGTCATGAAATGCCCTCATTGTGATGTCACTTTGACTTATCATAAAGATGAACATCGTTTAAAATGTCATTATTGTGAATATTCCATGCCTTATCCCGAAGTTTGTCCAGTGTGCCATAGTCATCAGTTAAAAACTATTGGTTATGGAACACAGAAAATAGAAGAAGTGATTGAAAAAACATTTTCAAATGCAAAAGTTATCCGTTATGATGTAGATACAACGAGAAATAAGAATGGTCATTTAAAATTATTAGAAAAATTCAAAAAGAAAGAGGCCAATATATTATTAGGAACACAAATGATTGCGAAAGGATTGGATTTTGAAGATGTAACTTTTGTTGGTGTTTTAAATGCGGATTTATCCCTTAATATTCCTGATTTTAGAGCCAATGAGCGCACTTTTCAATTATTGACCCAAGTGAGCGGAAGAAGTGGACGAGGGAAAAAGCAAGGTACAGTCATGATCCAAACTTATAATCCTGAACATTACGTTATCCAAACAGCTGCTCAACATGACTTTGAAACTTTTTATCAATATGAAATGAACTATCGTCAAAAAGCAAAATATCCGCCATTTTGCCATATGGTCAGTTTGATCATTCAATCTCATCAAGAACAATTTGCTCATGTTGCTGCCAATGATATTGTTGATTATTTGCATAAAAATTTAGTTAATGTAGCTATTTTAGGACCTGCACCAAGCACTATTTATAAAATGCAAGATATATATCGACAAAGAATATTAATCAAATTTATTGATAGTCAGGCAGTATATAAAGCTTTAGGACAATTAAACCAATATTATAATAAAGAAAAATCAAGAAAGGTAATAATGGTATGTGATTTTAATCCATACTCTCAGATTTAACATGAATAGAGAAATAGTATTAGAGGTATTGATCCATTATTATAAAGATAATGGTTATATCAACATTAAATTAAATAAAGTATTAGAAACAAATCAAATGAGTCAAGAAGATAAAAATTTTATTACAAGAATCGTTTATGGTACAGTTCAATATCAGCTTTATCTTTCCTACTTGTTAGCTCCTTTCATTCAAGGAAAAAGAGTCAAAGTATTTGAGAAAATGTTATTATTAATGAGTTTATATCAACACGAATTTATGGATAGTATTCCTGATTATGCTATCGTTAATGAAGCTGTAAGGATTGCTAAAAAACAAAAAGGTATAAAAACCGCTAAATTTATAAATGCTGTTTTAAAAAAAGCGATCGTAGAAAAAAGAAGCTTAGATGATTTGAATGAAGAAGAAAGATTATCGATTGAAACAAGTCACCCCTTATGGCTAGTGAAAATGTTGATGAAACAATATGGTCATGAAACAGCGAGAAAGATTTGTTTTTCTCATAATGAAATACCATTGCAATGTGCAAGGATCAATACTTTATTAACAACTCAAAAAGAAATCTTAAAGAATAAACAATTATGTAAAGCTAAGGTTTCACCTTGTGGTGTTTATTATCAAGGTGGAAATATCGCAAATATGAAAGAATATAAAGAAGGATTATTAACAGTTCAAGATGAGTCCAGTCAACTCGTTGGTTTATTATTAAATCCTTCAAGTGATGAGAGAGTTTTAGATATGTGCTGTGCTCCTGGAAGTAAGACGACACATTTAGCAGCGATCATGAAAAATCAAGGACAAATAGATGCTTGTGATCTATATGAACATAAAATAAAATTAGTTGAAGAAAATTTAAAAAGAATGAAAATCACAAATGTTACAACTCATATCGTTGATTCGACAAAATTGGATCAAATGTTTGAAAAAGAAAGTTTTGATTGCATTTTACTCGATGCACCGTGCAGTGGACTTGGAGATTTAAGAAGAAAACCAGAAATTAGGTATCATGATTCTACAATTATGGACGAAATTATTCCATTACAGAAAAAATTATTAGAAAATGCATATGTTTTACTAGCAAAAGGTGGTAGAATTGTGTATAGTACTTGTACAATCAATAAAAAAGAAAATGAGAAACAAATCAAGGCTTTTATTGAAAGACATCAAGATATGATCAAGAAAGAAGAAAAAACGATTTTACCATATGAATTTCATAGTGATGGTTTTTATATGTGTTTATTAGAAAAGGAATAGAAAGATGAAATCGATATATCAATTAACATTAGATGAAATGATAGAAGAATTTATAGAATTAAATGAAAAGAAGTTTAGAGCAACGCAAGTTTTTGAATGGTTGTATAGAAAAAATGTTCATTCTTTTGATGAAATGAATAATCTATCTAAAGAATTAAGAGAAAAACTTAAACAGCATTATTCTTTATCATTATTAAAGATCAAAGAGAAACAAGTTTCTCAAGACGGTACAAAAAAATATCTTTTTGAATTAGAAGATGGTGGATTGATTGAAGCTGTATTGATGGTTCATGATTATGGTAAAAGTTTATGTGTGACAAGTCAATTAGGCTGTAATATGGCCTGTCGTTTTTGTGCGAGTGGATTGTTGAAAAAACAACGTAATTTATGGGCC
>Ga0129308_1003101_pt1 | contig 12568 bp, 10 predicted proteins | sample L827metagenome_FD_94440 | JGI IMG/M metagenome (GOLD analysis project Ga0129308, IMG submission 94440) | Ring-tailed lemur group fecal microbial communities from Wisconsin, USA - L827 metagenome | ecosystem: Host-associated > Mammals > Digestive system > Large intestine > Fecal | place: USA...
CTTCCAGGCCGGCATCATCGGGCTCATCACGGGCCTCATCAGCCAGATCCCCATGCTCAACGCCACCCCGCTGGTCAACATCGCATCCGAGACCCTGGGCGCCGTGGTCTGCGGCGTGCTGGTGGCAGCCTTCTTGCGGGTGGCGCCCAACAGCAAGGCCCTGCAGAACGCCTTGTTCCCCGCCTTGATCGGTTTTCTGACCACCGTGGTCTCCGGCTACACCTTCGCGCTCATCGTGGGCTGCGCCATGAACGGCCTGGGCGTGGGCGTGTGCCTGGCTACCTACGCGGTCATGGTTCTGGGAACCGCCGCCATGAACGCGGTCGTGGTAGCAGTGCTCACCCCCGTGCTTCGATCGGTCCTGGATGGAAAGACCCCCTACGCGGTGAAAGCCGCCCCTGCCGAGGAAGATCAGCCCCAAAGCCAGTCTGAAGAACAGCAGGCGGTGGTCATTTCGGGCAAGCCTATCGTGGAGATGAGGGATTTCTCCTTCAGGTATCGCGGAGGTTCTGCCGAAACCGTGAAGAACATCGATCTGACCATCATGCCCGGCACTTTCGTGGGTGTGACCGGCCCTGCGGGCAGCGGAAAATCCACGCTCACCTATGCCCTCAATGGAATCATCCCGCATTGCTATCCCGGGTCCTTTTACGGTGCCGTGCGAATCGATGGGCACGATACATGCGAGGCGAGCCTGACGGATATCTCCCAGATCGTGGGCAGCGTATGCCAGGACATCGATAGCCAGATGGTCTCTTCGGTAGTGGAAGACGAGATCCTGTACGGCCTCGAGAACTTCAAGGTTCCGAAAAACCAGGTTGAAGCCCGCATCACCGAGGCTTTGGAGGATATGGGTATCACGGATCTGCGTCATCGCGCTATCGCGGGTCTTTCCGGCGGGCAGAAGCAGAAGGTGGCAATCGCGTCTATCCTGGCGCTGCGTCCCAAGATGCTGGTCTTGGACGAGCCCACGGCCGAATTGGACCCTGCATCCAGCCTGGGCGTGTTCCGCCTGCTGCGCAAGTATGCCCGGCAGCATGGCACTACCGTCATCGTGGTCGAGCAGAAGATCGCCTTGCTTTCCGACTTCGCAGATACCCTGCTGATCATGGAGGACGGTTGCATCAGGTTCATGGGTGCTCCCGAAGAAGTGCTCCAGCATTCCGACGAGCTGCTTGCCATGGGCGTGAACTGCCCCCGTGCCACTACATTGACCAACATCCTGAGAGAAAAGGGCTACTACCATGGCCCGGTCTGCCGCAATGTCGACCAGGCAGTCGCCGCCTGCAAGGAGGTGCTCGCATGATCCAATTCAAGAACGTCGTTTCTTCCTATGATGGTGTCACGCCTATCTTGAAGGACGTCAGTTTCACCATCGATGACGGGGATTTCGTTGCATTCGTGGGAACAAACGGCGCCGGCAAGTCAACCACCATGCGCCTGTGCAACGGCCTTTTGAAACCTGATTCGGGCGAGGTGCTGATCGACGGCATGCCCACGACGCGCCTGCGCACTTCCGAGCTGGCTCGGCGCGTGGGATTTTTATTCCAGAACCCTGACAGGCAGATTTGCTGCGGTACCGTGAAAGAAGAGCTGCTCTTCGGCTTCACCGCGCAGGGCGGCGTTACTCCCGAGGCGGAAGAACGCGTCGATGCCATCATCCGCGAATTCGGCTTCGACCCCGAAGCGGAGCCCTATCTGCTTAACAGGGGCACCAGGCAGCTTCTGGCCCTTGCCTCCATCATCGTCATGGAAACGCCGGTCATCATCCTGGACGAACCTACCACCGGCCTTGATTACCGCGAATGCATGAAGGTCATGGAAGTGATAGAGCGCCTCCATAAGCAGGGTACCACCGTCATCATGGTGTGCCACGATATGGAAATCGTCGCCGACTTCGCCGAACGCGTGATCGTCATGACCGGCGGTAAGGTGATCGATCAGGGGCCCACCTTCCAGATCATGCGTAACTCCGAAACCATGCGTGCGGCAGACCTGATTCCCGCGCAGATAACCGACATATCGATGCGTCTGGCAGAGCAGCTGCCGTCCCTTGTGTCGGATGCGTTTGCCGACGCGAATACCGTCGATGAAATGGTCGCCGCCCTGGAGGCGGCCTCCCGGAAAGGTGGTGTGGCATAAATGAAGGGCTTCTTGGAATACGTGCCCGGCGACAGCTTCCTGCATAGGATGAATCCGGTGGCCAAGCTGCTTGCCGCCATCCTTGTTATCTTCGCCTGCTTTTCCACATCCCGCTTCGAGCTGCTGGGCTTGATCCTGGTCCTGGATGCCTTCATGGCGTATCGAACCGGTATGGTCAAGCAGACTTTGGGTCTGGCCAAAGCAGTTGCCTGCTTCTCGCTGCTGCTGGCGGTGATCGCGCTTCTGACCACTCCCGAGGGGAATATGCTCGCCCCCCTGCCGTGGGGCTACATCGGCACGGGGAGTCTGATCGCGGCGGCACTGATCGTTTTGCGCTTGGTTGCCTGCGCCGTGCCCTTGTTCCTGGTTTTCTACGTCACCAAGCTCACCGATATGAGCAATGCGCTGGTGAAGATCCTGCATGTTCCCTATAAATATGCCTTCATCTTCACCTCTACCGTGCATTTCATCCCGGTTTTCATGAACGATATGTCCGGCATCATGGAGGCGCAGACCGCGCGTGGCGTGGAGTTCGACCAGGGCGGCTTCTTGAAGCGTCTCAGGCTGATGATCCCTCTGTGCGTGCCCCTGCTGGTTTCTTCGGTGCGCAAGACCAACAGCGCCGCCATCGCGGCGGAGGTGCGCGGATTCAACCTTCGCGACGCCCAGTCCGGCTTCAAGGAATATCCCTTCGCGGGCTTGGATTTCGCGGTGATCGCGCTATCGATCCTGCTGCTTGTTGCCGCCGGTGCTTCGAGCGTGCTTCTGTAGCGAGCTTGTAGGGACTGCGCGTCCACCCTGGGATAAGAGGGTGTCGCTTGATATGATAAGGATTTGCCGCCTGGCAACCTGGGCGGCAAATTCGTTGTCTACTGATTGGTTATGTTGAATTGATACTTCAGCTTGAACATATTTCGAAGTCATATGGCGCCAGGACCTTGTTCAGCGACGTGAACCTGCGCCTTGAAGCCTATGACCGCCTTGCGCTTGTGGGTCCAAACGGCGCCGGCAAGACCACGCTTCTGAATATCATATCCGGCGAAGACGACGCCGACGAAGGCCGTGTCCTGCTTGCGAAGGGAGCCAACGTGGGCTACCTGGAGCAGGAAGCCATCGAAATGCAGGATAGGCCCATCTTCGAAGAGGTCATCTCCAGCCAGATCGAGGTCTTGGAAGCGGAGCAGCGCCTGCGCCGGCTCGAATCCGAATTGGGTGATAATCCCACTGCAGCCCAGCTTGATGCGGCGGGTAAGGCCCGCGACATGTACGAATCCCTGGGCGGCTACACCCTGGAGCCGAAGGTGCGCAGCGTGCTTTTCGGCCTGGGCTTCGGCGAAGACGACATGCGCCGCAGCACCAACGACTTTTCCGGTGGCTGGCAGATGCGCATCGCGCTCGCGAAGCTTCTGATCCGCAACCCCGACGTGCTCATGCTGGACGAGCCCACCAACCATCTGGACCTGGAAAGCGTCAAGTGGCTCGAGGGCTTTCTGCGCGGCTATTCCGGCACCGTCATCGTGGTCAGCCATGACCGCGCCTTCATGGATTCCATGGTCGACCGTGTGGCCGAAGTGGACAACGGCAAGATCAACCTGTACAAGGGCAATTACAGCTCGTATCTGAAGCAGCGCGAGGAAAGGCTTGCCCTGTTGCGCGACCAGGCTGCCAAGCAGCAGGCGGAAATCGCGCACATGGAGGCCTTCATCGAGCGCTTCCGCTATAAGCCCACCAAGGCAAAGCAGGTGCAGGACCGAATCCGCAAGCTGGAGAAAATCGAGCGCATCGTGCTGCCCGAGCAGAAGAAGACCGTCAAGTTCAACTTCCGCCAGCCCGAGCGCACGGGTGATCTGGTGGTGGGCATCAAGCGCCTGTGCAAGGCCTTCGGCGAGAAGAAGGTCTACCAGGATCTGGATCTGAATATCTACAGGGGGGACAAGATCGCGCTTGTGGGTCCCAACGGCGCCGGCAAGTCGACCTTGCTCAAGATGGTCGCCGGAGTGATGCGGCAGGACAGCGGCTTCATCGAATACGGCGTCCATGTGGACAAAACCTATTTCGCCCAGCATCAGCTCGATGAGCTGCATCCGGGCAATACCGTGTTCGAAGAGCTCGACCGCGTGGCGCCCTCCTGGACCATTTCCCAGGTGCGCTCGCTTCTGGGCGCCTTCCTGTTCGAAGGCGATGCCGTGGATAAGAAGGTGTCCGTGCTTTCAGGCGGCGAGAAGTGCCGCTTGGCGCTGGCTAAGATGCTGGTCGCGCCCAAGCCCCTGTTGTGCCTGGACGAACCCACCAACCATTTGGATATCGCAAGCGCCGACGTGCTTGAACAGGCGTTGAAGAAGTTCGAGGGAACCATCCTGCTCATCACCCACGACCGCCATCTGATCCGCAGCGTTGCCAACCGCATCATCGAAGTGCAGCCCGGCAAGATCACGTCCTATGACGGGGATTACGACTACTACCTGTACAAGAGCGGTCAGGTGGACAGTCCCGTGGTCACCGGTGCATCCGTGCTCGACGAGGCCGTGGGCGGCAAGGCTGCTGCCCAGTCAGGCAAGTCGAAGCAGCCTGCAAAGGCGGCATCTTCCAGGAAGGAGAGTGCCCAGGCTTCCGCCAGGGCCGATCAGCCTGTGCAGGCAAAGGGCAGCGCCCCCAAAACGAAGGAACAGAAGCGCCGCGAGGCGATGGCCCGCAATAGGGCCTATGCCGCGCTGAAGGAGCATCGCAAGCGCCTTGCCCAGGTGGAAGCCCAGCTGGAAAAGGATAATGCCCGCATGGAAGAGGTGCTGGCTACACTTGCGGACCCCGACTTCTACACGAGCGAGGCCAATACCAGCGATGTGATCGCCGAGCATGCCGCCCTGAAGCAGCGCATCAAGGCAAATGAGGAAGAATGGCTCATGCTTTCCGAGGAGCTGGAAGAGGAAATGCGCCGCCAGCAGGAAGAAGCGGGTCTGTGATGGCTTTGAATATCGTGCTGTTCGAACCGGAAATCCCCCAGAACACGGGCAATATCGCCCGCACCTGCGCATGCACGGGTGCCAGGCTGCATCTGGTCGAACCCATGGGTTTCCGCCTCAGTTCCAAGCAGCTGGGCCGTGCCGGGATGGATTACTGGGACAAGGTGGATATCACCCGCTGGTCATGCACCGGGGAATTCTTGGAGGCGCATGGTCAGGATGATCTGCATTTCTTCACCGGCCAGACCGACCGCTGCTATACGGACGGAGAATACGGGGAGGAATGCTTCCTGGTCTTCGGCCGCGAAAGCAGGGGCATCGACCCCGAAATCCTGCAGGCGAATGCGGGCAGATGCGTGCGCATTCCCATGGGCGGCGGCATGCGCAGCCTGAACCTGAGCAATTCGGTGGCGATCGCCGCCTATGAGGTCCTGCGCCGCCAGGGCTTCCCGGACCTGGTATAGGAGGGCGTCCGCTTCGCTATGGATTCCACCACCATCATCTATTACGTGTGCTGCCTGCTCAGCTTCGTGCCGGCCATCGTCTTCCATGAGGTTGCGCATGGTTTCGCCGCATACAGGCTGGGCGACCCGACCGCCAAGGCGGCGGGCAGGCTCACGCTCAATCCGCTTGCGCATGTGGACCCCTTCGGCAGCGTGATCCTGCCCCTGCTCATGATGATCATGGGCGGCCCGGTCTTCGGCTACGCCAAGCCGGTTCCGTACAACCCCACGTTCTTCAAGAACAAGCGCACGGGCGATTTCATCGTGGGCATGGCGGGGCCTGCCGCGAATCTGCTTATGGCGCTTTTGGGATCCGGTGTAGCCATCGCGCTTTCGGGCACGGTGGAGGCGTTGTCCATGACGTCGCAGCCTCCCATGGTGCTGATGTACTTCTATTATTGGTTCTTGCCGCTGTTCATCATCGTGAACCTGTACCTGATGTTCTTCAACCTCATTCCCGTCCCGCCTTTGGACGGTTCGAGCATCTTCGCCCTGTTCGTTCCCAAGGGGAAGATGCATATGTATTACAAGATCGAGCAATATGCCATGCCCGTACTGCTGGTGCTGCTGTTCTTGGTTCCCTACGTGACCGGCTTCAGCCCCATCGGCGTGTACTTGGATGTCACTGCCGGCAACCTTGCCAATCTGATTTGTCCTGTCATCGCGTTCTAAGCCAAGGAGGAAGCGAACCATGCCTGAAAACGAAAAGACCCCGAAGATCATCCTGACGGGCGACCGTCCCACCGGAAAGCTGCATCTGGGCCATTACGTCGGAAGCCTGCGCCGCCGTGTCGAACTGCAGAACAGCGGCGAATTCGACCGCATCTTCGTGATGATCGCCGACGCCCAGGCGCTTACCGACAATGCCGACAACCCGGAAAAGGTGCGCCAGAACGTCATCGAGGTCGTGCTCGACTACCTGTCCTGCGGCCTGGATCCCGAAAAGACCACCATCTTCGTCCAGTCCCAGGTGCCCCAGCTGTTCGAGCTGACCGCCTACTACATGAACCTGGTCACCGTGGCGCGCGTCCAGCGCAACCCTACCGTCAAGCAGGAAATCCAGATGCGCGGCTTCAATGCCGACATCCCCACCGGTTTCTTCACCTATCCCATCAGCCAGGCAGCCGACATCACCGCATTCAAGGCGACTACCGTTCCCGTCGGCGAAGACCAGCTGCCCATGATCGAGCAGACCCGCGAGATCGTCCGCAGCTTCAACCGCATCTACGGCGAGGTCCTGGTGGAGCCCGAGGCGGTCATCCCCGAGGGCGAGGCCGCAAAGCGCCTGCCCGGCACCGACGGCAAGGCGAAGATGAGCAAGTCTTTGGGCAACGGAATCTACCTGTCCGACAGCGCCGAGGTAGTGGCGAAGAAGGTCAAGGGCATGTACACCGACCCCGGCCATCTGCAGGTGGCGGATCCTGGCAAGGTGGAAGGCAACGCCGTCTTCACGTATCTGGATGCCTTCTGCGAAGACCGCCATTTCGCGGAATACCTGCCCGAATATGCCAACCTGCAGGAAATGAAGGACCACTACATGCGCGGCGGCTTGGGCGACGTCAAGTGCAAGAAGTTCCTGACCCGCGTGCTCGAAGAGACCCTGGAGCCCATCCGTGCGCGCCGTCACGAGTTGGAGCAGGACATCCCTGCGGTCTATGACATCTTGCGCCGTGGCAGCGAGCAGGCACGCGCCGTTGCCGCCCAGACCCTGGAAGAGTGCAAGAACGCAATGCGCATCAACTACTTCAGCGACGAAGAGCTGATCGCCGCCCAGTCCGAGCGCTACCGCGCAGCCGAATAGCCAAAGAATCGGGCGCGCCTTGTCGTACAAGGTCAGGACAGAGAGCTTCGAGGGCCCCTTCGACCTCCTGCTGTATCTGGTGAGCCGCCAACGCGTGGACATCGGCGCCATCTCCATCGCGCAGATCGCCGACCAGTACTTGCAGGAGGTCGCCCGCATGGGGGCCTTGGACCTGGATGTGGCCAGCGATTTCCTGCTGGTCGCATCCACCCTGCTGGAAATCAAGGCGGCAAGCCTCATCCCCTCCGCTCAGGCGGATGTTGACGAGGAACTAGGCGAAATGGACCCCGTCCAGGCGCGCGATGCGCTTATCGCCCGCCTGATCGCCTATAAGCAGTTCAAGAACGCCGCGGCTTACCTGGGCGAGCGTAGCGAGCTTCAGGAAATGATGCATGTGCGGGGTTTCGGGCCCGAAAAGAGCCTGATGACGCTCGTGCCCGACTATCTGGAAGGCATCACCCCCGATGCACTGGGGTGCCTGTGCGCGCAGATCATGGGCAATCGCGACCCCTTCCTGCTGGAAAGCGGGCATATCGCGGCCAAGCCCATTCCCGTCGAGCTGCACGTGCGCGCCATTCACAGCAGGCTGAAGAGCCAGAAGGAGCTGGTGTTCAGCCAGCTGGTGAGGGAAAACCCGCAGACGCCCCTGGTCGTGGTTTCCTTCCTGGCCGTGCTGGAGCTGTTCAAGCGGGGGATGGTGACCGTCGAGCAGGATGCTCCCTTCGCCGAGATGCGGATCCGTTATGTGGAAGGCTCGGGGGAGTTGTTCTTGGATGGGGACGATTCGGTCACGAGCGTTGCGGAGGAATAGATGTTTCCCGGTTTGCAAGAAGAAGATCTGGCGAGTGCCATCGAGGCGATGCTCTTCATTTCCGACGAGCCGGTGTCCACCATCACCATGGCGGGCATGCTCAAGGTGGATGTGCTCGCGGTGCAGAATGCCTGCGAGTTGCTCGCCGATCGACTGGAGGAGCAGGGGGGCATCATGCTCCAGGAGGTTGCCGGAGGATGGCGCCTTTCCACCAAGCCGCGTTTCCATGGCCTTTTGGAGCAGTACGTGCTTTCCTGGGATACGCGCAGGCTTTCGAAGGCGATGCTGGAAGTGCTTGCGGTGGTGGCGTACGCCCAACCGGTCACCCGCGCCTCCATCGCTCAGGTGCGCGGGGTCAATTCCGACAGCTCGCTCAATTCCCTGCTGGAAAAGGGCCTGGTCAGGGAATCGGGGTTCGCAGACAGCCCGGGCAATCCCGCGCTCTATTCCACGACGCGCGCGTTCTTGGAGAAGATGGGCTTGCGGTCCTTGGCGGATCTTCCGCCCTTGGATCGGTTCGCCCCCGATGACGAGACCAAGGCCCGTATCGTCGAGCGCCTTTCCGCCGCAAGGGTGGGCGAGTGTCCTCAGATGACGGATTCTGCCGCCCAACTGGTTGTGGGTGCCCAGGATGGACAGGTTGCCGAACGCTTGGAGCAGGCGATGCAGGGAATGCTCGCCGATGCGCTTGCCGATTCGGTGGGAGTAGTGGAGAAGATCGATTTCGATGACTTGCAATTCGAAGAATAGCCGCAGTCGGGACGCGATGGGGAAGTCTCCCGAAAAGCAGGGGGGTAGGCGCCCCGTTCTGAAGCGCGGTTCGCGTCCAGCACAGGGGGAGGGAGTCTGCCCGGTCTCGTGCGCCGCTTCGTCCGAGCCGCGTGAGCTGGCGCAGCTGCAAATGCGCAAAGGCTCCGATGAGGCGCAGGGAAGGCACGGCCATGAACCGGGTGGGGTGCCTGGCGAGTTCGCTCCCATGCGCTTGCAGAAGTTCTTGGCCCGTGCAGGTGTGGCGAGCAGGCGCCATTGCGAGGAGCTGATCGCCTCGGGCAGGGTGAGCGTGAATGGGCGGACGGTGACCGAGATGGGCTTCAAAGTGGATCCTGCCAGCGATGCCGTTGCCCTCGATGGCGACCCGGTGAGCTTGGGGGAGGCGCCCGTCACCATCATGCTCAACAAACCCGCGGGTTTCGTAACCACTATGAACGACCCCGAAGGCAGGCGCTGCGTGGCCGATCTTGTGCCCTTGGAACAGTATCCGGGCCTTTTCCCTGTCGGTCGCCTGGATTGCGATACCACGGGATTGCTGCTATTCACCAATGACGGGCAATTGGGTTATCGCCTCGCGCATCCCAAACATCACGTGGACAAGACCTATGTGGCGCACGTGAAAGGGCGTGCCGGCAAAAAGCAGATTGCCAAGCTGCGCCGTGGCGTGACCATCAGGGGAGGCCTCACGTCCCCGGCGAAAGTGCGCGAGATCGGCAGCACCTCTGAAGGGAGTATTCTGGAAATCACCATCCACGAAGGAATGAACCGTCAGGTCAGGCGCATGTGCTCTGCTGTGGGCCTGCCCGTATTGGAATTGGAGCGCATCGCCATGGGAACGCTGCATTTGGACGGCATCAGGCGCGGTTGCTGGCGCGTGCTTTCCGATGGGGAAGTGGAAGAGCTGTGTAAGGTGGCTTCCCTGGGCGAATAATCTTCCCTTTGCTCTGCTCATGGTTTCGTGAAGGGGCGTTTTGTAGGTTACACTGAGTCTTTGCAGCCAACAAACAGCCTTCATTATTCAGATTGGAAGCAAAGTGGAAGCAAAACAGCACGTGAACAAAATCGCGGTTATCGGCTTGGGCCTGATTGGCGCATCCGTTTCGGCCGCGTACAAGCAGACCATCCCGCAGGGCACCGTGTACGGTGTCGATATCGAGGCGCGCAGTTGCGAAGTCGCGCTCGAGAAGGGATGGGTCGACTGGGCGGGAAGCCCCGAAAGCCCCGAATTCAGGGACTACATCCTTGGTGGGTGCGAGCTTGCCATCATCGCAACCCCGGCATCCGCTGCGAAGGGTTACTTGCAGATGCTCGATGGGTGGGGATATGCGGGGGTTATCACCGATACCGCATCCACCAAGGCGCGCATCTGCGAAGATGCGCAGCAGACGCTCCAACGCCCCGAACTCTTCATTCCCGGCCATCCTATGGCAGGTTCCGAAGTGAACGGCATCGACGGGGCGCGTCCCGACCTGTTCGAGGGTGCCCACTGGATTTTGTGCCCCGATCAGAACACGCCCCCCGAGTTGTATACCGGCCTCCACGAGCTTTTGGTCGAAATGAAGGCCCGTGTGGTCACGCTTCCGCGCGAAGACCACGATCGTGCCGTCGCGGTGGTAAGCCACGTCCCCCATATCGTGGCATCTTCGCTGGTGGAGCTTGCCTCCAGGCATGCTGACGACCGGCAGTCCCTGTTCAGGCTCGCTGCGGGCGGCTTCAAGGATTCCACCCGCATTGCCGCAGGTTCCCCCGAGCTCTGGTGCGGCATCTCCTTCGATAACAAGAAGGAGATTAAGGCCGGATTGGAAGAAATCAGGGAAATCATCGGCCAGTTCCAGGAAGCCCTGGAACGGGAAGACCGCAGGCGCATGTTCGACCTGCTCGAGGAGGCAGCCGTTACCAGGCGCTCGCTTCCGACGCGCTGGCTTCCCTCCACCGACAATCTCGTGGAAGTGCGCATTCCCATGGAAAACCGCAAGGGCGTGGTTGCAGAGGCAACCACCATTGCAAGCCAGGTGGGATGCAACATCCAGTCTATCGAAATCGACCACATCACGGCAGACAGTGCTGTGCTAAGCATGATCTTGACCGACGAAGGAGATATCGGAAAGCTGTCCATGCAGCTGATCATGGGTGGCTTTGCCGTCTCACTGGCCCCCTTGAGTGCGAAGGAGTACGCTCATGTCGACTAGCAGTCGAAACGTCCAGCGCATCATTCCGCTGGAGAGCCCCTTGCAGGGCGTTGTGAAGGTTCCCGGAGATAAATCCATCTCCCATAGGTCGGTGCTGTTCTCCGCGATGGCGGAGGGCACCACGCGCATCAGGGGAGTGCTCGATTCGGAGGATGTCCGTTCATCCATCAGGGCGGTAACCGAACTGGGTGCCCAGGTGAATCTGGAAGTCCAGCCCGATGGAAGCCTGGCGGGTTCTGTTACCGGTTGGGGTGCACAGGGTCCCAAGCAGCCCAAGGGCGATATCGATTGCGGGAACTCCGGAACCACTGCGCGCCTGCTCATGGGCGTGCTCGCCCCTTGGGATATCGAGGTCACGCTCACCGGCGATGATTCCCTGCGTACCCGTCCCATGCGCCGTATCACCGCACCGCTTATGAAGATGGGCGTTCGCTTCGAGCCTGCGGGCAAAGAGCATCTGCCCATCACCGAAATCGGCTCCAAGTCGCTCAAGGCCATCGACTACGATGCGCCTATGGCATCCGCGCAGCTGAAGACCGCGGTCATCCTGGCAGGCTTGGGCGCCCAGGGAACCACCACCCTGCGCGAGCCCTCTTCTTCCCGCAACCATACCGAACTCATGCTGCCCGAATACGGTGCCGATACCACTGCGGGATTCTGCACTGCATCCGTGAACGGCCCCTGTACCTTGAAGGCAGCCGATGACGTGCTCTCCGTGCCCGGAGACCCCTCTTCGGCGGCATTCCCCGTTTGCGGCGCCCTGCTGGTTCCCGGGAGCTATGTGCAGATCGAGGACGTCAGCCTCAATCCCGCCCGTATCGGCTTCGTGCGCACCCTCGAGCGCATGGGTGCTGACATCTCCATCGTGCGCACCGGCAGCGCCGGCAAAGAGCCTATCGGAACCATCTCGGTGCGTTACACGGATGAGCTGCATGGATGCGAGGTGCCTGCCGACAAGATCGCAACCGAAATCGACGAGATCCCGGTTCTGGCGTTGGTTGCCGCCACTGCGAAGGGTGTGACGGTGTTCAGGGACGTTTCCGAACTGCGCGTGAAGGAAACCGATCGCGCGCAGGCGATCATCGACGGTCTGGCGCTGCTTGGCGTCGATGCCTGGATGGAGGGCGAGAACCTGTGCATCGAAGGGCAGCCGGGCTTGAAGGCACCCGAAGGCCTGGTATTCGATTCCGGCAAGGACCATCGCCTTGCCATGACCTGGGCGCTTGTCGGTATGGCCTTGGGTAATCCCGTCGACATCGTCGGCTTCGAATCCGTAAGCATCAGCTATCCCACGTTCTTGAAGACCATTGAAAGGTTGACTCGATGATAATCGCCATTGACGGGCCTTCGGGCGCCGGCAAATCCACCGTATCCAAGGAAGTCGCCTCCCA
>Ga0129308_1003102_pt1 | contig 12568 bp, 10 predicted proteins | sample L827metagenome_FD_94440 | JGI IMG/M metagenome (GOLD analysis project Ga0129308, IMG submission 94440) | Ring-tailed lemur group fecal microbial communities from Wisconsin, USA - L827 metagenome | ecosystem: Host-associated > Mammals > Digestive system > Large intestine > Fecal | place: USA...
AATGAATATAAAGAGCTGGAAGAGAAAATCGCCTATTACAAGCAGATTCTCGGAGATCCGGCGCTGGTCCGTTCCATTCTGAAGGATGAGCTGACCGCAATTCGCGACAAGTACGGCGACGACCGCCTGACGGAGATTCAGGAGGTCGAGGACGAGCTGGACGTCGACGATCTGATTGAGGAGGAGGACTGCTGCTATACCCTCTCGGAGCATGGCTATGTCAAGCGGCTCCCGGTCGACACCTACCGCAGCCAGAAGCGCGGCGGCCGGGGCATCAGCGGCCAGAGCCTGAAGGAAGAGGACTATGTCCGCAGCCTGTTTATCGCCTCGACCCACGATATGATCCTGTTCTTTACAAACCAGGGCCGGGTCCACAACCGCAAAGGTTATCAGATTCCCGAGGCGGGCAGAACGGCCCGCGGCGCGGCCATCGTCAATGTGCTGCCGCTGAATCCGGGAGAGCGTGTGACCGCAATGGTGCTGCTGCGAGAGTTCCGGGAGGACGAATACCTGGTCATGGTCACGCGGCAGGGAACCGTCAAGCGGATGGCGCTCAAGGCGCTGGATACGAACCGGCGGACCGGCATCCGCGCGCTGACGCTGGACGAGGACGACGAGCTGATCTCCGTGTTCCGGACAAAGGGCGACGATAAGATCGTCATTGCCACCCACGAGGGCATGGCCATCTGCTTTGAAGAGGATGACGTGCGGCCCATGGGCCGGGATGCTGCGGGTGTCCGCGGAATCCGGCTGGAGGAGGGCGACTATGTCGTCGGCGCGGAGCTGTTTGAAGAGGGAAAGCAGCTTTTGACCGTCACGGAGCTGGGCTTCGGCAAGCGGACGGACCTCAACGAATATCTGCGCACCTCCGAGGACGGAACCCGGCAGGCCCAGAGCCGCGGCGGAAAGGGCATGAAGAACTACAACCTCTCTCCCAAAACCGGAAAGGTGGCGGGCATCCGCGTGGTGTGCGATGAGGACGACATCATGCTGATCGAGAACGGCGGCGTCATCATCCGCATGCCGGCCTCGGACATCAACGTCTACAAGCGGGATACCAGAGGCGTCATTGTCATGCGGATTGAGGAGGGCAACCGAATCATCGCCGTGGAACGGGTGGACCGCGCCGAAGAAGAGATGTAATTGCTGCCGATGAAGCAAGTGACAATTTATACGGACGGCGCCTGCTCGGGAAACCCGGGGCCTGGCGGTTGGGGCGCAATTCTCAGCTATCAGGGCCAGGAGCGGGAAATTTCCGGCGGCGCCGCCAATACGACAAATAACCGGATGGAACTGATGGCCGTCATCGAAGCGCTGTCGAGATTGAAGGAGCCGTGTATTGTCGAGCTGTACTCGGACTCCAAATATGTGATCGACGCTTTGCAAAAGGGCTGGGTCTATGGGTGGAAAAAGCGGGGCTGGATCAAATCCGACAAGAAGCCCGCCCTGAACGTCGATCTGTGGGAGCAGCTTTTGCCGCTGATTGCCCGGCATGAGGTCCGTTATCACTGGGTGAAGGGCCATGCCGAAAACCCGAAGAACAACCGCTGCGACGAGCTGGCCGTGAGCCAGAGTAAAAAATTTAAGTAAGGGATGGAAGCAATGTCCAAGGTATATTTTACCAATTTTCGCACGACAAACGATGAAAACCGCATTCAAAAGCTGAAACGGCTGATTCTGACGGCCGGTATGGACCAGATCGACTTCAAGAACAAATATGTCGCGATCAAAATTCACTTTGGGGAGCTTGGAAATCTGTCTTATTTACGTCCCAACTACGCCAAGGCCGTGGCTGACGTGGTAAAAGAGCTGGGCGGCCGGCCCTTCCTTACGGACTGCAACACGCTCTATGTGGGCAGCCGGAAAAACGCTTTGGACCATCTGGACACGGCCTATGAAAACGGCTTCACACCGTTCTCCACCGGCTGCCATGTGCTGATTGCCGACGGCCTCAAGGGCGGCAATGAGACGCTGGTTCCTGTGGACGGCGAATATGTGAAGGAAGCGAAAATCGGCAGCGCCCTGATGGACGCCGACATCGTGATCTCGCTGAACCATTTTAAGGGCCATGAGATGACCGGCATGGGCGGCGCAATGAAGAATCTCGGCATGGGCGGCGGCTCCCGGGCCGGAAAGATGGAGATGCACTCGGCGGGCAAGCCCTATGTCAAGGAGGACCTCTGCATCGGCTGTGGCTGCTGCCAGCGAATCTGCGCCCACGACGCGCCGGAATTGCTGGGCGGCGTCATGCGGATCAACCATGCAAAGTGCGTCGGCTGCGGACGCTGCATCGCCGTATGTCCGATGGACGCGGTCAACCCGGCCCACGACGAGGCACTGGAGATCCTGAACTGCAAGATTGCCGAGTATGCCAAGGCCGTCGTGCAGAACCGGCCCTCCTTCCATATCAGCCTTGCCATGGACATCTCGCCGGACTGCGACTGCCACGACAACAACGATTTGCCCATCGTGCCGGATGTGGGCATGTTCGCCTCCTTTGACCCGGTGGCGATTGACCAGGCCTGCTGCGACGCGGTGAACCGCCAGGAACCCACGGCAGGCAGCGTCATCGACGGGAAGGACGGCGAGCCGCTGCAAGCGGCCCATCCGGCGACGGACTGGCGCGGCCAGATCGTCCACGGAAAAAAAATCGGCCTCGGCACCGACGAATACGAGCTGCTTACCATCTGAAAAATGCGATAAAAAGCAGGCAGTCTCCGGAGCTTCGGAGCTTGCCTGCTTTTTATTGATCTGGGATTATTCGAAGGCCAGTCCCAGATAGGCGCGCCGCAGCGGACTGCCGTCCAATGACTTCGCCATGCCAAAGGGGACCGGGCCGGGCATTCTCGCCGGCAGCAGCGTACAGCCGAGGTAAGCGCAGAGGGCGTCGGCAGCGGACTGCGGATTCGGGGACAGCAGCTCCCGCGCTACATAGCCGTGCTCTGCCGGCTCTACGGCGGCGCAGCCAAGACCCGGAATTTCGAGCAGCGGACCGGTACGCTCCTGCAAAGACAAAAGGGAATCGGGATATTCCACACTGCTCTCCGGCGCAAACTCCCGCCGCAGAGCGGCATACCGCGCCGGAGATACGGGACGGACAGAGAGTTGGCTGCAGCCGCCCCGGAAGACAGCCCGGCTGCAATAAAACGCAGTCTCGTAGCTCATGCCGCCGTAGAAACGAAAGAGCGACGATTCGGCAGGAGAGAGGATGGCGTAGGAGCAGCCGGCTTTCCGCAGATGATTCTCCGCATCCGCCATCAGACGGCTGCAAAGGCCCTCGCCGCGGCGGCTTGGATCGGTGGCGACGGCATAGAGATAGGCGGCCTTCCGCCCCTGCCAGCGGACCGGCATCGCCGTCGCCATTGCGGCCAGGTCCTCCGTGGCAAACACCGTGATCTCGGGCCACATGGTCTCCCAAAACTGCTGAATCTCCGCCGGAGAATCGCCAAAGCAGGTCGCCCAGAGGGCGGTCAGAGCCGGCAGGTCCGCGGTACTTGCCAGCTTCATTGGGCGGTCTCCTTCAAAAATGCCCGGTACTTCTCAAGAATGACTGCGGGATGATAGGAGAGCTTGGCCTTGCGAAGCCCTTCGGCGCCCATGTCGTCCTCCCGGTTCAGATATTGCAGAGAGGGGTATTTTTTTTGCACCATGCGGGAGAATTCCCGGTTAATCAGCGCATAGGCGCCCTGAATCGAGGAGAAGGCCTTTTCAAAATTCACGTCGTAGACGGTGTCGGTGATCGGGACGCCCATGGAGTAGGCGATGACGCGCCCATCCACACGGAGCAGAAGACCGTCAAAGCCGAGGTCGTCATAGTGGTCAAAGGCTAGCGCCAGGGCACGCCGTTCGCCGTCAAAGGAGGCCGGGTCAGCGCCGGTTTCATAGTGCTCATAGTACCATTCCGTGGTCATCCGGACGCACTCCGGAAGGTTTTCCCGGGTAATGACCTCGCAGGTCCAGTCCGGATGCTCCTCCTCAAAGCGGTTGATGTGGTTGCGCTTGGACTGATATTTGTGGCCGGAGAGGGTGGCAAGCGCGTCGACGGTGTAGATATAGTCGAAATTATCCCGTTCGGCGCAGAAGACGAACTGATTCAGCTTTTCCAGATATTCGCGGACCGGCGGCGTGATGCCGTACATCTGGAAAAAGATTCCGCGTTCCCGGCTGTCGGCCAGGATTTCCGGGAGAATGGGCGCAAAATCGCCGCCGCCGAGGGGACGGAGATAGGTGGAGCGGCCGCCGTAGGTGACCATTGGGACAAAGAAATCACCGCACTGGGCAATGCTGGCGTCTCCCCAAATCATCATACAGGTTGGAGAGCATTCGCAGCAGAGATCCGGCGTGCGGTTTAAGACGGGGCGGAGCCAGGAGGAATCCTCCGGCGTCAAAGGTCTGAAATCCAGCATGTAAAAACCTCATTATATTATAGTCGTCCGTATTCTACCATTGATTGGAGAGAGAAGCAAGTCGCGATTGCTTTTTTTGAAAAAAAGGAGTATCATTTTTTTAAGATCAACAATCAGGAGGAGCTGCGATGGACGCGATCAAAGCGGTGGTTCTGGCGGCCGGCAAGGGAACCAGAATGATGACCGAAACCAACACCATGCCCAAGGTGCTGCGCCTGGCCTGCGGAAAGCCCTTGCTCTATTATGTGCTGAAAACGCTGCACTTTGTCCCGAAAAAAGATACCATTCTGGTAGTGGGCTACCGGCGGGAGGAGGTTGTTGCGGCCTTCCCGGACTATCCCCATGCGGTTCAGGACCCACAGCTTGGCACCGGCCACGCGGTGCGCTGCGCGAGGGAATATCTGCAAAATTTTGATGGGACGGTCCTGGTATGCTACGGCGATATGCCGCTTTTGAAGGAGGAGGTCTACCGCGGCCTGCTGGAGAGCCACGCGAAGACCGGCTCCGTCTGCACGCTGCTGTCCGGCACGACGGAGGAGAAGCTGCCCTATGGCCGGGTGCTGAAGGATGAAAAGGGCGAATTCCTCTGCGTGGTGGAGGACCGGGACTGCACCGAGGAGCAGAAGGCCATCCGGGAACTGAACGTGGGCATCTACGCCTTCGACTGCCGGGAGCTGCTGGCCTGCCTGGAGCTGCTGCGCAACGACAACGCCCAGCAGGAATACTACCTGACCGACGTCCCGGCGCTGATGAAGCGGCGCGGCGGCAAGGTCTCCGTCTATACGGCGGAGCTGAACGAGCAAATTCTCGGCGTCAACACACCGGAGCAGCTCGCCATTGCGGAGCGATATCTCGCCGGAAACTGAGCAAAAATCGAACAAGGTGCGATAGAAACCCCTGGCTCTGATTCACATGAGCCAGGGGCTTTTTTGCCGCCGGAGATTGGAACCGGCGACTGTTTACTGGACGGACAGGACCTTGTAGTCCTGGGCCTCGACGGCCTTTGCCAGCGTCTCATTGTCCACAGGGGCGGACAGGGTGACGACGGCAGTGCCGGCGGTGTGGCTGACCTCTGCGGCGGCGACGCCGTCAATGGCTTCCAGCGTTTTCTTGACGCGGGCCTCGCAGTGGCCGCACATCATGCCTTCAATTTTCATGGTCTTTGTCATGACTTTTTTCTCCTTTTTCCTGTGTTTTTCGTGGATTTTTTTATCATGTCCGGCATCCCGGAGGTTGAACAGATTGAGCCGCAGGGCGTTGGTCACAACGCAGAAGCTCGAAAGGCTCATGGCCGCCGCGCCAAACATCGGATTGAGCGTCAGTCCCAGGGGAATGAATACGCCCGCCGCCAGGGGAATGCCGATGGTGTTGTAGAAGAAGGCCCAGAACAGATTCTCGTGGATGTTCCGCAGTGTGGCGCGGCTCAAGCGGATTGCCGCCGGTACGTCGCTGAGGCGGCTGTGCATCAGCACAACGTCGGCGGCGTCGATGGCGATGTCCGCGCCGGCGCCGATGGCGACGCCGATGTCGGCCCTGGTCAGCGCCGGGGCGTCATTGATGCCGTCGCCCACCATGGCAACCTTGCCACGCTGCTGCAGCGTCCGGATCACGCTCTCCTTGCCGTCCGGCAGGACGCCGGCGATGACCTCGTCGACCCCGGCCAGCCGGCCGATGGCCTTTGCGGTCCGCTCGTTGTCGCCAGTCAGCATGACCACGTGGATGCCCATGTTCTGCAATTCCCTGACGGCCTGCGGGCTGTCCTCCTTGATGGTGTCCGCGACGGCGATGATGCCGGCCAGCCGGCCCTCGGCGCTGAAGAACAGCGGCGTCTTGCCCGCCTCAGCGAGCTGCGCGGCCTGCTCCCGCATGGCGGCCGGAATCTCCGCCTGGCTGCCGATAAAGGTCTGGTTGCCGCCGCAGAGGGCTGCGCCGTTCAGCGTGGCCGTCAGGCCGTTGCCCGGCAGCGCCTGAAAGTCCGAAATCTCAATGGCTTCCAGTCCCTGCTGTTCTGCCCGGCTGACAATGGCCCGGGCCAGCGGATGCTCGCTGCGGTGTTCGAGGGCATAGGCCAGCCGGAGCAGACCGTCTTCGGTCATGCCCTCGGCGGGAATCAGGTCGGTGACCTTCGGCTCGCCGCTGGTGATTGTGCCGGTCTTGTCCAGCGCCACGACCTGCACCTTGCCGGTCTCCTCCAGAGAGACGGCGGTCTTGAACAAAATGCCGTTTTTTGCGCCCATGCCGTTGCCCACCATGATGGCCACCGGCGTGGCCAGACCGAGGGCACAGGGGCAACTGATGACCAGAACGGAGATTGCCCGGGCCAGCGCGTAGCCCACGCCGCGGCCGATCAGCAGCCAGACAACCAGCGTTACCACTGCAATGGCGATGACCGCCGGAACAAATACGCCGGAGACCTTGTCGGCGATCTTGGCGATGGGGGCCTTGGTGGCGGCGGCGTCGCTGACCATCTGGATGATCTGGGAGAGGGTCGTATCCTCACCGACACGGGTGGCCTCGCACCGAAGGAAGCCGGATTGATTCGTGGTGGCGGCGGAGACGGCGTCGCCGGCGGCCTTGTCCACCGGGATGCTCTCGCCGGTCAGAGCGGCCTCGTTGACGGCGCTGCTGCCCTCCAGCACGACGCCGTCCACCGGGATGTTCTCGCCGGGCCGGACCACGAACACGTCGCCCTTTTGGACCTGCTCAATGGACACCTCGACCTCGGTGCCGTCGCGCAGGACGGTGGCCGTCTTGGGGGCGAGCTTCATCAGGCTCTTGAGGGCGTCGGTGGTCTTGCCCTTGGAGCGGGCCTCCAGCGTCTTTCCCACGGTGATGAGGGTCAAAATCATGGCCGCCGACTCGAAATAGAACTCCATCATATAGTCCATGACGGCGTCCATATCGCCCCGCACCTGCGCGCCGGTCATGGCGAAGAGAGCGTAGGTGCTGTAGACGAAGGCGGCGGTGGAGCCGAGGGCCACCAGCGTATCCATATTGGGCGCCCGGTGCCAGAGACTCTTGAAGCCGCTGATGAAGAATTTCTGGTTGATGACCATGATGATGACCGTCAGCAGGAGCTGAGTCAGGCCCATGGCCACATGGTTGCCCTCATAGAACGACGGCAGCGGCCAGCCCCACATCATATGTCCCATGGAGAAATACATCAGAATGACCAGAAAAACCAGGGAAGTGAGCAGCCGCCGCTTCAGAGCCGGCGTCTCATGGTCGGCCAGCGGGCTTTCGTCCGTCGTCGCCTTGGCCGCCGCCGCACCCTTTTTTGAAGCGCCGTAGCCCGCGGCCTCCACGGCGGCAATAACGGCCTGGTCATCCGCTGTGCCCTCGATCCCCATGGAGTTGGTCAGCAGACTGACCGAGCAGGCTGTGACGCCCGGCACCTTGGACACGGCCTTTTCCACACGGGCGCTGCATGCGGCGCAGCTCATACCCGTCACATTAAATTGTTCCATTTGCCTCCTCCTTTTCGTATGAATTCGACAAGGTTCGAAATAGTTTTGCCCGATTTGCAAAAAATACGCAGGCAAAAAATTATTTCATCAGCTTTTGCAGCGTTACAACCAGCTCCTCAATCGTCTCGTCTTTTCCACTGCGGATGTCCTGCGCGACGCAGGTGCGGATGTGGTTCGCGAGAAGGACTTTATTAAAGCTGTTCAGAGCGGCGTTGATGGCCGCGACCTGGGTCAGAATGTCGGTGCAATAGGCATTTTTTTCCACCATGCCCCGCACGCCGCGCACCTGGCCCTCAATGCGGCTCAGCCGGTTGAGCAGGTCCCGGTATTCCTGTTCGCTCCGCTCTTTGGTCTTGTGAGAGCAGCACTGCGCTTCTTCCATGTTTTACCGCCTCCTTCGCCACTATCATATACCCCTAGGGGGTATTTGTCAAGCGGAATTTTTGGAGAAACAAAAAGCGCCCTTCCCGTGGGAAGGACGCTCGGAATTTAAAATTGGGATCAGCGCTTTGCGCCGCGAAGCTCGATGATCTGATCCCGGAGGACGGCGGCATACTCGTATTCCATCATGCGGGCGGCCTTCTTCATCTCCTTTTCGAGGCGCTCAATTTCCCGTTCCCGCTCCTTGACGGTCATCTTCACGCCGTCCTTGCGGTAGCCCTCGCCGGCCTCCTTGGAGATCTCAATCAGCTCCTGCACCGGCTTGACGATGGTCCTCGGCGTAATACCGTGGGCCTCGTTATAGGCCATCTGGATACCGCGGCGGCGTTCGGTTTCGTCGATGGCGGCCCGCATGGCGTCGGTCACCTTGTCGGCGTACATAATGACGCGGCCGCCGGCGTTTCTGGCTGCCCGGCCGATGGTCTGAATCAGGCTGGTCTCCGAGCGAAGGAAGCCCTCCTTGTCGGCGTCGAGAATGGCAATCAGGCTGACCTCCGGCAGGTCCAGACCTTCGCGCAGCAGGTTGATGCCCACGAGGACGTCAAATTTTGCCATCCGCAGGTCGCGGATGATCTCCATCCGCTCCATCGCGCCGATGTCCGAGTGCATATAGCGGACACGGATGCCGACGTTTTGCAGATAGGTGGTCAGATCCTCGGCCATTTTTTTGGTCAGCGTCGTGACGAGGACGCGCTCGCCGCCGGCGGTGACGTGGTTGATCTCCCCGATCAGGTCGTCGATCTGACCGTCGATGGGCCGGACGAAGATTTCGGGGTCCAGCAGGCCCGTGGGACGGATGACCTGCTCGGCCACCTGGCCGGCCCGCTCCAGCTCATATTCGGCGGGGGTTGCGGAGACATAAATTGCCTGGTGGATGCGCTGGTTGAATTCGTCGAAATTCAGCGGCCGGTTGTCGAAGGCCGAGGGGAGCCGGAAGCCGTACTCGACCAGGCTCTCCTTTCTGGCCCGGTCTCCGGCATACATCGCCCGCACCTGGGGCAGCGTTACGTGGCTTTCGTCCACCATCAGCAGAAAATCCTTGGGGAAATAGTCCAGCAGCGTCATTGGAGCGGAGCCTGGTGCGCGGGCGGAGATGATGCGGGAATAGTTCTCAATGCCGGAGCAGAAGCCGATCTCCTGCATCATTTCGACGTCGTACATGGTGCGCTGCTGAATGCGCTGGGCCTCGAGCAGCTTGTCGTGGGCCTTGAACCAGGCGACACGTTCGTCCATTTCCCGAAGAATCTCCTGAATCGCCCGTTCCATCTTGTCCTTGGGCGTGACATAGTGGCTGGCGGGATAGATGCAGACGTGGTTCAGAATGCGCTCCGGCATGCCGGATACCGCGTTGATCTCGGAGATGCGGTCGATTTCGTCGCCAAAGAACTCGATGCGAATGGCCTTCCCGGACCAATAGGCCGGATAGACCTCCATGGTGTCGCCGCGAATGCGGAAGTTGTTGCGGGTGAAATTCATATCGTTCCGCTCATAGCGGCTCTCGATCAGCCGCTTGCTGAGGTCACCAATGTCGCAGGTCTGGCCGGTGCGGAGGGAGATCATCATCTTTGCAAAGTCGTCCGGCTCACCGAGGCCGTAGATGCAGGAGACAGAGGAGACGACGATGACATCCCGCCGCTCCAGCAGGGCGCAGGTGGCGCTGAGCCGCAGGCGGTCGATCTCCTCATTGGTGGAGGCGTCCTTCTCAATATAGGTATCCGTGTGGGCGATGTAGGCCTCGGGCTGGTAATAGTCGTAGTAGGAGACAAAATACTCCACTGCGTTTTCCGGGAAAATCTCACGAAACTCGGAGCAGAGCTGGGCGGCTAGGGTTTTGTTGTGGGCCAGCACCAGTGTGGGCCGGTTGATTTGGGCAATGACGTTGGCCATGGTGAAGGTCTTACCGGAGCCGGTGACGCCCAGCAGCACCTGCTCCTCCAGACCCATGTTGACGCCGTCCACCAGCTTTTGGATGGCCTGCGGCTGATCGCCGGTGGGCTGATAGGGGGTGTGAATGACAAAATGATCCATGGTGCGTTTTCCTCCTGCGTTCGTGGGTTCCGCAGCTATCATACCACGCAGCCGGACAAAGAGCAAGAGGGCGGTCAAAGGGCCGCCCTCCTGCAGCATGTTTGATTATCGACCGCAGAAAGCCCGAATTGCATCGCGCAAAAAGACTGCGGTGCCCGCGCCGTACCGGTCGATCGTATTCTGGAACCGCTCGTCGGCAACATACAGCTCACCGAGGCCGGCGAGAATTTCCATCGTGCAGGGGTAATAGGTCTCCGAAATATAGTCCTGCCACCGCTGCACAAGGGCCTGGGCGGCCGGCGACGAAGGCGCCTCCGTACATTGGGCGAATTCCCGGAGAAGGGCGTCCATGCCGGCGTCAGCTTTGCGCTGCTGCTCCGGCGTGTAGGAGGCCGTCCGTTTTTCGCACTCCTGGTAGGCTGCGGTGTGGCCCCAGGTCTGCCTGGCCTCGGCGGCGTATTGCCTGCGGGCCGTTTCATAGGCACTGTTGTCAAAAATTGTCTGATCCATGGTGTCGTTTCCTTTCTCTGCGTCTTCCAGAGCCGCAATCAGGCGTTCCAGCCGTTGCTTTTTCAGAATGAGGAGCTGCTTTTGCTCTGAAAGCGCCTTTTGCTTTTCATAGTCCGGAGAGGAGAGAATGCGGGCAATGTGCTTCAGCGGGAAGTCCAGCTCCCGGTAAAACAGAATTTCCTGCATCCGCACCAGGGACCGCTCGTCGTAAAACCGGTAGCTGTTTTGTTCGTCAACAAAACAGGGCTTCAGAAGACCGATTTCATCATAGTAGTGCAGTGTGCGCACACTGACGCCTGTGAGGGCGGCGAATTCCCTGATCTGCATATCCAATCACCTCTTCTGGCTGAAGTATAGGCTATGACGCGGCGTGAAAGTCAAGACAAAATTTTGCGCGTGCCGTCAGAGATTGGCGTCGGCAGGATATTGGCGCTTGTACTCGGTGGGGGTGATGTGGGTGTAGTAGCGGAAGAATTTGCTGAACAGCTCGTCGGAGGAGAAGCCCAGCGTCTTTGCGATCTCGGAAATTGAGCAATTCCGTTTCACCAGCAGGACCTTCGCCATATACAGCTTTTCGCAGGAGATATACTCCTTCATCGTCTTTCCGCTGAACTGCTTGACAATCCGGCAGATGTAGTCCTTGTTATAGCAGAGCGCCTCGCTGATCCGGTCCGCGGAGAGATCGCCGCCCAGATTGCTCTCGACATATTCGCAAAAGCGGTTAAACAGCTCCTCGCCGGCCTGATTCCCCTTCTGGGAGCTGAGGCACTGCTCCAGAATCAGCGCAAGGATTGCATCGCTGGTGATGTGCAGCTTTCGTTTGATTTTCTGCGAGTGGTGCAGGTGGTAGCAGAGGTCGCCCAGGTGGGCGTTCTTTCCGATGAGGCAGGGTCTTGTGAGCTGATCGAACGCCGGAACATTGCAGATGGAGAAGGTCAGCTTGTACAGCAGGCAGCCGAGCGGGTTCTCCGTGGAGCAGAAAAAATGCTGCCCCTTCAGCACCAGAAGAAAGTGGTCCTCAGAAATATAGACCGGATTGCCGTTGACGTTGGCGTTCATATCGCCGTCCTGCATGTAAAAGATCGTATGCGCCTGGACCGTGTGAGCCGGCTCCGTCCAGATGCCGCGGCTGCGAATCCGCAGAACGGAATTCAGTCTGAGATAGGCGCTGCTGGCCTCGCCGCTGAGAACAGCCTCGTCCCGATCAAAAACAATCATATCGTAATTTTTCCTTCCAACCGTTTAATTTCGCTTGCCCTTAGACAAAAATCAGTATATAGTAGGAAACATAAGATGAATTTATCAGAAAATTTCCAGACTGTCAAGAAAAAAGCAAAATAAAATGACAATACGGGGAAAGACAATAAAATTTGGAAAAAACGAACTATTTATCAAATAAATTGAAAGAAAATAGCGGTAATTTTTGAAAAGTATATTTTTGAAAAAACGTTATTATGGAAAAAAACCGAACTATTTTGTTAAATGCAAACAAAACTGTCAGGTGAAATTTGATGATAGTTCCAAAAAGCGTGATATCGGAAATTTTCCGATATATTCAGTGCGACCAATTTGACCGGATAAAAAAGCGTCCGCAGTGCGGCAACGGAATGATAAATGGAGGAAAGACGAATGAAAGTAAAAATCGGCGTATTTGGAACATGGCGGGGATTGGAATACATCAAGGCAGTGAAGCTGATCGACGAGGCGGAGGTTGTC
>Ga0129308_1003103_pt1 | contig 12566 bp, 6 predicted proteins | sample L827metagenome_FD_94440 | JGI IMG/M metagenome (GOLD analysis project Ga0129308, IMG submission 94440) | Ring-tailed lemur group fecal microbial communities from Wisconsin, USA - L827 metagenome | ecosystem: Host-associated > Mammals > Digestive system > Large intestine > Fecal | place: USA...
GAGGATAGGGCGTCGCGCCCGCGGGGGGCGTTTTCCATCTCCGGAAGCGCATCGAGCAGGGGCCCCGATAAGGGGCCCCTTCCCTTTTGCCCCGAAACCCCCTGTACCGTGCGGCGCTGCGGGATGCATTGCGGGGCGGCGGTTGCGAGATACCCGAGGGAATGCGAAGCGTTGTGGATTCGGTTTTTTTGAGATACCCTCTGGAAAAACGGCAAACTTCAGTTGATAATGCCTCCAATCGTATAGTTCCTAATACTGAACAATACCAATACATATGAGCAGAACTTCCGCTTTTCGTTCTCTGTTTTTTTTCGTGTAAAATGAAAGGCCTGTGCGAGTATTCGCTCTTGTCTTGTTGTCTATGCAAAGGTAGTTGTATCAAGATGCAGCAATATCGCGGAAAGCATGCCTTAGGGTCGAGTCCGGCAAAAGCATCAGTTCGAGCTGCGCGAGGTTCCTCTCCTTCGCATGCTTCGCACGCGTCACACGCTTCTCATTCTTTCAGATTCTCTTTCGGTTCTTTTGCTTCATGCTCTCGAGGTACGAAAGTTGGACTGGGGATTGCTGGCTTTCTCGTAATTCTGATTGTTTTTTCTCTTATCTTCGGGTTCTGGTACGTTCATGCTCTCAATAAGGCCCTCTCCTTCGATGGTGGTGATTATTCTGCCGTCGAGTCCGTAACCGAAGATGTTGACCTGAGCCAACCCTTCTATATGCTCGTATTAGGATCCGATTCCCGAGAAGGTTCCGGAACCTCCAACTATGCTCCCAATACCGGGGACAATGAACGTTCTGATGTGATGATCCTCTTGCGTGTCGATGCTTCCCAGAAGCAACTCACTATGGTTTCCATCCCCAGGGACACGCCCTACACTTTCGAGGATGGAAAAGTCGACAAGATCAATGAAACTTACAATCGTGGTGGTGCCGCAGAAACGATCGAAGCGGTAGAAAAGGTTACTGGTGTTGATATCGCGCATTTTGCCGAAGTGCGTTTCAGCGATCTTGAGGGAATGGTTGATGCTCTTGGTGGTGTAACCGTCAACGTAGATACTCCTTTATCCTACAAAGATGCCCTAACGGGCGAATGGGTGGAGATTCCGGAAGGCGAGCAGGTTCTGACCGGCCAGCAGGCCCAGATCTTCGCTCGTGCACGTCATGAGTACGAATCCGACCAGGATATGCACAGGCAGCAGAACGTCCGTCAGCTTGCTACCGCCATGCTTCATTCTGTTCTCGAAAAACCCTTCTTCAAGATTCCCTTCACGGTTCTGAATCTGGCGGAATATATCGGCACGGATCTGAGGGCCGGTGATTTCCTCTACCTTGCGAGGGCTTTTGCGGGCTCCGACCTCACCCTTTATAGCTGTACTGGGCCGAATGCGGGCGACATCAATCCGGATGCCGATGATATGTGGCTCTGCTACGAGAACCCCGAGGGTTGGGCTGAACTGATGAAGGCGGTTGATAACGGTGAAGACCCCAGCGGTATAGATGTGAATGCCTCTGCGAATATTCCTGCTTCTCAGGATGAATCCGAGGATGAGAGTCAATATTCTTCCGAGGGTAATCCCTTTGAAGGGTATGCCTACTCAGAGGATTCATCCTATTATGGATACGATTCATCAGTTGATGGAACCACATACTACGATCAGGCGACTTCTTCCGAATACCTAGGGGAGTACCCGTCATATGATGAAGGTTACGCTGGGGAGACATCCACTTCGGGTTAGTGCTTACGTTTGCTTCGGGTTGAAGGTTTGGCGTCATTGTTCGAAGCCCGTTCCGTGAAGCTTTGAAGCTGCGTGGTATGTTGAGCTGTCTGCGGTGATTGCAGGTTTCGTGGCTCTAGATTCTGCGCCTCCCGGCTTCGGTAGGGCGCGTTGCCCTTTGCTTGCCGAGCCTCTTTTACTGCTGGGGCGATAGAGTGTCGCGTGTTTTACGTGGACAATTCCTCAGCTCTTTCGGGTGCGGTGCTGTCCCTGGTTGTTGAAGCTGGCAAGTAGGAGCCTTGGGGAGACCCTCCATCCTGTTCGTTCTTGTTGTTTCGGAGGCGAAATGATCGCATTGCTCGCTGCCATCGTCCTTTTGCTCCTGCTGGCGTATTTACCTGGTGTTGCGGTATTGAGGTCGGCGGGTTTCTCTTCGTTCGAATCCGCTTGCTTCGCGCCCGTGGTATCCACTTTCGCGTATGTGGCCTTAGGGGTTGTGTTCTATCGTGTCGGCTTCCATGCCGATTGGCTTTCGATGATCTTGCCCGTTGCGGTTGTATCCCTGGCAGCGTTTACGTTGCGCTTCTGCATGCTCCCTCGAAGCGGGGGATCTTGCAGGGATGCATGCGGCAGGCTCGTGCTTTTCGGACGTCCTGTTGACGGCAGGATGCTTGCCGCCGCGCTGGCTTTCAATGCGCTCATCGCAGCGATTGTTTTCTTGGGAACCTTGGACGGTCCCGATTCCTTCAGTCAGAATTATGACATGGGCCATCATCTCTCGCAGGTGATGGCGATGGTGCAAAGCGGGAACTGGTCGACGCTCGACGTGACCATCGATGGGGTGAATGTCGGAGGGTTCTATCCGAGCGTGCTGCATGTGTATGCGGCCCTGTTGGTATCCTGCACGGGCATTTCCACTGCGGCTGCGATCAATGCGGTGATGTTCTCTTTGTTCGCAGTCGTATTCCCTTTGGGAATGTTCGCCTTCGGGGTGTCGGCCTTTCCCCAGGATAAGGTTTCTCCATTCTGCTGTGCGGCGGTGTCCCTCCTTTTCCCTGCATTCCCCTGGATACTCATCCGCTTTTCGGCCCTTTTGGCCAATGTGGCGGGCTTTTCGCTGCTGCCTTTGGCATTGGTGCTGTTCGTGGCCTGCACGGAAGATGGGGTGCCCCTTCAGAACCGAGTGAAGCGGGTGCTGCTCTGCATCGTGGCGATGGGGGTTATCTCGGCTGCCCATCCCAATACCTTGTTCTCTGCAGCGGTGTTCCTGATTCCCTTCTGCGCTCAGAGGATTTGGGATCTGCTTTCCCGGGAGGGTTGCGCGGCAAGCGGCAAGTCCCTTATGAAATGCGTGGCGGTGGGAGCCTTTCTTCTTGCTTGCGCCGTAATCTGGAAGGCGGTGCATGACTTGGAGGCCTTCCGGGGCGTGGTGGAGTATGCCTACACTGCGAAATCGAGCCTTTCCGAAGCGGTGGCAGGGGTTCTGCTTGTCCGCTTCAGGTGGTTTTCGGCGAATATCCCGCTTGCTTTCCTGGTGCTCTGCGGTGTGCTTGCCGCACTTAGGACGAAGGGGTGCAGGTGGCTCGTTGCCGCCTATTTGTTCGCTGCCATCCAGCTGATCGTGTGCAGCGCCACCGATCCCTGTTCTCTGAAATCCTATCTGTGCGGATTCTGGTACAACCACGACTTCAGGTTGATGGCATCGTTTGCCATCGTTTCCGCGCCTTTGGCCGGGTTCGGTTTGGCCCGCATCGCCCGCGGAGTCGAGGGGGTTGTCATGAAACGTCAGCAAGCGAGTGGAAACGCCCAGCAGGGCTCTGTCTGCCAAGTTTCGGATCAGCATTCGGATCCGGGAGAAACCGGCCCGCAAAAAGCGTCTGGTGGCGTATGCGTGCGTGCGCTAGGCGTATCGACTGCATCTGTGGTTGCAATCGGCTGTATGTTGGCCTTGGTGTGCTTCCCTGTGGGCTATTCCCCTTCCGAGGGCGTGACGACCAGGTCTTTGGGGCAGTGCATGTCGAAGTTGTATGCGATCAACGACTGGGAGGGCGGCTTCACCATCTACCATTCCGAAGAACGCGAGTTCGTCCGGAAAGCCGAAGAGCTTATCCCCGAAGGCGCTTTGGTGATGAACTTCCCGTACGACGGAAGCGCGTACGCATACGGCCTCGATGGGCTGAATACCTACTTCAAGTCGAATGCCACGTATTCCGAAGAGGGGAGCGCGGAATACATCGTGGAAACCCGCTTGTGCGATATCGCCTGGGATCCGGAGGTGCGCGATGCCGCCAAGGAGCTGGGTATCGAATACGTGCTGCAGTTGGACCATGGCCTGGGAGGAGGGTCCTCCACCTTGGAGCGCGAGTATTCTGCGAAGGATTGGCGCGGTATCGGGTCTATCGATGGGGAAACCGAGGGCTTCGAGGAAGTACTCGCTTCTGGGGATATGCGCATCGATAGGATAAAGTAGCAGTAACAGCAGGCTGGGTTTTCAGCCTTGCTTGCTCGGGTTGCCGATTGGTTGTCGCATATGCGGAGTTGGGGTAGATGTCTCTTCGGCAGCCCGAGCCTTTTTGCTGCCATGCGTCGTTTCGCTCATAGGGGATGCGGGTACTGCGACCTCGATGCATCATCCATCGACGGTAGAGGTGCGGATGCCCTGGCGGGGCGAGCCGTAGGCGGAACCGGTGGCAGCATATGGGCACGGTTTTTTGCGATAGTTCTGGGCGGTATCGCGAGTGGATGGGTGGCGGCGGAGGCTCCAGCTTGGTTCCGTGCGATTCTTGGCGATACCTGCGGGAAGATCCTTTGCGGCACGGGGCGGGCGCCATCGGTTGCGGGCTACCTGAATACCACCTTCCGGTAGAGGATGAAATTCCACACGACGATGCATGCCTGCGTGAAGGCCTTCACCACGACAGGCGGGATGGGGCTTGCCCCGAGTGCGTTGATGGTGATGGTGGAGAATGCCAGGTTGAACAGGAAGAGCAGCGTATACAGGATGGCGCTGCGCAGCATGTTGCTCGATCCCCGGAAGGTGAGCTTTCCGTTCAGGAGGAAGTTCGCGCAGGTTGCAGTGAGCACGGCGATGATGTTCGAGAGAACTAGATTGTCACCTGTGAAAAGGCAGAGCAGCCAGAACAGCATCAGCTCCAGGATGGCGGTCGATCCCCCGACGAGCAGGTATTTCGCTATTTGGAAAATCCGTTCCTTCCCCATAGCTTCGGGTGTCCTATCTCCGTGCATCGCGGGGTTGGGGCGTATCGCCTTCGCCTTGCATCCGGCTGCGTTGGATTTGCTTCACAAGGTAGATAGGCCTGCGCTTGCTTTCGATGTAAAGGCGGCCCAGGTACTCGCCGAGGATTCCCAGCAGCACCATCTGCAAGCCTCCGAAGAACAGGATCAGCACCACCAAGGTGGCATAGCCGGGCACATCGACGCCGAAGTACAGCCGTTGGAAGATCTGCACGACCAGGTAGATTGCCGCGAGCAGCGATGCGAGCAGCCCGATGATGGTGGCGAGGCGAAGCGGGGCGGTGGTGAAGGAGAGCAGGCCGTCTATCGCATAGGCGCATAGATCGCGCAGCGACCAGGTGGTTTCGCCGGCGTGCCTGTTCTGCGGCGTGTATTCATAGGGGATGGTGGTGAAGCCGACCCATGCGAACAGGCCCTTCGAAAAGCGGTGGTATTCGGGCATGCTGATCAGGGCCTCGGCGACGGTGCGGGTGAATACCCTGAAATCGCTTGCGTTTGCGATGACATCCATTCCCGAAGACCTTCCCAGGATGCGGTAGAAGCCTTCGGAGAGCTTGGAGGAAAGCCCGCCCTTGGTGCGCTTGCTTGCGACTGCAGCGACGCAGTCGGCGTGGGGGGATGCTTTGAGCATATCGAGCATGTTCGCCATGTCGCTTGCAGGTTGTTGCAGGTCGACGTCGATGAAGCCGCAGTAGCGTCCCTGCGCCTGCTCGAGGCCGGCGAACATGGCGGATTCCTTGCCGAAGTTGCGAGAGAAGCGCACGGCGGCGACATCGCAAACCGGTTCGCAGATGCCGATGGCTTCCTGCATGCGCTCGTAGGTTCCGTCGCTGCTGCCGTCGTCGATGAAGATAATCTCGAGGGGTCCACCGACGCGCGGCACCAGATCTTTCAGGACCATGCGGCAGAAGGGCTCGATATTCTGCGCCTCGTTGAAAGCCGGGGCTATGAGCGAGAGTTCGTATTCCATGCGCGGGGTTAGCCTTTCCAGGGTCCGTTCCTGCGAAATCATGCATCCGCCCATTCTACCACCCTTATCCGCGGCGGTTTTCCCTGCCCCTGCGACGAAGGACGGCCATGAGGGCGCCGAGCAGGAGAAGCCCCGTCGCACTGAGCATGGTGCCTATTCGGAGTCCCGGGGTCCGGTAGGTCATCTCCACGTGATGGGTTCCCGCTTCGACCGTGCAGCCCAAGTACATGGTGTTCGTGCGGATGGGGTCTGCGGGTTTTCCGTCGACGGAAATCGACCAGCCTTTGGAATAGGGGACGGCGGTGGTGAGCACCGAGCGCTTGTCTGCTCCGATATCGAATGAGATGCGGTTGCTCGCGGCAAGGCCGTCAGGGGGGTATCCCAGGTCAAGATCGGATTCGCCTGCAGAAGCGAGGGCGGCTACCTGTTCGGGGTAGTTTTCGAAGCCCTGGCATATCACGGAGAGGTCCATGAGGTAGGTGCCCTCCACAGGGAGTTTGATGCGGATTCGCGTGGCGGCCTGTTCGGAGTAACCGCAGTTCACCAAGAACGAGGTACGTCCCGAGCTGCCGTGGTAGCCTTCGGTAGCGAAGCGCAGGGTACGTTCCGTTTCCGATCCATCTTGCAGGGTGAAAGTGATACCGAAGCCCAGTTTACTGCGCGGGGTGCTGCAAACCAGGTTCCTGACCTCAAGGTAGGTTTCGGTTTCGGGGAGCCCTTCGAAGGTGAGGGTGACGTATCCGGGTCCGTCGGCGGTGAAGCTGCCGTTGGGATTGGCGGTCACGCCCTTCGAGGTTTCCACGGTGAAGGGAATGCTGCTGGATTCGTCTTCGATCTGCGCAAAATCGATTCCCTCTTCAGCCTGATCGGTGACAACCGACTGGAGCAATGCCTGCTGGCATTTCGCCATGCCCAAGGATGCGTAATCCGTGCGGCAGATCTGGGTGGAGCTGGTGTAGGCGAAGGGCAGCGGGTTTTCGTTTTCGTAGATCTTCCAGCTGCGGGATTGCTCTTCCGCCTCCTCTTCGGACAAGGCGAAGCCGTATGGGACGGGTTCGCCTTCTACCGCAAGGTGGTAGTCCACGCGTGCGAGGGTTTCGAGCATGGTGCGCTCATCGAGGTTCCGGTAGCGGTTCGCCTCGTATTCCTGGGTGTTCACGCCCATTTCGGCCATGAACTGCGCGATATGGGGGTTGGAAAGGCTCCAGTAATAGTCGGTCGAGGGGGCGTTGGCGGTGAGGCCGGCGTTGGGCCGGAGGATCCAATAGCTTCCGGAATAGCGCCAGAAATCATGGTCGCCATCGGCTTCGTCGGCGGTGATCTTCGCTTCGCTGTCTTGCAGGTTGGAAGCATAGTCCCAGGTTAAGAGCTTATCTGCATAGCCTCCCGCGAAGGGTGCGAGCAGGCAGAAGGCATTTGCCGCGATGGTTGCGGCTAAAAGGCAGAGAAGCCCTGCATCCGCTTTCCATCCCAAGCGGCCCTCGCGCGATTCATTGGCGCGGGAAAGGGCGATGGTTCCTGTGGCGATGGCTCCCTGGAAGGCGCAGAGGAGGATTGCCTGCCCTGCTCCGTAGATGGAGCTTCCGCACCAGGCGCTCGCGGCCAGGTAGGCGAGCATGCAAAGTCCTGCAAGCAGGGCGCTTTTGCGGTCGAGGGTGCGCAGGCGATGCCAGTTCATGGCGAGGATGCAGCATACGAGCATGCTGTATCCCCAGATCCAGCGGTTGGAGACATAGGAGAAGCCGTTCATGGCAAGCCCCGCGGCGGGAACGAGCAGCATGGAGGAAAGCGCTGCGAAGGCGATCTTGATCGGGCGGTTTCCCTTGCGGGAGAACAGCAGGAAGACCGAAAGCAGCGTGATAGCGCCGAAACCGCAGAAGCTCCAGTCTCCGGGGTCGGCTACGGAAGCATAGCCGAACAGGAAGGACTTGTAGTAATCGGAGCCGTACAGCAGGCCTGCGGCGGTTTCGCCGGTGGAGCGCACGTCCGAGAATACGGCGATGGCGGAGGGTACGAACAGGATGCAGGAAATGAGCACGCCGATGGAGCCGCAGCCTACGAGCCATCCGAAATCGCGCAGGGAGGCTTTGATGTCGCGCCCGTGCAGCCAGGCGAGGCGCCAGATGATATAAAGCGCCATGAGCGCGAAGATCATGTAGAAGAAGTAGAAGTTGGAGAGGGCGGAAACCGCGATTGCGGCGATGAAGAGTCCGGGCTTGCGTTCGGCGATGATGTGTTCGATTCCCAACAGGACGAGCGGGAAGTAGACCATCGCGTTGAGGAAGAAGGGATGGCGGACAGCGGCGCAGAGCGCGAACAGGCAGAAGGCATAGCCGATGGCGCCTGCGAGGATGCCTGCGGGACACGCGAGGCGCATCTTATGGCAGTAAAGCGAGAAAACCAGGCCCGCAAGGTACATGCGCAGGACTGCGAGCACGTTGAACAGGATGTAGGTGCGATCGGCGGGGACGAAGATGCTTACCAGGTTCAAAGGGTCGCCGATAGCGTAATAGCTCATGTTCGAGACGATGTCGCTCCCGTAGCCCATGGCGAAGCTGAAGGTGGGCAGGCTGAACCCGCCACCCGATGCAAGCGACTCGAAGGCGCTGCGCAGCCACATTCCCATGAAGGCGAGGGCCTGCAGATGCTGCTTCATGCCATCGCCTTCCCAGATGAGCGTCTTGCCCTGGGCTATGGGCACGATGAAGACGAGCAGGGCCACGACGGCGAAGAGAGCAGTATAGGCGCCGACAAAACACATGGGGCCAGACAGTCCGGGCCGGGTCTTCTCCGTCATGGAATCAGGCCTTCCTTCCTACGGGGGTGTCCGCTTCGTGCAATGGCACCCTCGTCGTTTCACGATCGGGATCCCGGTGATGCTTCTGTTTCGCTTGCCTGAAGGATGCGAGCATCCAGCCCGCCATGGGGATGATCGCGAACATGAGGCTGATCACGTAGCGTCCCAGGCTTCCGGGGGAGATGAGCAGGGTGCAGACCGAGAGCATGATGGGCGCAAGGGCGAGGATGCTCTTCTTGCGGTTGATGAAGCAGATCGCGACGCAGAAGAAGGGGATCCACGCGCCGTAGAGGGCGATTGTAGTGATCAGATTGAGGACGGGGATGCTGCCCACGCCGCCAAGCAGCGCCTTGCGCAGCGATTTGCTGGCATCAAGCAGCGCCTGCGGGCGCTCGAGTCGGATATCGTAGCCTTCACCCACGCTGCTGAAATGCGGACCCCACTTCTCGAAGTGGCTTGCATCGCTGATGTCGACGGGGAAGACCAGCTGCTTGCTGGGAATGAGCATCTGCCCGCAGCACTGGGCACAGGCCATAAGGTATTCCTTCGGATTGGCAAGCCCTTCTTTAAGCCAGACCTTCAGGTAGGCGATGGCGTCTTCGGTCGTGGCCTCGGGACGCCAGTGGTTCTTGGCGCCGTCCGCTAAGGCGACTTTGAAGTCGTCTTTGGCTGCTTCGATGTCGAGCACGCGCTCGATCGTATCCAAGTCCTGGTCGCTCACTGCTTCGGGCTTGTTGATGAGCAGCGAGGTGGTCTGTTGCAGGGCGAAGCAGAGGGATTCCTGCCTGCCACCAGGTGCAACCCCGCCGATTAGCGGATAGACGGCGGCGGGAAAGGCGACGGAGAACACGAGGATGGACGACAGCAGCACGCCTGCGCTTCTGAGGCGTGCGCCTTTCAGGGCGGCGATCATCACCAACAGGGATGCGGCGCAGATGTAGATGCCCAGTTTCTTGGTGAGGATGCAAAGCCCCGTTGCCAGCACGAAGGCCGCGAGGAACCGTTTCTTGCGCAATGCGGTCCCGCCGGTGCGGAAGGCCTCGATGAAGCAGATGCAGAAAGGCGTGAAGCCCAGCACGAAGAGCATGTCCTTCATGGCCGACGATGCGAAGCACGGATAGAAGGGAAAGAAGATGGCAAAGGCCAAGGCTGCAAGGCGGAAGGGCTTGGGGATTCCCAGGCGTTCCAGGTAGCAGACGGAAAGGGAGAGCGTGGCGGCTATCCCCAGATTCTGCAGGATGCTGAACAGGAACATGCCCGCATTCTGGGATCCCAGCGCGTCTCCCAGGGAAACGAACCAACCGTAGATGAGCGTGTCGAAGATGGGGTGATGGTCGATGAACTCGGCATCGACCACGGTGCCCAAGGTGGTGTAGTAGGTTTGGCCCGTCGCCTGGTACTGGTAGACCTGGTTGATGAAGTCGTGGTTACTCGAGCAGGGGAAGAACAGCACCATCACGGGAATCCAGATGCAGAAGATGATGAGGGTTCCCACGGCGATGCTGCGCCTATCGAAAGCAAGGCGCAGGCGGGGAAGCGGGTTGCGCTTCGATGCGTCTTCGAGAATGGCGGGCGCATGCGAAAGGAAGAGGAAGATCAATCCCGCGAAGGCGAGGCCGAGCACGGCCAGGATCGGGGCGTCTGCGGCAAGGCTACCCGGCAGCCAGTTCACCGTGACGAACTGCTCGCGGTCCTTCCTGCAATCCAGATAGAGCAAAGGTGCCGTCATCAGCACTGCGAGCGCGAGGGAATATGCGGCACGGCGGAAGCTGCCACGTGTTGAAGCCGTGCCGTCCTTGCGACGGCGCGCCTTCGAAGGGGAAGCCCCATGCGTGGCGGCATTCCCATCTTTCCGGGTTTCTATCCCATGCTGTGCGCTGCGTGCCGAGTCGTCGGTTCCAGCGGTGGTTTCCAGGTCTTCTTCCAAATGATTCATGCGGTGTCCAGCCGTTTCTGATCGGGTTTGGCGGGGTTGGGACTATTCGTCCCCAATGGCGTAGAGGGCCATGCCGTTTTCTGCGAAGACAAGGGTCAATCCGTCGGTGTGCTCGTCAAGCTCGAGGATGCCCTTCCATTGGTCCTTGTCGAAGCGGTTCTGATAGATGGTCTTATTCCCGTCATCTTCGGAATCGAGCGCGATGACGTATTCGAATCCGGCCTTGCGCAGATCGGCTGCCGATGCCTTGCCTGCTTCGATGTCCTCCAGGATCGCCGAGCCTATCGCGGAGTCGCAGGTTTCGGAATTGTAGAAGTCGCGCCCGGATACGTTCATCCCGTAGAGTGCATAGGCGAATGCGCTGCCGTCGTTGGGCATGTTCAGGATGCGGGCATCCTGCGGGATCGCTTCGGCCGCCTGCTGGCAGAATTCGCGTTCTTCCTGCGTGAAGAAGGCGGTTTCGCCGTTGGGGTCGTAGAAGTCCCGCATCTCCCCGATAAGGTCGATGCAGTTCATCGCTCCCGGCAGCGGCAGGGGAAGCGCAAAGGCTGCAAGCGCCGCCACGGCAAGGGCTGCAGCCTGGAGGCGCGTGATATCCAGGCCGGGTATGCGCCATCCGGGTTCTTGCGCGTTCTGCTTGCGCCCTCTTGCCTTGGAGACGGCCCTGCAGGCGAGTGAGATGAAGACCTGGGCGCCTTGGGCGGCAAGTGGGATGGCGAACAGCGTGACGGAAGCGAACACACGGGTCGGGTGGTTGTACCAGAAACCTGTCAGGATGCTCTTGAGCGTGCAGGGATCGAGCGAGATACTCAGGGAGTACAGCAGCGTCATGATGGCGAAGGGAAGCGCGATCCAATGGCGTTCCCCCTTCCTCAGCAGCGAAAGGAAGCCCGCGGCAACGAAGAGCGCAAGCACCGCCTGGGTTCCCAGGTGCGGGGACTTGAGGACGGCGATGCGGGCCAGGCCGCCGATCAGGAACTGCTTCGTTCCCATGTTGTGGGGGTTCGACGCGATGCTCTGCAGGAAGGGCGCCTGGGAGAGCGCGACCCATGCCGCAGCGAAGGCGCAGGTGATCGCGATGGCGGCGATCGCCCTTGTGCGGAGGGGGCGCTTCATGGAACCGTCGGGCCCTAAGGGGCGAAGCACCCTGTGGAGCAGGAAGGCGTAGACGAAGACCGCTGCGGTGAAGAAGGTGTTGGGGTGGGCGAGGCAGATGGCGCCCAGTCCCGCAAAGGCCAGCGCCGCCGATTTCGCCTTTGCAGCCTTTCCTGCAGGCTCGAAGGCGAGCATGAAGCAGGCAAGGAAGCCGGGCATGAGCGCGAAGCCCAGGGCGTTGGGGTAGAGCAGGGTCTTGCGCAGGAACATTTCCCAGGGGAAGCCGAAGAAGGCGAAGGAGAGCACGCCCATGAGGCAGATAGCGACGGGCTTGCCTTCGAACAGGCTTTCGGCAAGAAGGCAGGACGACAGAGGGAAGATCGCTGCGATGATAATGATGTTCGTCGCGTGGGAGGCGACGATGGAGCTGGTGCCCAACGCGCTCATGGGAAGCGCCGCGAGAAGGCTCCAAAGGGACGGGTAGAACGCGCCTCCCGATCCGGGCGTGGTGGTGGTTTCCAAGGTGGACCAGTTGCCGGTCTCCACGAAGGCTCGGTTCAGGCTGATATGGTGGACGATATCGTTTCCGCAGATGAGCGCGTCGGCCGATCCCATGGGAAGGATGTAGAAGAGCGCGCAGGCTGTCATTCCGGCAGCAAGGAACAGCCCCATGCGAGCACGCGGCAGGTGCATTCCGAAGGCTTCAGGCGCCTTTTTCGGATGCGAGCGCTCCCAAGCGATGCGGATGGCGAACAGGATGGCCGCAACGATTGCGAGGGGTGCGACGATGCTTATCCACGA
>Ga0129308_1003104_pt1 | contig 12565 bp, 8 predicted proteins | sample L827metagenome_FD_94440 | JGI IMG/M metagenome (GOLD analysis project Ga0129308, IMG submission 94440) | Ring-tailed lemur group fecal microbial communities from Wisconsin, USA - L827 metagenome | ecosystem: Host-associated > Mammals > Digestive system > Large intestine > Fecal | place: USA...
GGCCTGCCCGTTGGTACCTACACCGTCACCGAGGATACCAACTGGTCCTGGCGGTATACCACTGATGATGCCACTGACACAGCCACCCTGAGTTCCAGCAATGTCAACGGCACCACAGCCATCACTAATACCCTGCACAACGAAAAGTGGCTGTCCGGCAGCTCCATTGCTGAGAACACTTGGAGTGCCAACAATACCCAGGTGGAACGGACCAAAGGCCCGGGCCTGTTGGAAAAAATCCGCAAACTGTTCGGCTGAAAGGAGGACTGAGCCATGAAACGAGGAAAGCGCGAAATGCGCAGAAACTATAAAGGCAAAACCGCTCTGGTGGCGCTGGTCCTGATCTTCTGCTGTACCGTGGGCGGAACGCTGGCTTGGCTGGCCACCTCCACCGAGGACGTGGTCAACACCTTTACCCCCGGCGAGGTGGACAGCGAGGTCCATGAGGAATTTGAGGGCAGTACCAAGAAAAATGTCCAGATCGAGAACACCGGCAATGTGGACGCCTACATCCGGGCCGCCATCGTGGTCAACTGGGTCGCCGCGGACGGCACCATTTATGGAGAGGCCCCCGTGCGCGACACCGATTATACACTAGTAACAGATAACTACTGGTTCCAGGGTGCTGATGGATATTACTACTATCCAGATAAGGTCGGCGCGAAACAGCTTACGTCTGAGGCACATTACCTCATCAAATCCTGTACGCCGGTTGCCAATGAGGCCCCTGATGGATGCAATCTCCAGGTCACCATTCTGGCCGACGCCATCCAGGCCGACGGTGTGGACAGCAGTGTTACCCCCGCAATTCCTGCGGTAGAGTCCGCATGGAAGGTAGTTACGATCGGCACTGGCGACACGCTGGTAAAGAAATAAGGAGGTGGACAGTATGAAACTGAAAAAAGTCAGACGGCTGCTGTCCGTCCTCCTGACGGGCACCCTGATCTTCTCCCTGAGCAACTTCGCCGCCGGCGCCAGCGACGAGGACCCGGTGGTCACCTACAATGTGGCCACCCAGGAGTTCTCCTTCAGCCCTGAGCTGAACGCAGACGAGAACGGCCACCCCGACCTGTTCCCCGACATGAAGAACCTGATGCCCGGTGATTCGGTAGAGCAGATCATCAATGTCAAAGTGGTTCAGATGGGCTCCAACATCGTCAATATGACCCTGCGGGCCGAGGATTCCGTGGACGACCCGGAGAACGAGGACGCGGTCAAGCACAATGAAGCCTACGAGAAGCTGATGAAGTGGGCCACCCTGACGGTGGAGGATATGGCCACCGGCGATAAGATCCAGGACGACATGAGCGACGAGGACGGCGCGCAGCTGGCTGAGTTCAGCAGCAGCAAGAACGAGCAGCAGCTGAAGGTGACCCTCACCATCAGCAAGGAGGCCGGAAACGACCTCCAGGACCTTCTGGCTACCATCGACTGGGTCTTCCATGTGGAGGTTATCCCCCACGGCGGCGGTGGCGGCACGCGTTACGACCTGACCGTCAACTACCTGGATCAGGACGGAAATAAGATCCACCCAAGCTATGAGAAACTCAACATCCGCAAGGGTACCAGCTACGACGTTACTGACAAGGACGCTATCGACATTGAGGGTTATACCTATGTCGAGACCACCGGCGATCCCCTGACCGGCATCATGAACAGCGACAAGGTGATCAACGTCTATTACAGCAAAGATGAGGAAATCGTTGATCCTCCTACTCCTGTCGATCCCGGACCCGACGAGCCCGGCCCTGACGAACCGGGACCGGTGGAACCCAACCCCGACAACCCCAAGCCGCCTAAGACCGGAGACAACTCCATGCTCTGGCTGGCTATGTCGGTTCTGTCCGGCGCGGGTCTGGTGGTTCTGGCCCTGACCTCCCGCAAGAAAGAGGAGTCCTGATATTTCAGGGAAAAACCGCTCCCCATATGAAAATATGGGGGGCGGTTTTGTTTTGGATAAGACTAGAACTGCAATAAAAAATGCCCCGCATCATATGATGCGGGGCATTTTTCGTTAACGTGTGGGCACATGCCAGATATCACGTGCGTAGTCAGCGATGGAGCGGTCAGCGGCGAAGATGCCGGAACGAGCGATGTTGATGAGGGACATCTGGTTCCAGCGCTTCTGATCGGCGTAGGTCTCCAGAGCGCGGCGGTGCGCGGCGCAGTAGCTGTCGAAGTCGGCCAGCAGCATATACTCGTCAGCGGGGCTGCCGCCAGCGCCGAAGAGAAGCCGGTTGGTCAGGTCACTGTAAGGCACATGGTCGTCAAAGCCAGCGGCGATTTGGTCGATGACCCGCTTCAGCGCCTGATTCTGCTGGTAGTAGTCCAGGGAGCGGTAGCCCTGGCGCTTGCGCTCGTTGACCTGGTCGGTGGTCAGGCCGAAGAGGAAGATATTCTCATCGCCTACCTGCTGGTGCATCTCCACGTTAGCGCCGTCCAGAGTGCCGATGGTCAGGGCGCCGTTCATCATGAACTTCATGTTGCCGGTGCCGGAGGCCTCCTTGCCGGCGGTGGAGATCTGCTCAGAAATCTCGGAGGCGGGCATCAGTTTCTCGGCCAGGGAGACGCGATAGTTCTCCAGGAAGACTACCTGAAGCTTATCCTTGCAGATGGGGTCCTTGGCGATCTGAGCAGACAGGGAGTTGATGAGCTGGATGATCTCCTTGGCCACGTGGTAGCCGGGAGCCGCCTTGGCGCCGAAGAGGAAGGTCTGGGGAGTGAACTCCATATTGGGGTTATCCCGCAGCTGGTTGTACAGGTAGATAATGTGCAGGACGTTGAGCAACTGACGCTTGTACTCATGGAGACGCTTAACCTGGACATCGAAGATGGCGTCGGTATTCAGAATGACGCCGGACTCCCGGGCCACATAGCTGGCAAAGCGGCGCTTGTTCTCACGCTTGATGGCCTCCAGCTGCTTGAGGACAGACTTGTCGTCCTTGAACTTCTCCAGGTCCTTGATGGCCTCGGGGTGGAGAAGGTACTTGTCGCTGCCGGTGCAGTCCTGGATCAGAGCGTCCAGCTTGGGGTTGACCTGGGCCAGCCAGCGGCGGTGGTCCACGCCGTTGGTCACGTTCTTGAACTTATCGGGCTGGGCCAGGTAGGCGTCGTGGAAGACATCCCGCTTCAGAATGTCGGAGTGAAGGGCGGACACACCGTTGATGGCCTGGCAGGCGCAGACGCACAAGTTGGCCATGCGGACCTCGCCGCCCCAGATGATGGCCATGTGGCCGATCTTACCCATGTCGCTGCCGTAGCGGTACTCCAGTTCCCGCTGGTAGCGGCCGGAGATCTCCTTCAGAATCTGCCAGATACGAGGCAGCAGAACCTGGATCAGGTCCTGGGGCCAGCGCTCCAGAGCCTCGGCCAGAATGGTGTGGTTGGTGTAGCAGACGGTGCGGGTGACGATGTGCCACGCCTCGTCCCAGGAGTAGCCCTCCACATCCAGCAAAATGCGCATGAGCTCGGGGATGACTAGGGTGGGGTGGGTGTCGTTGATCTGAATGACGTGCTTCTCGTGGAAGTTGCGCAGGGTACCGTACTGGGCACGGTGCTGGCGCACAATGGACTGGACGGTGGCGGAGACGAAGAAGTACTGCTGCTTCAGGCGCAGGGACTTGCCCTCGTAGTGGTTGTCGTCGGGGTACAGGACCTTGGCGATGACCTCGGCCATGGCCTGCTGCTCCACGGCCTTCAGGTACTCGCCCCGGGAGTACAGGGACATATCCACGGGGACAGGGCTCTTGGCGTCCCACAGGCGCAGGGTGTTGGTGTGGCGGGTCTTATAGCCGGCAATCTCCATGTCCCGGGGGATGGCCAGGACGGTGGTGTAGCCCACGTGCTCGGGGTGATTGTGGCCGTGCTCGTCCCAGCGGTCCTCCACCCGGCCGCCGAAGCGGACCTCCTCGGTCTCGTCCAGCTTGGGGATGAGCCAGGCGTCGCCCAGGCCCAGCCAGTTGTCGGCCAGCTCCACCTGCTTGCCGTCGATGATCTTCTGCTTGAAGATGCCCAGCTCGTAGCAGATGGAGTAGCCGGTGGCGGGGATCTCCAGAGTGGTCATAGAGTCCAGGTAGCAGGCGGCTAGACGGCCCAGACCGCCGTTGCCCAGACCGGCATCGGGCTCCTGCTCAAACAGGTCAGCGGCGGAGAAGCCCAGACCCTCCAGAGCCTCGGTCAGAGTGCCCAGCAGGCCCAGATTGTAGGCGTTCTTTTCCAGAGAGCGACCCATGAGGAACTCCAGAGACAGGTAGTGGACCTGGCGCTTCTGTCCCTCCCACACCCGGTTGTCCGTCTCCATCTGACGGCGGGACATGATATCCCGGAGAACCAGGGCGCAGGCCTTAAACATGTGATTGGGGGTGGCCTCATCTACGGTGCGGCCAAAGTTACGCTGGAGCTTACCGATGATCATTTCGGTAAGCTGGGATTTGGTATATTCAGCCATAGTTGCCTCCTGCACAGATATAATTAACATAATATGATTGGAAACGTTTTCTTGTCCACGGCACTCCATTTTATCAAATTTTTAAAAGAGCGTCAATCGGCAGAAGTGCGCAAAACCTAGGAATATCAAGGGGTTTCTATCCGTTTTTGACAACTGAGAGGCAAAAAACGGAAGAATAGAGGCAATAAAAAGGCCCCCGCCGGAAAGCGGGGGTCTGAGGAAAGACAGGCTTAACCCTGGATGCGCTGGTAGATATCCAGGTACTGCTTGGCGGAGTTGTCCCAGGAGAAGTCGGTGGTCATGCCGGCCTTCTGGAGGGCGCGCCAAGCCTTCTTGTTGTGGTAGTATAGGTCCACGGCCTCCCGCAAGACCCAGACCATGTCGCCGGCGCTGATGTTGGAGAAGGTGAAGCCGCGGCCGGTGCCCTCAAACTTGTTGTAGGGGGTGACGGTATCCCGGAGACCGCCGGTCTCCCGGACCACGGGGATGGTGCCGAAGCGCATGGCGATGATCTGGCTCAGGCCGCAGGGCTCGGACACGGAGGGCATCAGGAACAGGTCGGCGCCGGCGTAGATCATGGTGGACAGGGGGCCGGAGTAGGTCAGCTGGGCGGCGAAGCGGCCGGGATACTGACTCTGAGCGTGGCGGAAGGCCTCCTCATACTGCCAGTCGCCGGTGCCCAGCACCACCATCTGGACATTCATGCCCATGATCTCGTGGAGGGCGTCGGTGACCAGAGAGAAGCCCTTGTGGCCCACCAGACGGGAGACACAGGCGATGATGGGCACCTCGGGGTCCTCCTGGAGGCCAACGGCCTGCTGGAGGGCCAGCTTGCAGGCGTTCTTGCCCTTGACCAGGGACTTGGCGGTGAAGTTGGCCGCCAGACCGGGGTTGGTGGCCGGGTCGTACAGCTCCATGTCAATGCCGTTCAGGATGCCCTGGATTTTGCCGCTCTGCTGATTGATGACCCCGTCCAGGCCCCGGGCGTAGAAGGGGGTGCGCAGTTCCTCGGCGTAGGTGGGGGAGACGGTGGTGACGAAGTCGGAGGCCATGATAGCGCCCTTCATCAGATTCACGTCGCTGAAATAGGCCAGCATCCCCTCGTTGAAGTAGCTGTTGTCCAGGCCGATGACATCCTGGAGGACCTGCTCGCCGTAGCGGCCCTGGTATTCGATGTTGTGGATGGTGAAGACGGACTTGGCGTGGTCCAGCTGGGGGATGCGGTACTTCTCCTCCAGCAGATAGACGGGGACCAGGGCGGTCTGCCAGTCGTTGCAGTGGATGACGTCGGGGGCCCAGTCCAGCTGGCCCGGGGTCTCAATGATGGCCCGGGAGAAGTAGGCGAATCGCTCGCAGTCGTCAAAGTGGCCGTAGAGCTGCCAACGCTTGAAGTAGTACTCGTTGTCCACAAACCAGTAGGTGACGCCGTCACGCTCCAGCTCGAAGATGCCGCAGTAGACCTGCCGCCAGGACAGGGTGACGTTGAAGTGCTTCAGAAAGGTCATCTGGCTGCGCCACTCGTCCCCAATCCCCTCGTACAGGGGGAGGATGACCTTGACTTCATGGCCCTCACGGGCCAGGGCCTGGGGCAGAGAGCCGGCCACGTCGGCCAGTCCGCCGGTCTTGATGAAGGGCGCTACCTCGGGGGAGGCAAATAATATATTCATAAATAATCCCCTTTTCATTACAGTGCGGTGTATGTGGTGATACAGGCGACTCCACCGCAGGGAGAGCGGGAACCCGCCCGGCTCCCGTGCGGTGGAGTCGATCAATTATACAATGGAGTCCTTGGCGATGGCCAGAGGATAGGTGTGGTGGCCCATCAACATCCGATCCTCGTTGACAGTGACGTTCTTGTCCGCGATGACGTAGGACAGGGAGGCGCCGGCCTTGACCACGGTGCCCTGCATGAGGACGCTGTTGGAGACCTTGGCGCCCTTCTCCACGATAACGCCGCGGGAGAGGATGGAGTTTTCCACCTCGCCCTCGATGTAGCAGCCGTCAGCCACCAGGGAGCGCTTGGCTACGGCGTCGGGGCCGTAGTAGGTGGAGGGATTGGAGCGGTCCTTAGTGCGGATGGGGCGGTCGGGGTTGAACAGCTCGGCCCGGACCTCCGGGTCCAGCAGATCCATGGAGTGCTGATAGTAGTCGCTGACCGACTGGAAGCGGGCGGTATATCCGTTGTGGATGTAGGGAATCATCTTCAAGCTCTTCAGACGGGGCTGGAGAACACCGCGGCTGAAGTTGGTCACATCGTGGGCGGCACAGTAGTCTACCATGTCCATCAGGAGAGACTTGGACAGAATGTAAATTTCCAGAGATTCCAGCGCCTGGTCGGCGGCAGTGGGGTGGACGGACAGGTCGGTGATGCGGCCCTCGTCGCTGACCTCCACGTACTCAGAGTACCGGGGCGCGCCCTTATGGGTGGGGGTGCACACCACGGTGATGTCGGCACCGGAGTTCAGGTGCTGCTCCAGTACGTCGGCCACGGGCAGGTTGATGACCAAGTCGCCGCTGCCCATGATGACATAGTCCTGGCGGATGTTCTCCAGGTAATCGGCCACGCCGGCCAGAGCTTCCATGGTGCCGTGGTACTCGCCGCCGCCCCGCTCCGCATAGCTGAAGGGGGGCAGGATGCGCAGGCCGCCGTGCTTGCGGCTCAGATCCCAGTCCTTACCGGAGCCCACGTGGTCCAGCAGGGACTGATAGCTCTTATGGACCACCAGGCCCACATCGGTGACGCCGGCGTTCACATAGTTGGACAGCATGAAATCCACCAGGCGGTACCGGCCGCCGAAGGGCAGAGAGCAGGTGTTGCGCGGGCGGGTCAGTTCACCCAGATTTGCGTCGGAGCGGTAAGCAAAGAGAAGACCATGGAGATTATTCATGCCCGCTCACCTCCCTTCACGTCTTCGCGGACCATGGCGCTGGGGGCGACCACGGCCTTTTCGCCAATGGTGACCCCGCCGGCCACCACCGCGATGCCCCAGCCGGGACTGTCATCCGGAGCGGAACCAACCACGGCGTCCGCCTCGATGACGGCGTTTTCCGCCACGATGGCGTAAGATACCTTGGCACCCGCCTTGACCACGGCGCCGGGCATCAGGATGGAGTATTGGACGTCAGCGCCCTCCTCCACCGTGACGGAGTGGAAGAGCACCGAGTTCTCCACAGCGCCGTCCACCTGGCTGCCGCCGGTGACTAGGGAGTGGGAGATCTTGGCATTGGGGCCGGTGACATGGGGGGGCCGGATGGGGGTGCGGGCGTAGATGGGCCAGCTGGTGTCGTACATGTCGATACCGCTGCCCCGGGCCAGCATGTCCATGTTGGCGTCCCACAGGGAGTCAATGGTGCCCACGTCCTTCCAGTAGCCCTGGAAACGGTAAGCCATCATCAGCTCGCCGGCATTGAGCATATTGGGGATGATGTTCTTGCCGAAGTCGTTGGAGGAGCCGGGGGTGGCCTCGTCGTCGATGAGGTACTGGCGCAGCTTGGACCAGGTGAAGACGTAGATGCCCATGGAAGCCAGATTGCTCTTGGGATGGGCGGGCTTCTCCTCGAATTCGAAGATGCGGTCGTTCTCATCCACGTTCATGATGCCGAAGCGGGTGGCTTCCTCCATGGTGACCTCCAGCACGGAAATCGTGCAGGCGGCACCGGATTTCTTATGTAGGTCCACCATGTCGGCGTAGTCCATCTTATAGATGTGATCGCCGGACAAAATGACTACGTACTCGGGATCGTACAGGTCCAGGAAACCGATGTTCTGGTAGATGGCGTTGGCGGTACCCTTATACCAGGTGCCCTGGTCGCCCTCCCGCATGTAGGGAGGCAGGATATGGACGCCGCCGTCGGACCGGTCCAGGTCCCAGGGCTGGCCGTTGCCGATGTAGCTGTTCAGTTCCAGAGGACGGTACTGAGTCAGCACGCCAACGGTGTCGATGCCGGAGTTCACGCAGTTGGACAGGGGAAAATCAATGATGCGGTACTTGCCGCCGAAGGGGACGGCAGGTTTCGCCACGTGGCTGGTCAGGGCGTAGAGGCGGCTGCCTTGGCCACCGGCCAGCAACATGGCTACAACTTCTTTCTTCATGCTGTTCACCTCTTGTCTGTTTCAAGCGCGGGGGATGGAAAGGAACGCTATATGGAAACAGGCGTTGTTTAGATGGAATACGCCTTGTTTTCACCGATGTGAGGAAAATGCGAACTTTTGAGGAGATGCCGTCCGGCGGCTTTTCTGCCAGACGGTGCTTTGCAGGGGCCAAATGCCCTGTTAGGGGGTCTGGCCCTTAGCGGGCTTCTTCGCAGGAGCTTTTTTTGCCGCGGCCTTCTTGGCTGCGGGAGCCTTCTCCGTCTTGGGGGCCGCCTTTTTAGCGGGGGCCTTGGGGGCCTTTTCCGCCTTGGGAGCGGCCGCTTTTTCCGCCTTCGGGGCGGCGGCCTTCTTTGTCTTGGGAGCGGACGCCTTTTCGGCCTTGGGCTTGTCCGTCTTGGGCTTGCGTGCCGGATTCTTCCGGGTGCAGCGGTAGATCATGGCAGACATGGGGGGAAGGTCGATGACCAGGGACTGCTCCTGATCGTGACAGGGGACCTTCTCGGTCTTCAGGGGGGCAGTATCGCCCAGGCCCTCGCCGCCGAACTCGGGGGCGTCGGTATTGAAGACGGGAGTCCAGGTGCCGCCGAAGGGGGCGCCTACCCGGTAGCCCTTCCGGTGCTCGGGGGAGAAGTTGCACACCACGACGAGGGGAGTGCCCTTCTTATCCCAGCGCAGGAACGCTACGGTATTGGCGGTGTTGTCGTCGGCGCACAGCCACTGGAAACCCTGCCAGGAGTCGTCCTGCTGCCACAGGGCGGGCTGCTCCAGGTAGAAGGCGTTCATGGCCTTGAAGAAGGACTGGGTCTGGCGGTGGGGCTCGTACTGGAGCAGGTGCCAGTCCAGGGAGTACTCGTAGTGCCACTCGTTCCACTGGCCCAGCTCGGCGCCCATGAAGGTGAGCTTCTTACCCGGGTGGGTCATCATGTAGGTGTAGAAGGCACGGACTCCGGCGAACTTCTGGGGATTCTCGCCCGGCATCTTGCCGAAGAAGGAGCCCTTCATGTGGACTACCTCGTCGTGAGACAGAGGCAGGATATAGTTTTCCGAGAAGGCGTACATCAGGGAGAAGGTGATGTCCCGGTGGTTGAACTGGCGGAAGTAGGGGTCCATCTTGATATAGTGGCAGATGTCGTTCATCCAGCCCATGTTCCACTTGAAGTTGAAGCCCAGGCCGCCCTCGTCCACGGGGTAGGTCACCTTGGGCCAGGAGGTGGACTCCTCGGCCACCATCAGCACGTCGGGGTGAACGCCGAAGACGGCGGTGTTCAGCTGCTGGAGGAATTCCACGGCCTCCAGGTTCTCGTGGCCGCCGTTGACATTGGGCACCCATTCGCCGTCCTTGCGGCCGTAGTCCAGGTACAGCATGGAGGAGACCGCGTCCACACGCAGACCGTCCATGTGGTACTCCTCCAGCCAGAACATGGCGGAAGAATACAGGAAGGAGCGGACCTCGTTCCGGCCATAGTCGAAGACGTTGGTGCCCCAGTCGGCATGCTCGCCCTTGCGGGGGTCGGCGTACTCATAGGTGGGGCCGCCGTCAAAGTGATACAGGCCGAAGGCGTCGCGGGGGAAGTGGGCGGGGACCCAGTCCATGATGACGCCGATGCCCGCCTGGTGGAGCTGGTCAATGAGGTATTTCAGGTCGTCGGGGACGCCGAAGCGGCTGGTGGCGGCGAAATAGCCGGTGCACTGGTAGCCCCAGGAGGCGTCCAGAGGGTGCTCAGTTACGGGGAGCAGCTCCACATGAGTGAAGCCCATCTCCTTGACGTAGGGGACTAGGTAGGAGGCGGTGTCCCGGTAGCTGAGAAACTCGCCGTCGCCGGTGCGGCGCCAGGAGCCCAGGTGGCACTCGTAGATATTCATGGGGTTGGTGTATGGGACAGTCTTGGCACGGTGGTCCATCCAGGCCTGGTCGTTCCACTGGTAGCCGGTGCTGTCCAGGTCGTAGATTTTGGAAGAGACGTTGGGCCGGGTGTCGGCGTGGAAGGCATAGGGGTCGGCCTTGCCCATATAGGTCCCATCGGGGGTGTAGACACGGTACTGATAGGCGTCGTAACGCTGCACGCCGGGGACGAAGACCTCCCAGATGCCGCCTTCGACCTTTTCCATGGGAGCCGCGTTGTCATCCCAGTTGTTGAAGTCGCCGACCAGCGCGATGCGGTAAGCGTTGGGAGCCCAAACACGGAACAGATAACCCTCAGTCCCGTCCTCCGCCTTGGCGGGATGGGAACCGAAGCAGCGCCAGGCGTGGGTGGAACGGCCTTCGGAAAAGGCCTCCAACTCCAAAAACAGGTCGTGGGAAGAGAGATTTTCTTGATATTTAGACAAAGTAATCACCTCAGGATGTAAATTCAAGGGGTTATCAGCTAAAAAGCACAATTTGCTGGGACGAGATATGCTTAATAATTATATAAATTATACAACGGCAGGAAGGGCCAGTCAAGTCAAATAGAAGTAAACCAAAAATAAATTCCAAAATATTGGGAAACATGCGGATTATGTACCGCCGGAGAGCCGGCGGGGGCACTATTTTGCCATCAAAAGCTGCCGCAGCATACGGGAGAAAATACCCGGAGCGGTGAGACGGACGGCCTCCTGGGCGGAGACGATGGGGACGGTGTCCCGCAGTTCGTCCCCCACATAGACCTCCATCTGGCCCAAGGTCTGGCCCAGCTCCACGGGGGCCTCCAGATCCTCCGCCAGGGTCAGCTTAGTGGTCACCTGGCTCTCCTCACCCTTGCGGACCAGCAGGCGGCAGTCCCGCTCCAGCTGGGGCTGAATCTGGGGGACGGTGCCCAGCAGCACAGGCACCGGGGCCAGAGGGGCGTCGGGGTACACATTGACCAGGGCGTAGTTGGCGAAGCCATAGTCCAGCAGGGCTTTGGCGTCCTCAAAGCGTTGGGCGGTGGTGGGGGATTTCAGGATTACGGCGATGAGCTCCATGCCGTCCCGCTCGGCGGTGGCCGAGATGCAGTAACCAGCGGCGTCGGTGGAGCCCGTCTTCAGTCCGGTGGCGCCGGGGTAGAACCGGATCAGCCGGTTGGTATTGGTCAGACCGAAGGCTCCATCCCGGATGGAGTCCATCCAGATGGTGGTGTACTGCCGGATCGTGGGGTGATTCAAGATCAGCTCACGGGACATGAGGGCGATGTCGTGGGCGGAGGTCAGATGGCCCGCCGCGGGCAGGCCCGTGCAGTTGACAAAGTTGGTGTCCGTCATGCCCAGCTCCTGCGCCCGCTGGTTCATCCGGGAGACAAAGGCGGTCTCACTGCCCGCCAGATGCTCGGCCAGAGCTACGGCGCAGTCGTTGCCCGACACCACGGTGACACATTTGATCATCTGGTCCACCGTCATCTGTTCGCCCTCTTTCAGGTAGACCTGAGAGCCGCCCATGCCCGAGGCGTAGGCGGAGACGGTGACCATATCATCCATGGACAGACGGCCCGAGTCCACCGCCTCCATGACCAGCAGCAGGGTCATGACCTTGGTAACGCTGGCGGGCTCCAGCTTATCGTGGGAGTTTTGATCGAAGAGCAGCTGTCCCGTCTCCTTCTCCATCAATACGGCGGAGGTACAGGACAGGGAAAGACCGGCGTCCTCCCCAACGGCGGAGGCGGCGGGGAGAGAGGCGGTCACCAGCAGGACCGCCAGCAGCAGGGCTGAAATTCGCTTCATAAATGGTTCCTCCTGATCCATCATTTGTCGGTATGGTCAGGATGTGGAGAGAGTTACCGTTCTATGCGGAGGCATGGAACGGTAATTTTTTCTGGGCAGGCTCCCATTACCATAATCCATCTTATGTGAGAGAGTTGCCGAAAACGGACGAGAAAACCATAAATTTTTGTTTGGCAGGGGAGGCTGTCCGGAAAGCTGAGATTTATTTTTGTAAGCGTGGCCGAAAATGTGCAACTTTTTACTTCTACCGGGGGATGGTTGAGGAGGGATCGAGTGGCAAAGGGAAAGCTCCCGGGACGGGAGGAGATTTTAAGACGGATGTGGAAGCTGGCCAACGCCAGCGTGGAGGA
>Ga0129308_1003105_pt1 | contig 12562 bp, 15 predicted proteins | sample L827metagenome_FD_94440 | JGI IMG/M metagenome (GOLD analysis project Ga0129308, IMG submission 94440) | Ring-tailed lemur group fecal microbial communities from Wisconsin, USA - L827 metagenome | ecosystem: Host-associated > Mammals > Digestive system > Large intestine > Fecal | place: USA...
CCGAAGGCGAGGGGTCGGGAGCCGGTCGAATGGGATGCCGGTCTCACTTGGAGCGAGTTCCATCATTCGACGCCGTACCCGTATTCGGTGGACTAGCCAGACACACTTTTTGTCCTATACCCCCCACGTTCCGCTAAGCACTCCAATCCCCTGCACTTAAGCCCAATGAATGCAACGGAAGCCAGCCGAACGACCGCGGACCCGAATGCCATGCGCGCTCTGCGCATAACTTGAAAGACGGTAAAGAAACGCGAACAGAATGCACGATTCCGGTGTTGCCGGATCAGGCTTTGCTCAATCCGCCATCGACTTCTGAATCAGCGGGGACGTTTTCCAACTCTTCCATCAACTGGACCACCTGCTGTTCTGCGGAGCTCAAACGACCCCTCAGCTCGCGAAGCAACTTCACTCCGCGCTCGTAGGCGAACAGGCTTTCTTCCAGTTCCATGCTGTTGGTTTCCAGGTTCGCGACGATCCTGTCCAGTTCCGCCATTCCCTCTCGAAAGCTCATCTGCGAGAAATCCTTTGCTTCCTGGATGCTCTCACCCTGCGGGCACTGCTCTTGGCTCATCATTTCCCTTTCACTCCCCGCTTCCATGTTCTTCATTGTCCATATCCCGATAATCCACCTGCACACGTTCGATATCTTCCACGCGGCATCGGGCAAGGCCATCGCGCATCTGTATGTCCAGCTCATCCCCTTGCGAAATCTGAGCTACCGAGGAAACCACCTTTCCTTCGGGCGTTCTGCTGATGGAATAACCGCGTGCCATCACCGCTAAAGGCGACAGGTCGTTCAAGCGCGCCGCAGCAAGCCCCAAACCGTTCCCGTACGGGGCAAGCAGGTTCTTGCCCGTGGACTTGAGCCTCTCCCCGCTCGCATCCAAACCGCGTTTTTCCAGCGAAAGCAGTCGCGGCATCTGGCTGCCAAGCGAGGACCGGAGCAGATCCAAACGGGCAGAATCAGCCGCCAAGGCCCCGGGGATTGCGCGTTTCAGGCGCTCTTCCTGCGTGGCAACCCGATCGCGGATTCCCGCGATGCGCTGGGGAAGCGCCTTCGAAAGCTGCTGCGCAAGATAATCCACGCGTAGCGAGCGGTCTGCGAGCAGCTGATAGCGATCGCAGAAGATGGGACGGCTTTCGAACTTCTCCAACCGCAGGCGGGCATGCTGCATCCTCAGATCGATCACGCGATTCATACGATCCAGATACGATTGCAGGTAATCGCCGATCATTTCCGTGCTCGGAGCCACAGCTTCGGCTGCGGCGGTAGGCGAAGTGCAGCGCACATCGGCAACCAGATCGGCCAAGAAATTATCGTGCTCATGCCCGATACCCGTGATGATGGGCGTGGGGCATTTTGACATTGCACGTACCAGGCCTTCGTCGTTGAACGCCATCAGATGCTCGAAGCTGCCGCCTCCGATGACGAGCAAGATCACCTCGACCTTGTTCCTGTACACCTCGCGCAGGCCGTTGGTGATGGCTTCCGGCGCCCCTTTGCCCTCTACGGGCACTCCCGCAAAGTACACGGTCGCAAGCGGATACCTCCTACGCAGCGTGCGCAGGACGTCATGGACCACGGCACCGCGAGGGGAAGTAACCAAGCCGATACGTTCGGGAAAAGCAGGAAGCGGACGTTTCCTCGATGGCTCGAACAAGCCTTCAGCGCGTAAGGTTCGCTCAAGCTGGGCCACCTTCTGGCGCAGCATACCTTCGCCCGCCAAGTCGATCGAAGAAGCCTCGAACTTGATATCTCCCTTTTCGGCCCAAATGGTAAAGCGTCCCGTAATGCGGACAAGGGACCCGACCTCCAGCCGGATCCCTGCTTTGTCATATACGCCACGCCACATCTTGCAATACAAGGTGGCGTGCTCATCTTTAATAGTGAAGAATACGCTCTTATAGCCACGACGGTCGGTGAGCTCGGAGATCTCGCCTTCTATGGTCAGGCGAATGCGCTCAAAGCACTCCTTCGCACGACGGGCCGCCTCCGATACCGAAAGCGGCCCTTGTTGTTCGTTTGCCATCAATCAGCCTTAATCACGGGCATTGAGCAGCCACAGAAGCTGCAAGACGGAAACCAGGGTGGCGGCAACGTAGGTCAGCGCGCAAGCGCGGAGCACACGCCCAGCGCCTGCCAGCTCGGTCTGGGGCATGCCCGCCGCCTGCAGGTACTTCATGGCACGGCCGCTCGCGTCGAATTCCACGGGCAGCGTAACAAGCTGGAAGATAACGGCGAAGGCGAACAGGATAATCGCAAGGTCAACCAAGCCGACGATATTCAGGAAGATGCCCAGCATAAGCGCGATCATCCACGTGTTCGAAGCGAAGTTGACAACGGGAACGAGCGCGGACCTGATCTTCATGGGCATGAAGCCCTTGGCGTACTGGCAGGCGTGGCCGGCTTCATGGCAGGCGGTCGCCACGGCAGTAACGCTGTTGTATTCGTACGCATGGGGATCGAGCGTGATCGAATTGTCCCTTGGGTCGAAATGATCCTGATCATGACCGCCCCTACGGAAGGGGATAACCGGGACACCGTTATAGAGCAGCATCTGCTGGCCGACCTGCGCGCCGCTCATGCTGAACGACGACGCAACGGAAGAGTACTTCTTGATCTGATGACGGACGTACCACTGGGCGCCGGCACCAATCAGGGTTGAAATGATGATCAAAGCAAAATAGGACATGCGCTTACCTCCATTCGGACAGATTGGATTATATCTAATGAGCAATCCACCCTGATAGAGCGATGCGCTTTTGAATGGCAACGCTAACCATTCGTTACCCTGCACCCACCTTTCCTGCAAAGGAAAAGCCGGGGCGCCCCGATTGGCGCATCCCGGCTTTTGCGATGACTCGGATTCTTACGTAAAGCCCTCAATTCGATTGCAGAAAACACCTGATGAAGGGTGAAAACAAGAGAGCTAGTTCTTGCGGATGATAAGCAGCCTCCCCTTGTTCAGGCCAAGTTTGATCTTCCCTTCCAGCAGGGAAAGCAGGTCGTTGCCCACGATCTCGCGACGCCAACCCTTCAGGACATCCACGTCCTTGTGGCCACGGGCAACCTCTGCCAAGTCGCTATTATTCGCAAGGGTATGGTAGGCGATGTTGTTTTCCCTCGCGCGCTGCTTGACCAATGCAGACATCATGTCCACGGCAACATCCACATTCGCCTCATTCTTTCCCGGGTAATCCAGGATAGGCCATTCGGTCGAAGGCTTTCCCAAACCAATACGAAGCGCTTCGACCATTTCCCTCGCAACACGGGTGGAAACCTTGTCGGAGATGCCGCGGACCATGAACAGGTCGTCGATGGTCTGGGCCTCGCGTCGGCAGGCCTCCACGATCTGCTCGTCGCTCATGATCCACTTTCGGGGGATATTCAGCTTCATCGCACGGCGCTCGCGCCAAGCAGCCAATTCGCGCGCAGCGGAAAGCTGACGGGGTTTCAGCTGATTCACTCGCTTCAACCTGCGGAAACGGGTTTCAGGATGCACGGTGTAGCGTTCAGGGTCCTCCATCGCCCTGAAGTCGGGGTCGAGCCATTTGGTCCTTCCCAACTTTTCCAGCTGCTGCGCCATCTTGTCGTACACACGCGGCAGGAAAATCACGTCATCGGCCGCATATTCCAGCTGGGATTGGGAAAGGGGCCTGCGGGACCAGTCGGTGTAGGAATCCGCCTTCTTCAGGTTCACTCCCAATGTACTACTCACCAAGGCACCGTATCCGATCTGCTGGGTATGGCCCAGCAGGGTGGCCGCGACCTGGGTATCGAAGATGGGATGGGGAACCACGCCGCATTCGGCATAGAGGATCTCCAGATCCTGGGTGCCGGCATGGAAGAGCTTCAGGACCTCTTCGCTTTCCAAAAGCGGATTGAGCACGCGAAGGTCATCGATGCAGAAGGGGTCGACGATTGCGGTCTCGTCCCGGGTCTGCATCTGGAGCAGGCAGAGCTTGGGGAAATATGTCTTCTCACGAAGGAATTCGGTATCGATTGCCAGGATGGGCGACTTAAGCGCACGTTTTACGAATGATTTCAGATCTGCTTGGTTGTCGATATACACGGGTAAAATCCTTATTGGGTACAATAATTGCGGCAAACTATCTTACCAATGAAAGGCCTCTTGTGAAACTCCTCGTTATTTCGCTTTAGAAACGAATAATGGAGTTTCAGCAGCTCAACGGTTCTGAAGCGCCGGGAACGCATTTCCAACGTGTGCAATCGAGTGCGATCGGGCAGTTTTCCACAATCAGGGCGACGATCAGAGATGTGCTGAGATACGCACCCGAGAACGAACAAGGCCCCCGGCATACGCCAGGGGCCTTTGCGCATTGCCTGTCGTCGGCCATACCGCCTGATGCTAGAACCCGGTCACGTCCGCACGCTCGAAGGATGCAGGTGCACCATCGCCAGATACAGAGCCGACAGCCTCGAACTTCCAGACGCCTCCGTCGGCGAGGTTGTTCGTGTTCGCAAGCGCAGTTCCGATCTGCGCGCCGTCCGCGTCCTTCAGGACGTATTCAACCTGCACGTACTCCTTATCGGAGCCCGAGTTGTTCGTCAGTGTGCCGGTTATCTTGCAGAACCCGTATCCTTCATCGACGAGCTCTTCGCCCTCGATCGCGTACTTCGGCGCCTTCTCTTCCTGCTTCGCGCTGGTATCGGTACTCGTGTCGCCCTGGTCGGAACTGACCCCGACGCTTCCGCTGCAGGCCCCGATTGCGATCAGGACAATAACGACGATCGCGATGATGCCGATTACCTTGCCCTTGCCCTTTTTCTTCTTCTCTTCATCCATGATGATCCTCTCAGTAGAAACCGCTCTCTTGCGAGAATTGCTGAAGAGTCTACAAGAGGGGGGGGGTTGCTTGCAATACCCCAACAGGCACGGCGCAACCGTCACATAAAGCAGAAGCCCCGGGTTACCGGGGCCGATTGCCGGAACCGACCCCCATCGGATCCGGCAATTAGATTCTAGCAGACGTATAGGATCGACGTTATTCGATCTCACGCCTTATGGGTTCCATGCTTGTTCCCTGCATGGCAAAGATGAGCGATTATGCAGGCAATCAGTCACTATCGACTATTGCATGATCCGTAATCGATATGGAGAGGCTCGGCAAGCGGCGATGGACAGCTGCTTGTGCAAGTCCTCAAGCCGTCGATGTGCTCGTTCAGCTCCGGCTTGATACGCTGCCACATCGGATCAAGCACGAAGTCTATCCCTTCGCGTCTTGCGTATTTCGCCGCAGGCACGAAGTCGCTATCTCCAGCAATAAGGATTATCTGGTCAGCCTGGCGCTTGGTCGCTATAGTCACGATGTCGATCCCGATTCGCATATCAACGCCTTTCTGGACGAAGTTAGGCTCGAAGTCGGAATCGGATAGGTCGCTTACGCTCATCTCGCCACGGCACAGCTTATTGACCGTTTTGTCCTTGATCCTGTATCCAGATTCGGATTCCTGAAGCACCCCCATTCGAAGAGCAAGCTTCCGCTTCTTCGTCAGTTCTGACAGGAACTCGCACGACCATTTGTAAACGGGCGTTTTGCTCATGTTGATAGGCTTCATCTTGAGTGGATGGTAGATATTTCCCGACAACGGAGGGCAGTCGTAATAGAAAATACGGTACAGATCGTTTCTGTACCCATTGGATATCAAATGCCTTGAGCAATACTCGATCAGTTCGTTGGCCCTGTCCGCAGGCTCTTTTTCTCCACCGAACAGGTGGTATGCCCTTCTGCGATAAAATGCACCGTCGACGAGTATCGCCGTTTTCTTCCCGGTCATTACGGTTTCACGGTTCTTCGACATAAGATCCTTCGAGGTTGCTCTAACAGGCATTAAAATCCCCTAGTTTTGAAACATCCCTGATAACGGGAGATCTACTTCTAGGGGATTGCTATAGATGACAGGAGGTTGTGGACGGAAGTGGCACATTCTCTGTCAGGGCTTGATTGTTGCACAGTTTTAATCCATATACAACCTCATGCAGTCATCATGGAGATGCCGAATCGCTGATGCCTTGACCGCGGGAAAACCGATGCTTCGAACGCTCAAGGACACATGACGACACGAGAAAGCCGCCACGTAGGGCGGCTTTCTCACGGCAGTGGAAAGTTGCCGGGCATACAGCGCATCTCTGCCTGCGCCTGCTACAGCACCAGAGCCTCCACCGCCCTGCGGTACTCCTCGGGCACGAGCTCAATCGGCATTCCACGCATCACCTTGCGCGCGCATTCCGCGATCGCTGCTATCTGCTCAGCTGTCCACATGGCTACACCGCCTTGATCTGGACGGCCTCGATTGCGAGACCGCAACCGACCGTGCCGACCGCGTACCCTGCCGGAACCCATCCGGTCCACCCGTAATCCTGGATATGCGCGCGGTAGCTGACCTTGAGGTTCTTCGGGTTCTCGGCAATGCACAACTCGAATGCCTCGAGCCTCCGAGCCCTGCCGACAGAGCCGATGATCGGGTCGTTCTTGCTGCTCCCCTCCCCGCTCGACTTGCCGCGTTTGACTCCGCTGTAGGTCTTCCATCCGACATCCTGGATATGGGCCTTAACGTCGATGACCATTCCTTCTGGCGGGGTGATCTTGAATGCCTCCATGGCAATCCCGCGTCCGGTAGTTCCAGCAGTCTGTCCATCCCTGACGCTATCGAGCCATCCGATATTCGAGCAATGAGCGCGGTAGTACATACCGCTCGAATTGACTTGCGCTCCGATATCCGTCGCGTTGCCCTTGCCTGCATACCTGCTCCAGGATTCCCTATCGCCGTAGAACTTGTTTAAATCCAAGTTCCCTGCATACCCAGCTAGCCTGCCGCAAGAAGAGTACTGCCGCATCGCGCAGTCGTATGCGCCCTCGTTCCATGGAGTCGCCTGGTACCCCGTCGGATTCATGTCGGCGTACTGTGCTACCCAGAGCGCGTAATCACCGATGCCCGAGAACATGCCCATGGTCGACTGGGAAACGTAGAGCATGGGCTTTACGCCTGTCTTGCTTGCTACATGGTCGAGCCATGCTTTGCACCACGCGTAGTCGTTCACGCCGAACGCGGGGTTCTGCTCACCTTCCCAGTCGAGAACCAGGATGCACTCGCCGATGCGGCTTCCCACCTGCTTGATGAAATAGTCCGCTTCTGCGGTCGGGCTGCCGCCTTCGGCGTAGTGGTACACGCCCAGGCACTTGCCAGCAGCCTTGGCTTGAGCGTATGCCCTCGCGTAGTCGGGGTTCGTGTACCCCGTGCCCTGCGTTGCCTTGATGATTACGAAGTCGCAAGGAACGACAGAAAGGTCGATACCTGCCTGCCAGCTCGAGATGTCAATTCCGTTGAGCGCCATGGCCTACTCCTTCACTGGTTCGTCATATTCCATGACGCGGCTCGAATCACCGAGACCGAAGGTGTTTGGGTCGTTGACGATTCCGACAACTGACAACACGCCGAAAACGGCATTGACCACGGCAACCCACTGGACACCGAGGTACTCGATATCGATCGTGTAGCCGAATGGTGCAGCAACTGCCTGCACGACGATGAGAAGAGCGGGTACGATAGTAAGCCAGAAAATCTTGTTCTTAATCCTCGTTCTCCAGTTGGTATTCATGGTGCCTCCGTTCTAAACGGTTCGAACGCAGTCACTTAGAGGCTCACTCGAAAACATGTGCCTCTTTCAGTGACTTGCGATTTGTTTTAGTGATTCTTGGCAGAAAAAAAGCCACCGGATTTCCGACTCCCCCGGTGGCCGATGTGCAGATTTGGTTTCCTCCATTTCTGCACCTCCATTCTACGCCATTCCCGGGGCTTCGCGCCAGGGCCTACAGAATCGGCATGTCCATGCTCTCCTCGAAAAGCCTTTTACCTGTGCCGTTGTAGCCGAGGCCGCTATATGCCGCATACACGTATTCAAGCTGACGGCGCTCTTCGAGAGTCATGCCGCCATGATGCACGGATGCTTCATGGATGTTCTTGAGTTCCCTCCATAAAAGCGCGCTCATGCCGTCTGCCATGGCCTTATCGCGCTTCGCGGCACCATTGCCCGCGCTCTTGATGCCTGCAACAAGCGCCGACACGATGGCACCGACGATGCCGCCGCAGATTGCCGTGATAGTTGCCGTCGCGGCAACCGACGCTACGTCCATCACAGCTCCTCACCGTATTTCGCGAGGTAGGTCCGACGGGTAGCGGCGCGCCAGAGAAGCGGCACCTCGTCGATGGTCATCTTCCCGTCTCTGATTGCGATTGCATACAGCTTAGCCATTTAGGCTCCTTCCATCATTCCTGCGACGATTCCTGCAAGCTCGATGACGGCATCCATGATCTCCTCGTTCGTCGGCTGCGTCTCAGTCGGCACGTCTTCTTCAGGCAGCGGGTCGAGCACGTATCCAGACCCATCGAAAACATGCCAATCGAGCGGTTCTGAGAACTCTGGCATATCGCCGTCGAGCTCGATTGTCCTGCAGCCGTCACGCACATCATCGAACCCGATGAGCGACAGGCCGAGCGCGCGTCCCGCATCGTCGACGAGCAATTTGTACATTTCGATACCGCCTATCTCGCGTAGAGGTTCCAGTTTCCGGTGACGCTACTCGAGTCGATGTTCATACAGACTCCCGTTATCTTCGTCGTCGAAAGCTTGACCGCGCACCTTCTCGCACCTGAAGAGTAATATCCGCCGCCTAGGTAGACCTCTTTCTGAGTCGTTCCGAAATTCGCGACCATGAAGTTAGCGCTTCCGATGTACGTGGTCGAGTACCATCCGACGATCATGACCTCATAGTAGCCGCTGAGGTCGATGGTCGCGCTGTTGGTGCCCGTGATGCCGGCAACCTTAGTCCAGCCGCCCAGGGCCTTGTATGCCGCGAGCTTGCTCGTCTGACCGGTTCCGCCTCTCGATATCGGCAGCGTCCCGCTCGTGATATCAGCTGCGCTATGGTTATGCGATTCAGCAGCAGCACCGATAGCCGACAGCCATTTCTCGGCATCAGATACCGATATGAGCCTGTTTCCGTCCTTGTCGATTCCGAGATTGACCGAATTGGTAACCCTGTTCGCTCCGTCCGAATCGCTCCTGCCGACGCCTATCGACCTCCACAGGTTACCCGACGTATTCAGGTAAACCTGGTCGTATGCTGCGCTCTCGTCGTTGCAGTCGCGCATGTATTCCGATGCGAGGTACTGAGTCGCGCTCGGTACGACACCCCGCCTCGAATCGAAGTCGGCGCGCTTCAGGAACTCCCTGACCTGACCGCCGGAATAAAACCTCTTGATATCCTGGCACAAGAACTCTGTTTCGTATCCGACCGAGAGTCCCTCATCGGGGGCCGCGCATCCGATGCCGATGCCGCGCCCTCCTGAATGGAAATCGAGCACGAATGCAGCCTTGGTGAGCACGGTCGAGCGCTCTCCCGTGTACCTGATGCCGCCTATCTCGACCGCGTCCGACGCGGTGGCGGTAATCAGGTACTGAACGTCCGCGGACATGTTCGGCACGATCGCCGTTGCTGTGCCCGACGCGGTGCCGTTGGGCGCCATGGAAAACTCGGTCGACTCCTCAGATCCCTGCGCAGCGTACCCGCCTACTACCGTGCCGACGTTCGATGCGTCGTACACCGTATCGACGCTCCATACAGCCGACACGCGGGCATACGTGCCGTCGTCTGCGTCATTGCCGTCCGCATCGCAGCGTACCGCCGTCACCTTCGACACCACGGGCGGCTGGTATGCCAGCTCCCAGACGGCGTAGAGGGTCACGTTCGACGTGATGGCCTTGCTGTAGGTCCCGCCTGCAGAGTACTGCGCAGATGCTGCCGTCTTGCTCTCTGCCCAACCAAGGAACCTGTACCTCGCGCGCGTCGGCTCGGTAGACGTGATTATCATCGACTGGCCGTAGGTCTTTGTCTGGGCTGCAGGCGCCCCGGTGCCGCCGTTGGCATCGTAGGTGACCGTGTACTTGTTGGCGGTCCACTGAGCATACAGTGTCGCAGCCGCGTTGGCGGTGTAGCTGTCACCAGGCGCATACGGGGTACCCGTGCCGTTCGCGGCGGTTGTCCACTTGGCGAACGTGTAGCCGGTGCGCGTCGGCTTGGTTGCCGACAGCTTGATTGCCGTTCCATAGTATTTCGTCTGGCTCGACGGTGCGCCCGTGCCGCCATTTGCGTTGTATGCCACCTTGTAGCTCGCTGGCGTCTGCGACAGGTTGGTATTGTGGATGATTGTCTTGACGTTTGCGCCTGTGTCTGGATGTATGATGCCCATCGCGCATCCGATGGTTGAGGGCCCGGATATCGTGAGCGTCTTCGTCAAAGTCTTGGTGCCCGACCACGGAACCGAGCTTACGAGCCAGTACTCGGTGCCGTTGAGCCAAACCTTGACCTTCATCCAGTTCGACGGAGCCGTGACAGAGTACTTTACGGTCACCGTGTTCCCGCTGATGGTAGTCGTGACGGACCCCGAGTAGTCCATCCCCTCGTAGGTGACCGTCTTAGATACGCTAGTCGCCACTTATTCCCCCGTCCATTTGAGCGTCATGTTGCCGTTGGCGCGCCTGATCCACGAAAAGCCTCCGAATGACAGCGAATCTGATATCGACGCGTTGTCTATGAGCATTCGCCAGATTTCGTTTTCGCGTCCGAATGAGGCCATCGCGGCGCCTGCAGCCATGAAGCGCAGCTGCTCGTTGGTGAGCTGCATCCTGACGTCTGATTGGGCGTGCCCTATCTCCAGGCCGCCCGCCGTGTACGACATGTAATCCGTCGCGGTCTTTGACGCATCGCCAATTGCGGACACGATGCGGTCGTTGGCAACTGATACATGCGATGCGCAAACCGAAACGAACTCCGATAGCGCCGCCATATATGCCTCATTCGCATCGGAGAGCAGAGACCTTGCTGAAGAGACCGCGTCGATTGCCGATGCATACGCTGACAGGGCCGCTTCGCGCTCATCATCTGTCGACGCGGATTCGACAGCAGATGCAGCAGATGCAAGTTGCGATCCCGCGATTCCATATGATGACTCCGCCTCGGCAAGGGACGAGGATGCATCATCGAGCATCGACTTCGCCGCATCGATCGACGTCGGTTCGGCATATGCGTAGACCCTCGATACGAGGTGCGCATATTCCGCGAGCGCATCGTATACCGAAGAGCATCCCGATATGATATCCGCAGCGCTTCCTACCAACTCGCCGATAGTCGCCCTCGATGAAACGGCATCCGCATTCGCTTCGATGCCGACCTCTGCATCCGACATGCGCAGGCCGAGTGACTCGGCATCTGATACTGCCTTATTGACGGCATCGTTATCGGTCAGGTTCGCAGCCTCTTCCCAATCTGATATATCAAACGGCATCGTTCTGCACCTCGCCTGACTGTTCAGGCTCTTCCCCGTCGTCCGCTCCCTGCTCCTGCCTCCACGAATCCCACCACTGGGCGAACGCCGCCGACCTCGTCGATTCGTACTCGCTATCTGCCGAAGCCTCGGCTTCTGAGTAAGACGCATACGACGGCTCGCACGCGCTGCAGAGCATGAACATCGAGCCATCCCTTTCGTGGACGTACCACGGAAGCGCCGTATCGTTTCCCGGCTCGATGATGTCGTTATTGCCGCACCTGTCGCAGATATAACGCGTTAGTCCTGTAATCTTCATAGTCGACCCGCCTATGCCGTGCGCTTCCAGACGTACACCTTCGTGTACGACCTGCTCGCCGTCGGCTTGATCTTGATGGCCTCGAGGCTCAGGGCCTTACCCGTGGTACCTGATGTCTTTCCGTCCTTGACGAAATCCTTCTCCCATCCCTTGCTCGACACATGGGTCATGTAGCTCACGCTGTCGCTGTGGCCGGCGTTCGCAAGGTAGCGAGTAGCCTCGAGCGTCCATGTTCCGCCGAAACGTCCAGACGGATTGGTGTTCTCGACCGTCAGGTACCTCGACCCGACGGGGAACATGAGCTTTCCGATTGCCTTGGCGAGTGTCGCGTTCGCCTTTGATGCAATCGCCTCAACGAGCGTCGTGTTCACGTTAGCCGCAATCTTGTTGATGAACGTCGAGCCGATTCCGTCTATGACCACGGTCCTGACGTCGTCCTTCCTCTTGTTCAGGTCGTTTACGAACTCGTCGGTATGATCGGTCGACGACATGACCGGCTCGGACAGCATGACGGGCGCGCCTGCGCTCAAGCCGTTGATATCTATCTTGTAAATCGGGAACTCTGCGAGAAGATCTCCGTTGTAGAGGTTTCCTGCTGTATACCTCGGGTCGGAATACGCAGACCCCGATGTTCCCTCGATGACATCGAGCTCTGCCGACTCGATGCCTGTGGCGGCATCCTTCCTGTACCGCATCACGATGAAGTCCCTGCGCTTCATGCCCTGCGAGCCGTTCGAGATGGCAAGCTCGTTGTTGCCGGTCACGACGATATGGCGCCCCTGCAGGATCACATCACCTGAAGAGACGATGACGCTGTTCGAGCTCTGCATAGTAGCTGCGAGCCTGTTTCCAGTGTTGAGCACGCAGGACCCGTTGCCGAAGATACCCATGTGAAG
>Ga0129308_1003106_pt1 | contig 12557 bp, 10 predicted proteins | sample L827metagenome_FD_94440 | JGI IMG/M metagenome (GOLD analysis project Ga0129308, IMG submission 94440) | Ring-tailed lemur group fecal microbial communities from Wisconsin, USA - L827 metagenome | ecosystem: Host-associated > Mammals > Digestive system > Large intestine > Fecal | place: USA...
GTCTTTAATGCAGCGAATGGACTTGTGCAAAGTGCCGTGAAGCTGATTCCGTTAGGCAATACGGAAGCGCAGCGGATTTTATATCAGGCATCGGAAAGCCTGATGCATGTCGTGGAGCTGAGTCTGGAAGTGCCGGTGGAGGACGTTTCCAATTTTTGCCCGGGACTTGACATTGCCAGCATCGAACATGAAACGCTGCCGGTAAGACTGTATATGTCCTGATCGCACATGTGCAGGATTGTAGAACGGGGAAGTGGAGCCCGTTATACTTGTTTTGGGTTTTTCGCGAAAAAAGTATTATATTTGCAAGGGTTGCCGCTTTTCTGAAGCGGTACTCGCGTATTTACAAGCTGTATTTTTTGTAAGATATCCGCAAAGCCCGTAAATTTTATACATGTTTGATCAGATTCTACTGATAAGTATAAAATAAGGTGCGTGAATCAGAAGCAGGCGAAGGAGGAGAAGCATGAGAAAACCGGTTAGAATCGGAGTTGGAGGACCTGTCGGGTCTGGAAAGACCGCATTGATTGAAAAAATCTGCAAACGAATGCGTGATGACTATAAGATCGGAGTCGTAACAAACGATATTTTTACGAAGGAAGATGCCCTGATCTTGACAAGGGCGGAAGCGCTGGAACCGGAACGTATTATCGGCGTGGAAACCGGAGGCTGCCCGCATACAGCGGTTCGCGAAGATATTTCCATGAATCTGGATGCAATTGATCAGCTGCTGGAACGATTCGATGATCTTGATTTGATTTTTGTAGAAAGCGGCGGGGACAATCTGGCAGCGACATTCAGCCCTGAGCTGGTAGACGGTCTGATTTTTGTGATCGATGTCGGTGAGGGTGAAAAAATTCCGCGCAAAGGTGGTCCGGGGATTACCAAGTCGGATTTACTTGTCATCAACAAGATCGATATCGCACCGTATGTACACAGTGATCTGGATGTCATGGACCGCGATACGAAGATGCAGCGCGGTGATAAGCCGTATGTTTTTACGGATTTGTTTGAGGGTGTGGGGATGGATACTGTAATCGAATGGATTAAGAAAGATATGCTCTTTGAGGAATAGGACAGGCGATAAAGCAGGAAGGGTGCAATACAATGAAGGATCCTACCGGAAAAATTTCCATTATATTTAGAAAACGGAATGACGGAAAAACCTGTATGGCAAAGCAGTATTTTAAGCTGCCGCTACAGATCATGATGCCGCATTACTATGATGTGGATGGGACGGCATTTGTGTACGTATTGAATCCAAGCGGCGGTATTTTGCAGCATGACCGGCTGTCAACGGAAATCGTTTCGGAGTCCGGAAGCAGCGCGCTTGTCACGACACCGGGGAACACGAAGCTCTATAAAATGGATGATGGTTATGCGGAGATTGAAACGCTCCTGACAGTGGAGGATGGCGCTGTTCTGGAGTATCTGCCGGAACACAATGTTCCTTTTTCCATGTCGAAAACCTATCAGGAAAATATTTTTCGGGTTGCAGGAGATGGTGTTTTGTTTGCTTCCGATATGGTAACTGCGGGAAGAGTATCCAGAGGTGAGCTGTTTGCATATCAATTGTATCAGTCGAGAACGAAAATTTATATCGACGGAGAATTGCAGCTGCTGGACAATTGCCGCATGGAGCCTTCCGGAGGGAGACTTCAGCAGCTCGGAATGCTGGAAGGGTATCAGTCAAACGGAACGTTTTATGTTTGCGCACCGCAAATCGGCGAAGAACTGATTGCAGAGCTGCGTCAAATCGACTGTAAGGTGCATCTGGCTGCCGGCAAGGTGACTGATCGGCTGCTGGTCGTACGGTTTTTAGGGAATAACATCATGGACATGCAAGCTGCCGTTTTGAAGGTGTGGGATGTGTGCAGAAGACATATTTTGAAGAAAGACAGTGTGCGCATCAGAAAGTATTGATTGCATCGAACATTTGTTTGAAACCAGTATATATGTATGGTATAATGAACGCGTTGATTGATACGGCGTTGCCGCGAGGAAGCGTTCATTGAATCATGACTTTCGATTCTATTTTCAGAGGAAGAGTCATGGTATAATGAACGCGTTGATTGATACGGCGTTGCCGTAGGGAAGCGTTCATTGAATCATGACTCTCGATTCTATTTTCAATGGTAGAGTCATGGTATAATGAACGCATTGATTGATACGGCGTTGCCGCGAGGAAGCGTTCATTGAATCATGACTTTCGATTCTATTTTCAGAGGAAGAGCCATGGTATAATGAACGGCAGAGTGCTGACAGCTCTGTCGTTTTGTTTTGCTGTCAGTTCCTTGGGAAGCGCCTCGGCTTGTTCTGAAATAGAAATCGTTAAAATGGAGGAGTCATATGCCGGAATTCAAGGTAGTATCGGATTATAAACTCATGGGAGATCAGCCACAGGCTGTGGAAAAAATTGCAGCTGCGATTCAGGAAGGAAAGCGCGCACAGACGCTGATGGGCGTAACCGGCTCTGGAAAAACGTTTACGATGGCCAATATTATCGAACGTGTACAGAAACCCACGCTGGTTATTTCCCACAATAAAACTTTGGCGGCGCAGCTTCACGGTGAGTTCAAGGAATTTTTCCCTGACAATGCGGTGGAGTATTTTGTCTCCTACTACGATTACTATCAGCCGGAGGCATATGTTGCTTCTACGGATACCTATATTGAAAAAGACTCCGATATCAATGAAGAAATCGAAAAGCTGCGTCACTCGGCGACGGCAGCGCTTTCGGAACGGAGAGACGTCATTATCGTAGCCAGTGTGTCCTGCATTTACGGTCTTGGAAGCCCGATTGACTATGAAAATCAGGTGATTTCGCTGAGACCCGGCATGGAAAAGGATCGGCAGGAGATGCTGCGAAAGCTGGTCGATATTCAGTACACCAGAAACGATATGGTACTGGAACGCGGAAATTTCAGAGTACGCGGCGATACCATCGACATTTATCCGGCAGGTGCGGAAAATGCAGTGCGCATCGAGCTGTTCGGGGATGAAATTGAGACGATCAAGGAAATCAACCCTGTGACCGGAGAAATTGTGGGAATTCGCAATCATGTTGCGATCTATCCGGCCTCTCATTATGTTACCAGCAAGGAAAATATTGAGCGGGCGACAGAAACGATCACGGAAGAGCTGAAGGAGCGGGTTCAGTGGTTTCAGGATCGCGGCAAGCTGATCGAAGCGCAGCGGATCGAGCAGAGAACACGCTATGATATTGAAATGCTGCGGGAAGTGGGGACCTGTAAAGGCATCGAAAATTACTCCAGGCATATTACGGGCCTGGATCCCGGTTCGCGGCCATATACCCTGATCGACTATATTCCGGATGATTTTCTGATCATCATCGATGAATCTCATGTCATGCTGCCGCAGCTGCGGGCAATGTATGCAGGAGACAGATCCCGGAAGCAGTCTCTGGTGGATTACGGATTCCGTCTGCCGTCAGCGCTGGATAACAGACCATTGAAATTCGAAGAATTTAACAGCCTTGTCAATCAGATTGTCTACGTCAGTGCGACGCCGGCACAATATGAACGGGAGGAAAGCGGCGGGATTTCCGCGGAGCAGATCATCCGTCCGACCGGGCTGCTGGATCCGGTTATCGAGACGCATCCGACAGAAAATCAGATGGATCATCTGATTGGTGAAATCAATCGCGTGACAGAGAAGGGCGAACGCGTTCTGGTCACCACGCTGACGAAGAAAATGGCGGAAAGCCTGACTGATTATTTGAAAAATGTGGGGATCAAGGTGCGCTATCTGCATTCGGAGATCGATACGCTGGAGCGCATGGAAATTTTGCGTGATCTGCGTCTGGGGGTATTTGATGTGCTGGTCGGCATCAACCTGTTAAGAGAGGGACTCGATATTCCCGAGGTATCACTGGTGGCGATTCTGGACGCCGATAAGGAGGGTTTTCTGAGAACAGAAACCTCTCTCATTCAGACCATCGGTCGTGCTGCCAGAAATGCAGACAGTAAGGTCATCATGTACTGCGACGGCATCAGCCCGGCTATGCGTGCGGCTATGGACGAAACGGAGCGAAGACGAAAAATTCAGGATGCCTATAACAAAGAACACGGAATTACACCGCAGAGCGTAAAAAAAGCAGTGCGCAGTGTTATCGAAGCGACGAAGGTGGCAGAGGATACGGCGGATTATCATGGAAAGAGCCCGCTGGAGCTGACAAAAAAAGAATTGAACGACTATATCCAGAAGCTGGAAAAGGAAATGAAGCAGGCTGCGGCAGATCTGCAGTTTGAGCGTGCTGCACAACTGCGGGACATGGTCTTCGAATATAAAGCGAATCTTTAGAAACGGGAGGAACCTCATTGCAGATGTTCATGAGGAAATAAAAATGGCAAAAGATATTGTGATCAGAGGAGCAAAAGAAAACAACCTGAAAGGTGTAGATGTGACGATTCCAAGAGATAAAATGGTCGTCCTTACCGGGCTGTCCGGATCGGGGAAATCCTCTCTGGCATTTGATACCATTTACGCCGAGGGGCAGAGAAAATACATGGAGAGTTTGTCTTCTTACGCGAGACAGTTCCTGGGACAGATGGAAAAGCCGAATGTGGATTATATTGAAGGGCTTTCTCCGGCGATTTCCATCGACCAGAAGACAACCAATAAGAATCCGCGTTCTACTGTGGGAACTGTCACGGAAATTTACGATTATCTGCGATTGATGTATGCGAGAATCGGAATTCCGCATTGTCCGATCTGCGGCAGAGAGATCAGCAGTCAGTCTGTCGATCAGATCGTGGAGCTGCTGATGGCGGAAGGCGAAGGGTCCCGTCTGACGGTTTTGGCGCCGGTTATCCGCCAGAGAAAGGGGCAGCATGAGAAGATTCTCGAACGAATCCGCAAGGAAGGTTTTACAAGAGTTCGCGTAGATGGCGAGATGAAGCTGCTGGAGGAGGATGAGATTAAACTGGAGAAGACCTTCAAGCATACGATTGAAATTGTAGTGGACCGTATCAAGGTTCGGGACGGCGCACAGAGCCGGCTGGCAGAAGCTTGTGAAATGGCGGTTGCACATGGGGAAGGTTTGATACAGGTTATGATCGGAAAAGACGGAGAGAATGTGGAAAAGACGTTCAGTACCAGTCTGGCCTGCCCGGATCATGGAGTCAGCATTGACGAGCTGGAGCCGCGAATGTTCTCTTTTAATAATCCTCTGGGTGCCTGCCCGGAGTGCAAGGGACTAGGTTTTATTCAGAGCATAGATCCGGATCTTCTGATTCCGGATCAGGATAAGAGCATTATGGACAAAGCGTTGGGCAATGCCTTTGCGACCATGGAATACACCAGCTACTACTGGCAGGTCATCAGAGCGCTGGCGGATAAATATAAAGCTGATCTCTCTCTGCCATTCAAAAAGCTTCCGAAGAAGTTTCGGGATGCGCTGCTTTATGGAACCGGTGATGAGGCTCTGGTTTATGATTACACGAGCAGATCAGGTACCGTGCAGCATAGAAATCACACCTATGAAGGATTGATTCCAAATCTGGAGCGGCGTTATCAGGAGACGAATTCCGAATGGATTAAAAACAAGATTGAACAGTATATGAATGTCGCGCCGTGTTCGGCATGTCATGGAGATAAACTGAAACCGGAACTGCTGGCAGTCACTGTCGGCGGGAAGAATATTATGGAATTCTGCGATCTGTCGGTAATCGAAGCTTTGGAATTTTTGAAGCAGCTTGATCATGAACTGAGTGAACAGCATAAAAAGATCTCGGCAGAAGTCGTAAAGGAAATCAAAGGGAGGCTGCAGTTCCTGGCGAATGTGGGGCTGGATTATCTGACGCTGAGCAGAGCAGCGGCGACGCTTTCCGGCGGTGAGTCTCAGCGAATTCGACTGGCAACGCAGATTGGCTCCGGCCTGGTCGGCGTTTCCTATATTCTGGATGAGCCGAGCATCGGTCTGCATCAGAAGGATAATGAAAAGCTTTTGAAATCTCTTCGCAGATTGACTGATATCGGCAACACGCTGGTAATCGTAGAGCATGACGAGGATACGATGTACGCGGCGGATCATATTATCGATATCGGTCCGGGAGCCGGTGTTCACGGCGGTGAACTGGTAGCGCAGGGGACGGTAGAGGATATCAAAGCGTGTCCGGAGTCGATCACAGGACAGTATCTAAGCGGGACGCGGCGGATTGAAGTGCCGAAAGAGCGGCGTAAGGGAACCGGAAAATATATTACCGTCAAGGGTGCAGAGGAAAATAATCTGCAGAAAATAGATGTCAAAATTCCACTTGGAGAACTCGTATGTGTGACGGGGGTTTCCGGTTCGGGAAAAAGCAGTCTGATCAATGAAATTCTCTACAAGGCAGTGGCTGCAAAACTTTATCGTGCAAAGGACAAGCCGGGAAAACACAAGAGTATTACCGGCCTGCAGCATATTGATAAAATTATCGACATCGATCAGCAGCCGATCGGCAAGACACCGCGTTCCAATCCGGCAACTTATACCGGAGTCTTTACACATATTCGGGATCTGTTCGCACAGCTGCCGGAAGCGAAACTGCGGGGCTATGGAAAAGGCCGATTCAGTTTTAATGTGAAGGGCGGACGCTGCGAAGCCTGTAACGGTGATGGCATCATCAAGATTGAAATGCTGTTTTTGCCGGATGTTTACGTGCCGTGTGAAGTATGCCACGGCAGAAGATACAATCGGGAAACGCTGGAAGTGAAGTATAAAGGCAAGAGTATTTTTGACGTGTTGGATATGAATGTAAGTGAAGCTCTGGAGTTTTTCAGGAATATCCCGAATATCGCCCGGCAGCTGCAGACACTGGAAGAGGTCGGGCTGGGCTATATCAAACTGGGGCAGCCGAGTACGCAGCTTTCCGGCGGAGAAGCGCAGCGAATCAAGCTGGCGACGGAACTTTCCAAAAAAAGCACCGGAAAAACGCTCTATATTCTGGATGAGCCGACAACCGGTCTTCATTTTGCGGATGTGGACAAGCTGATTTCCGTGCTGGATCAGCTAGTGGATGCCGGGAATTCCGTTGTGGTGATCGAGCATAATCTGGATGTCATCAAACGTGCGGATCATATCATCGATCTGGGGCCGGACGGCGGTTTCCGCGGCGGACAGATCGTGGCAACCGGGACACCGGAAGAGGTGGCGCAATGTGAACAGTCTTATACCGGGCAGTTTTTAAAGAAAATGTTGGAGCAGGCATAGAATAAAAGGATATCGATGAGTTGGAGGATGATAGTTTGAAAACGAGAAATGTAACGTTTTTGTTGATGTGCGGCCTCGTTTGTCTATGGGGAATGGATTATGTATTTGCGAAGCACGCGTTGGAGGTCCTGGAACCAATGAATTTGTTGTTTCTGAAATATTCAGTAGGGGCTTTGCTGATGCTGGCAATCAAATTAAAGATTGATCGCAGGACACTGGTACGCCTGAAGGATATTCCCTTTTTTATCCTCTGTTCCCTGACGGGTGAAATCCTTTATTTCTTCTGTGAATATACAGCAATGGATTATATGCCGGTATCGTTGATTACGATCATACTTTCTTTTGTCCCGGCAGTATCGATTATTGTTGATCGAATTGTTTACAAGAGGAAGTTTTCGATCAAGATGGTAGTTGGTGTGCTGTTCTGCATTTTCGGTGTATCGGTAGTAATCGGTGCGGATTTCAGGGTGCTGCTGCAGGGCAGGATGATCGGGTATCTGCTGGCGTTTGGTGCGGTTTTATCCTGGAATGCTTTTAATTTCATTACGGCGAAGGTACAGGAAAATTATTCTACGGTTTCTATGACGTTTAATCAGCTGTTTTGTACGACGCTGCTGATTGCTCCGTATGCGATTCATACGATGCCGTCAATTGAGTCTTTTACACCGGGCGTAATTGGTGGTATAATATATCTTGGGCTTGGGAGCGCCGGTTTTGGTTTTTTGATTATGGTCAGAGGACTGCGGGATCTGGGACCGACGATTTCAGCAATGTTTTCTAACTTTCTTCCAGTCACGGCTACCTTCTTTGGGTGGTTGTTCCTGCATGAAACGGTAGGCTTTATGCAGTTGGTCGGAGGTATTATAGTAATCATTTCATCCTGTATAGTAATCGCAGAGAAGGGCAAGATGGAGGAACGTTTAAATGGTAGAGAAGCTGAACTTGACGATGCTGACTGACTTTTATGAAATCACCATGGCAAATGGTTATTTCTGTACGGATATGGCAGATGATATCGCATATTTCGACATGTTTTTCAGGAGAATTCCTGATGGCGGCGGATATGCGATCATGGCCGGGCTGGAGCAGGTAATCGAGTACTTAAAAAATTTAGAGTTTACAGATGAAGATATTGCGTACCTGAGAAGCAAGGGATTGTTTGCGGAAGCGTTTCTGCAATATTTAGCAGATTTCAAATTTTCCTGTGATGTGTGGGCAGTGCCGGAGGGAACTCCGATTTTCCCGGGAGAGCCGATCCTGACGGTCAGAGGACCGGTTATGCAGGCACAGTTCGTAGAGACGATGATCTTATTGCTGATCAATCATCAGAGCCTGATCGCAACGAAAGCCAGCAGAATCGTGCGTGCGGCAGCAGGAAGACCGGTTATGGAATTCGGAACACGGAGAGCACACGGCAGCTCGGCAGCGATTTACGGTGCGCGGGCAGCCTACATTGCAGGATGTGCCGGAACGGCCTGTGCCATTGCGGACAGAGATTATCAGGTTCCGGCTTTAGGAACGATGGCGCACAGCTGGGTGCAGATGTACGAGGATGAATATGAGGCATTTAAAAAGTATGCGGAAATTTATCCGACAAACTGCACGGTGCTGGTGGATACGTATAATGTTTTGAAATCAGGCGTGCCGACGGCGATTCAGGTTTTCAAGGAAATGAAACCGAAGAATATGGGAATTCGAATTGACAGCGGAGATATTACGTATCTGACAAAGAAAGCCAGAAAAATGCTGGATGACGCAGGTCTGCAGGATTGCAAGATCGTAGTTTCCAACTCGCTGGATGAATACCTGATCCGCGATGTGATTTCCGAGGGTGCATGTATTGATTCCTTCGGGGTTGGTGAGCGGTTGATTACAGCTGGTTCTGCTCCGGTATTCGGAGGGGTTTATAAGCTGGCTGCACTGGAAAAAGACGGGAAGATGATTCCGAAAATCAAAATCAGTGAAAATGTTGAAAAAATCACCAATCCGGGATTCAAATCGGTATATCGTCTCTTTGATAAAGATACGCACAGAATTCTGGCGGACATCATTGCGCTCGACGGGGAACCTATTCCGGAGGATGAGGAATATGAAATTTTTGATCCGGATGCAGTCTGGAAGAGAAAAAAGATCACCAATTTTTATGCGAAGCCGCTGAGAGAGCAGATTTTCAAAGCTGGCGAATGCGTTTATGAAAGCCCGGATATCGATGAAATCAAGGCATACTGTCAGGAACAGATGGACTTGCTGTGGGATGAAATGAAGCGATTTGAAAATCCACAGACGTATTATGTGGATTTATCGTATAATCTCTGGAAGTTGAAGCACGACATGCTGGAAGGAAGCAAATAGCAGATGAAATAAAAGAAAACGCTCGAAGTCAGGCAACCTCGGGCGTTTTTTTCGTGTCATTTGTGATTCGGAAAAACGGAAAATCCGCATCTCCGGGTCACAATTATAGGTTCGATTGTTTTGTTGCGATTATCTTTTATTGGAAGCGTTCAGCACGTTCTTGATCTTATGCTGCACCATACCCTTGATCGCGTCTCTGGCAGGTCCCAGATATTTTCTCGGATCGAAATCTGCCGGGTGTTCGATCAGATATTTTCTGATTTCCGCTGTCATTGCAAGTCTCAGATCGGTATCGATATTTACCTTGCAGATGCCGTACTTGGTTGCTGTTTTGATCATATCTTCCGGAACGCCCTGTGCGCCTGGGATGTCGCCGCCGTACTCGTTACATTTTGCAACAAATTCCGGCAGTACGGTAGAAGCGCCGTGCAGTACCAGAGGAGTATCAGGAATCAGCTTGTGAATCTCCTGCAATCGTTCAAAATCGAGGTAAGGATCGCCTTTGAATTTGTAAGCGCCATGGCTGGTACCGATGGCGATTGCCAGCGAATCTACACCCGTCTTTTCTACGAATTCTGCAGCTTCTTCCGGGACTGTAAAAGTTGCATTTCGGGCATCGACCTTTACATTGTCTTCCACACCTGCCAGTTTACCGAGCTCTGCTTCTACGACAACACCCTTGCTGTGCGCGTATTCTACCACTTCTTTCGTGAGTTTGATGTTTTCTTCGAATGGGTGCTTGGAACCGTCAATCATGACAGAGGTAAAACCATCGTCGATGCATTTTTTACAGATTTCAAAATCTTCCCCGTGATCCAGATGGAGTGCGATATCAAGACCTGTGTCCAAAATCGCAGCTTCCACCAACTTTAACAGATAAGCCGGTTTTGCGTACTTTCTGGCGCCGGCAGAAACCTGCAGAATCAGAGGTGCGTTCTCTTCCTGCGCTGCTTCAACGATTCCCTGAATAATTTCCATGTTATTGACATTGAATGCACCGACAGCATAATCTTCTGTTAATGCTTTTGCAAACATGTCTTTGGTAGTAACTAAAGCCATAGTAGCCTCCTTTAAAAATAGTTTTAGTTTGCGATAATACTTAAAATTTCTTTTTCAGTTGAGCCCGCAGGGATTTTAAAAGTTCCCGTTTTTAAAGAACTTTCTTTTCCCATATTGGTGATATAGCTTTCAAATTCCGTATCGGATTCAACGAGACCGGCTTTATACAGCTTGGTAGCTACAGAAATGGAATCGTCGGAATCTGTGATCTTGATGCTGACATCGCCGGTTGCCTTTTTCGTTGTAGCTTTTGCAGAGGCATCTTCCTTGGTAGTTGCTGCAGAAGCAGCGGTACTTTCCGTGGTCTGTTTTTCCGTCTGCGTTGCGGCCGCATCAGCAGCCAGTTTTTCCGGATAATCCATAATAGAGTCGATTCTCGTGTAGATAATCAGCGCTGCAACTGCCAGAATCAGCAGTACAATGATAATATCGTTTTTATTATAAAAAAAGTCTTTCAATTTGTTCATCGGTTCACTCCTTTTTGTATGTTGCTGCATACATACATACTTTAACATATTTCATATGTTTTCTCAATTTGAAAAGCTTCTTTTTTCATGAAATTTTCTTCACATTGCAGACAATAAATTGTACTTATGCCGTAAATTGTTGTATAATCTCTAGTATGGTAAATTTAATTGTAACAGAAAATGAAGCAGGACAGCGACTGGATCGTTTTTTGAAAAAATATTTAAAGCGCGCTTCGCTCAGTATGATTTATAAAATGATCCGTAAGGATATTAAACTGAATGGAAAACGTGCAAAGGAAGATGTAATGTTGAGCGTTGGCGACACGCTCTCGATTTATCTTACGGAAGAACGCTTGCAGGAGTTGACTGCTGCAGCTTTGAAAAAAACAGCGCGGCGCCAGTTTAAAATTGCTTATGAAGATGACAATCTCCTGGTGGTGGAGAAGCCCTGGGGGCTTTTGACACATGGGGATGCACATGAGAAGAAGAATACGCTGGCAAATCAGGTCTGCGGATATCTTCAGGAACAGGGCACATACCAGCCATCCAGGGAGCGGACGTTTACGCCTTCGCCGATCAATCGGCTGGACCGGAATACGACAGGGCTGGTAATGTTCGGCAAGAATGCGGAAACGCTGCGGCTGATGACAAGGCTGATCAGGGAACGCGATTACATTCATAAATATTACAGGACGATTGTTGCCGGAAACTTTCAGAAGATGATGGTCTTTCGAGATCGGCTGGAAAAGGACGAGAGCAGAAATCAGTCGGTTGTTGTGGGAGCATCAGAGGGAAGGGAAGCTGTTACCAATGTATGGCCTCTTGTTTCCGGAAAACAGTTTTCTCTGGTTGAGGTGGGGCTGGTTACCGGCAGAACGCATCAGATCAGGGTGCATCTTTCTCATGCAGGATATCCTTTGGCTGGGGATGCAAAATATGGTAAAAAATCTGTTAATGAACGAGTCAGGCGGGAGCTGGGACTTACGACACAGCTGCTGCATGCCTGCCGTTTGGAATTTGAAAATATGCCGCCGCCATTTACGTATTTGAATGGGAAAAAAATTGAAGCGGAAGTTCCGGAAGCATTCCGGAGAGCAGAGCAAAAGCTGATCCAGAAGAATGATCAGAGCGGCAGGAAACGGGGAGATTGAAGATGAGGAGAAGTCCATATGTGGTTGCATTTGCACTGGCGGTTGTAATGTTTGTGCTGGTGGCGCCGGAGGTAAATGAGGGAAATGCAATGGCTCCGGCAATCGAAGACGGGCAGGTTCTGGTGCTCAGCAAGACTGCTTATTCGGTAAATCGCGGCGCACCGGAGCGCGAGCAGATCGTTGTTTTGAAAAAGACAGCGGCAGACGGGGTCTCAAAGGATAATCTGATTGCACGTGTGGCAGGGCTGCCGGGAGAAACTGTTCTCATCAAGGATGGAGATGTGTTCATTGATGGAGAAAAATACATTACGAAAA
>Ga0129308_1003108_pt1 | contig 12547 bp, 17 predicted proteins | sample L827metagenome_FD_94440 | JGI IMG/M metagenome (GOLD analysis project Ga0129308, IMG submission 94440) | Ring-tailed lemur group fecal microbial communities from Wisconsin, USA - L827 metagenome | ecosystem: Host-associated > Mammals > Digestive system > Large intestine > Fecal | place: USA...
CCTATATGTTCGCATCGATGATTTATTAGATAGTGTTTTAAAATGATCTTCACTCCATCTATTATATAACTCCTGAAAAGTCATCGTTTCTGCTTTTATATCATATGGATTTTCATGATAATTTGTTAATGCTTCTAATGCTTCCTTTTTAGTAGAATAATAACCTAAAGTTGTTCGTTTTAATTTAATTCCTTTTTCAGCAAGAATATATCCCTGAGAAATAACAACTCTATAAGAATTTCTACGAGTTCCTTTTAGTCTATAAACACTTCCATACCCATTTGGTAATTTCATTTGTATCTCCCCTTTCACATAAATAATAAATGAAAGTTTTATAAAAGAGAAATGTGCGATTTTTTAAATTGTACAATTATTCTTTGTAAACATATCCTGTATATTCATATAATTTTTTAGGAGATACATAATATGAATATTCATTTGATCCTTCTTTTTTATATGCTACTCCTATAGGTAACCAATTTTCTTGTATGCCAATTCTAACAAATTGCTTATCTTTCTTCATAATTTTTGCAACTTCCGAAATCGGTACATTTGCACCTGAAAAAATAAAAATATTGCTTTCCAATTTTTTCACTCCGTTTCTTTCATTTATATATACCTAAACTTATTAACATACATTTATCCATTAATTCGACTTCACAACTATTCAATTTACCCAATTTCTTGATAAGACGTTCTTTATCAATTGTTCGTATTTGTTCTAGTAAAACAACAGAATCTTTTGTTAAATCATTTCTAGATTTTATAAATAAATGTGTTGGCAATTTCGATTTATATTTTCCCTTTGAGGTTATAGTTGCAATAATAGTTGTATGACTATAATAATTTCCCATATCATTTTGAATAACTAAAACTGGCCTTACTCCACCTTGTTCACTTCCCATCACTGGATTAAGGTCAGCTAAATAAATCTCTCCTCTTTCAATATTACTAATCAATATCATCACTTCCTTTCTGCTATGTACTCTAAAAACTATCATTTGTTTGCATTTATCCCACGGATAAATATTTTGATAGTTCTTAGACAATTGATATATGTTTTCTACAATGCTGATAGACTGCTTTGCAATTACAGTTCCACGAGCCTTTATACTCTTTAAGGCGTTATAAAGAAACTCATAGGATTCTCACCTATATAATGTCTTGCCTGTGACAGATTGGCTACTGTTCGGACTGTGACTCATTATGCGTATCATTATCTTCTTGTATGATCTTTGCCTCATAGTAGCAAGCTATGGTTATCATCAAATAGTATTCGCTCTCATAATTGATATGGTCTTGGCGTATTCATGACTGGGCTTACATACAAGTAACGTTATCAGCATTGCTATTCGGTTTTCAAAGAACTCTCAAGGATTTATTAACCCCCTACACTTACTAGCCTGCAAAATACTCTATTTTGTTACCTCCCGCTTAAACTTTCTACAACAAAGCACTTATAATACAAACACATAAAATATGTAACAATGTTAATAGATGATAAACTACACACCATTAACATTGCTTTATTGATTGGATAATTTTATTTATTTAGTTTTCTTCTGACATCAAAAATTCGTTTTCTAATAGTACCCTCTTTCATTCCAAGAATAGATGATATTTCTTTATTCGTATAACCTTCAATTTTTAAATAAAGAATTGCCATTGTTTGGATATTACTATTCATCATGACATGATATAAATTCATATCCTCTACTTGATCTAAAATATCATCAAAATTCCTTATTGGTAACTGAATATAAACAGTTCCCACACAATCTATGAGATTACTATTTGTAAATTGCTTTTCTCTAAATCTTCTATCAGCATTAAATAATTTCCAATCATATTGATGAAGTTCCATAATTTTACTTTCAGGCATTCCTTCTTGTCTCAAAATACGTTCTTCATCTTCTTTCCATTTCTTCCATTTGTGTTCTTCTCTTGCTTTGTTGTATCCCATAATGTTTTCCTCCTTCTTCTTAAAAAAAGTGAATTGGAGGATCACGACAATGCAAATGGAAGCATGAAAAGCCATGATTATTCATCACAGCTTTTAAATATCGAATTTGTAAAAATCATTGTTGTTAAATCTGATACATCAATAATATCTACATCATACTTATCACATATCATTTGAAATTCAGCACGTAAATCATCATAGATCGCTAGTCTTGTATCATCATAAACAGCGATAGTATCTATCTTTTCATTGGTAATGTAATGAATTAATTTTTGCATTCCATATGAACAAAAATGCTTTCCACTTGATACTTCTTTAACAACTCCTACAACTTTTACATCAAGAAAATTTAATAAATCCATTAGTTCTTGTTCTTGATAATCAAGTAAATCTCTTGCCTTTTCATCCATTATTCTGCAATAAACAAATACTTTTAACTTTTCCATAATCGTTCCTCTTTTCTGAAAAGTTTTCCTTTTCACCCTTTAAAGAACGCTTAAAAGTCTACTGTCCCATTTTTTCTTTGATTTTTTTTAAAATTTTATTTTTCTTATTATGTAAGGTTGATTTAGGTATATTTAATTCATTAGCTACTTCTCGAATTGATTTATCCTTAAAATATAATTCTCTGATAATCTTTTTTTCATCAGCCGGTAATCGACTAATAATTATGTTTAGTTGTTTAATAACACCTTTTAAGTAAATATAATCAATCATATCTTTATCACATTGCTCATCACTATATTTTTGAATAGCATCAATTTCTTGATAATGATATATCTTTTTATAATCTCTTTTATTATCACGATATATTTTCTGATAACTATTTTTACATATATGAAAGACCTCTTTTGACACTTCAATCCATTGATGCTGGATACATATATAGTATTTCTTATTATGTTCATCAAACAAAAAATCTGATGCTTTAAAATCATTTTTCATTTTCATTACCCCTTTCTAAATATTTAGAAAGGAGTAATGGCGGTGCTCTAGACTTATATAAACCATTAAAAAAAGGTAATAAAAAAAGAATAAAATATAAACATCTAAGTCGATATTTATTTTTATCCTTACATAAAGAACAATAATATATATAAATACAGAACAATAGTTCCACTTGATAAGTGCAGTATTCTATCAAAATACAAATAAATAATTCAATTTTGACTTTATAACCACACATAAACAACATAAAAATAACTAAACTTTACAAAAAAATAGATTAATACTGAATCTTTATAATCTCTTTTCTTATACGGAACTATAATTCTTTTTTTAGTAGAACGATAAGGTCATGTCATTATCAAAAAGAGAACGATAAAATAATATAGAGGTGATTGATAATGCCAGAAAAAACTATTAAAGATCTTGGAGTGGCTTTGAAAGAACGCCGAAAAGAACGTAAATTGACTCAAGAAAATCTTTCGGATATGACAGGAATATCAAAAAGGCATATTGCAAAAATTGAAAATGGAATTGCTAATGCATCATTTGAAATAGTTTCAATATTAGCCAAATGCTTAGACATATCTGTTGATCAAATCATATTCTCAGATTTGGAAGAGACCGAAGAGTATGTAAAAAAACTTGCCATCAAATTATCAGTATGTACTGAAGAGCAAAGACAAATAACTATAAAAATACTGAATTCAATACTTGATGAATTCCAAAATATCAACATAAAATCAAAGGATGAAGATTAACCCTAAAAATCTTCATCCTTTTGTTACTGTTTTATATGTTTTTATTATCTTATTTTAAGTTTACGTTCATGAACTCCGTGATTTTATCAAATGGTATTATATTCATTTGATCATATAAATCAGTGTGCACTGCATCAGGAATAATCATTAATTGCTTATTTTCAATACAAGGATTATCTTTCATCATACTTTTAAAGGCATCTTGGCTCATATAACATGAATGTGCCTTTTCTCCATGAATAATTAAAACTGCATTTCTAATCTCATTTGTATATTGTAAAATTGGCTGATTTAAAAATGACATTGTTCCTGTTATATTCCATCCATCATTTGAATTTAATGAACGTTTATGATATCCACGTTTTGTTTTATAATAATCATAATAATCTTTAACATAATATGGTGCATCTGCTGGTAATGGATCAACAACCCCTCCACCTCTTTGATACATTCCTGATTTATAATCCAAGATTCTTTGAGCATTGTAGTTTTGACGGAGCAAATACCTTTTTTCTTCACTATCATCAGCATCAAAATAACCATTTGCTCCTACTCTTGACATATCATACATTGTTATTGTAACAGTTGCTTTGACTCTTGTATCAATGGCAGCGGTATTCAATGCCATTCCACCCCAACCGCAGATACCAATAATACCAATTTTTGTTGAATCAACACTATCTTGAACAGATAAAAAATCAACAGCAGCTTGAAAATCTTCTGTGTTTATATCAGGAGAAGCGACATATCTTGGTGTTCCACCACTTTCACCTGTATATGAAGGATCAAATGCAATTGTCAAAAATCCTCTTTCTGCCATTGTTTGGGCATATAAACCTGAAGCTTGTTCTTTTACTGCTCCAAAAGGTCCGCATACAGCAATTGCAGCTAGTTTCCCTTCATATTCTTTAGGTTCGTATAAATCAGCAGCAAGTGTTATTCCATAACGATTATGAAATGTCACTTTTCGATGATTAACCTTTTTACTTCTTGGGAAAGTTTTATCCCATTCTTGAACTAAATCTAATTTTTCTTCCATAATTTTTACCTCCATTTTAAATTTAATAAAATATCTTTTGAATACACGCAACGACTAGACCATTTCTTTTTCCCATTCACGAAGTGTATGTACACCTGTTTCATATGACAATCTTTCTAAACATTCCATCTCTTTTTTTGTGAAAACGATTTGTAAAGCTTCTTTCGCTTCATCAACTTGTGGAACTTTTGTTGCACCGATAATTGAAAGAGTTCTTTTGTTAATAGCACATGCTATAGCAATTTGTGATGCATTGACATTATAATTCTTTCCAATTGTTTTAAGTTCAGAAATAAGATTTTCTAATTTATATAAAATATGATTATAACTGGCACCACGTTCTGTGCTTAATGAGAAAGGATGTTTTGTATCATATTTTCCTATAAGAGCTCCTTATTCTAATATCATATAGGCAAAAAGTGTTATATTATTTTCTTTACAGTAATCCAAGATACCCACTTTTTCGTGTAACCCTTGTCTTAACTATCCAAATACTTTTGAATAGCTCGTTCTAGATTTTCCGTTTTACTTTCTAGATAAATTTTTGTTGTCACAAAAATATCTTCACGCTTAATAATTCCTTCATGAATTACTGTGCGAATAGCTTGTCCAACTTCTTATTCATTTTAATACACAGATGCCACATCAATTAGATGCACATTATCGGATATAGTCAATTTCAAATCATCAATAGACTCATCAACATTAAAGATGTATGTTCCAATCCCATTTAATGGTATTTCAAATCTGCTATCGAGTCTAATTGTATATATGTTTCCATCATTGACATCGCCTAAATCAAAAATAGTGCCTCTGTCTGATTACTGAGTTGCAGACTGCTGATCCATTGTCTAATTTCATCTTGTGTTTCATTTCCCTGAAATCTCTTGCCAGAAAGCCAATTTGTAGATGAATCAGTCAAGGAATAAAGTTCTGATGCACTTGTTCCTATATCACTAACATGAGAAGTACAGAATGGAACAAGTGTTTTATTTTTAAATTCATAGCTTTCCAAAAATGTAGAAATGATTCGTGGTGCTTGTCCATGCCAGATAGGATAACCTATATAAATCACATCATATTTTTCTATATTATCTATTTTATTGGCGATTTCTGGTCGCATTTGACTATTCCTTTGTTCAATACTGGTACGACTTTGACTGTCGTTGTAGTCTAAGTCATCATCAGTATATGGAACCATCGGTTCTATCTTAAAAACATCCCCATCAGTTATATTGCCAATATGTTTGGCAATATTTTCTGTTATATTTGTCTGAGAAAAATAGACAACAAGAACATCCTGATTACTTTGTGTGTAATCATTAGTTTCACTTTGAGGAGTGCTATTTTTCTGTTTATTTTGATTTTGATTGATAAAATAAACAATTCCCATTATTAAACAAATACACATTAAAATGATGAACACGATCTTATATTTTTTCATTGGCATCCTCCTTATAAATATTTTGTCCACATAAATAATGTATCATTTTTATCTAGACTGCTTATTTCTCTTATTTCTCTTTGTGTTAACTGAAAATCAAATATGTTAATATTTTCAATCAGTTTTTCTTCTCTTCGTGATTTTGGGATTACTGATATTCCTCGCTGTGTCAAAAATCTTAAGGCAATCTGATAAGGAGTTTTATGATACTTTTTGGCTATTTTTAACAGCAGTGACTCCTGCTCAATCTTCATTTGAGATTGAGCAAGAGGAGCCCATGCCTGCATCTTTACATCATATCTATTCAGGTATTCCTGATATTCCCATTTTTGATAGTAGATATGACACTCCACCTGATTGACGAGTGGTACTGTTCTGCACTGTTTTAAAAATTTCTCAAATTTTTTCTTTTCGTAATTTGAGATGCCGATTGCTCGAACAGTACCTTTACGATATGCTTCTTCAATTGCTTTATACATTTCCTGCTCTTGAAGGTAAGGTTCATGGAGTAGCAGCAAGTCTATATAATCAGTCTGCAAATTAGTTAATGATTCTCTGATTGCTTTTTTTGCTTTTTCATAGCTATTGCTGATACCGTATATCTTTGTTGTTATAAACAATTCATGACGAGGAATCTGACTTTTTATGATACCTTGACCTACTTCTTTTTCGTTTCCATACATTTGAGCAGTGTCAATAAGCCTATATCCATTTTTTATGGCTGTGCATACAGTATCTATACATTCCTGACCTCTTAAATCCCATGTACCAAGACCAAGAAGTGGCATTTTTATGTTGTTTTTCAAAGTTATATATTCCATAGTTCTATTGTCCTTTATTTATCTTTACTACAAATTCATTATGTTCTGAATGTCATTTATGATTTGTTCTGTTGTCATTCCTAAGTCTTTGAGCAGTTCTTTTGGATCGTATCTGTCATAGAACTTTTTATCTAGTCCATATGATTTGACTTTCATAGAATGGTCAGTTCCATAAAAGCCTGCAATTGATGATCCAAAACCGCCTTCTAAAATCCCATCTTCTAATGTTATCACTAGCTGATGTCTGTCCCTGATTTTATTTAATAGATGTTTATCAAGGCCTGATACATATCTTGGATTGATAAGTGTAGGAACAAATTTCCATTTTTTCTCTATTTCTTTTGCTAGGTCTTTACCTCTTTGATAAAAATCTCCCAATGCTAGAATAGCTATTTTTTCACCTTCCTGTTCTACTTTAAATGTGTTCAAATTATCATAAGTCTCATCAGTATTTCTATTGTCATTAATGACTCCATTTCCTGGCATAAGAATCATTACAGGATGTTCCTTTTGTTCTATTGACCAGTCCAACATAGCAAGATATTCCTTTTTGTTTGTTGGCGCAAGAAATACTAGATTTGGTATATGTGAAAATGCTGAAATTATAAATATTCCTAAATGTGTCACATCAATCAAACCATCAAATGAAGTAAAGTTTAAGAGAATTGTTGCAGGATTACTATCAATGCACAAATCCTGTGACAACTGATCATATGTTCTTTGAATAAATGTTGAATTTGTTCCTAAAACTGGTTTCCCTCCATTTTTAGCAATTCCTGATACTAAAGCTACTGCCTGTTCCTCAGCAATTCCTACATCAATAAACTGTTTGCCTGCCAGTTTTCTTTTTTCTATATCAAAGCCAATTGATCCTGGCAATGCAGGTGTAACAGCCACGACAGTCTTGTCTTTCTTCATTTTTTCAAGCAAAAAGTTTGAAGTGATTTCCTCATATGTTTCTTCAACTGGGAATTCAGTAATAGGCTTTCCAGTTTTTCTGTCAAACGGAACTGACCAGTGCCATGCCTCTTTGTTTTCTTCAGCAGTCTGATATCCCTTTCCTTTAACTGTTTTAATATGAACAACAATTGGGTGATCTATATCCTTGACTTTTTGAAATAATTCAACCATTTTTTCAATATTGTTGCCTTCTGCTTCATAAATGTAATCTAATCCCATTGCTCTAAATAAATTGTTTTCTGCTTTTCCATTTGTATCCCTTAGTAATTCAAGATTCTTATATATTCCTCCATGATTTTCAGCAATAGACTGACTGTTATCATTAACAATGATAATCAAGTTAGAATTGAGTTCTGATCCTGCAAAATCAAGTCCTTCTAAAGCTTCTCCACCGCTTAATGAACCATCACCAATAATAGCAACGATATTTTCTCTGTCACCTTTTAAGTCTCGCCCTTTGGCTAAACCAGTTGCCAATGATATTGATGTAGAAGTATGACCTACAGTAAAAAAGTCATGTTCAGATTCCTTGGGATTGGTATATCCTGAAATATCATCAAAATATCCATCATACAGATAACTGTTCTTTCTGCCTGTTAGCATTTTATGAGGATAGGTTTGATGAGAAACATCAAATACGAATTTATCCTTTGGTGAATCAAACACATAGTGTAGGGCAATTTCTGCTTCAACCATACCAAAATTAGGTCCGAAATGTCCTTGTCGCTTTGTTAGTCTGTTGAATAACGCTTCTCTTATCTCTTCTGCAAGAATAGCCAATTCTTTTATATTCAATGTTTTCAAGTCCTGTGGACCATTAATTTTTTCTAAATACATTTTATATATCCTCCTTTATTTACTTATTTTCTTTAGCAAATAAGCCATATTCTGTCCTATATTTTTCATGTTTTCAATAGCTTCGACATCATCAGATATTTCACCAGCTAGTCTGCCATATCCCATATTCCAGTATGTTGATCCGACAACAAACATTTCATGATTAAGAAAAAAGTGATTCATTGAATCAATTGTATTGAGTGCGCCACCTCTTCTGCAAACAGCAACACTCGCTCCCACCTTATGTATCAACATTCCTTGATTCATATCTGCAACGACTGAAGCTCGCTCAAGTAAAGCTTGCATAGTTGATGATATGTTGGCAGAATATACAGGTGAACCTAAAATTATACCATCTACTTCTTTAATTTTTTCAAAGACCTCATGGAAAATATCATCATCAAATGTACAGCTGTTTTTTCCTGCACAGGTGAAACATGCTCTGCATGGATTGATTACTTGAGCTGCAAATGAGACTATTTCTGTTTCGATTTCATTTTTTTTAACTCATCAAGTACCGCCCTTAACAGGATATATGTATTCCCATTCTTTCTGGCACTTCCATTAATCGCTAATACTTTCATATTTTCCTCCTTAAACTGTTCTGTAAATCACTCATTTATACTTTAATTTACATACAAAGATAATCATTGATAAGCCAAATGTGATAACATTGGCTATCAGTAATGCCATATCACTAATGACAATCCCATGAATAAGCCAAAGCAGTACTCCTATAACCTGTAAACTATACATTCCTAAAGATAGCGATGATGTATCCTTTGTTTTGAGTACCTTGATAACCTGAGGCAACAGGGCTGATGTTGTTAAAATTCCTGCTATACTTCCTATCATCTTTATCATTCTCCTTCCTTACATTTCTTTTCTGATTTTACATATTAAGTAATCAAGACAATCGATTTGCTCAGTACTTGTGTGCATTATTTTTAATAGATTTTTCTTATGGCTTGTTAACGTCATAACTAATTCGTCTATTTTATTTTGCTCTTTTAACATTTGACATTTATTGATGAGATCATTACTACAGCCTGCGTCTATTAAATTATTAATAAAGCAGATTTTCTCATCCTTATAGTTTGGCATATCTACCACCTCCTGTATCTGTCATTATTGTAATAATCGTACATAGAAATGTCCAATATTTATAATTTATATCAAATTATTCTTTTTAGGAATATCTGTATGATGTATAATAGAGATGAGGTGATTAAGAAATGGAAATAAGAGTATTACGTTATTTTTTGGCCGTTGCCAGAGAAGGAAATATGACACGAGCTGCTGAATATCTACATGTTACTCAGCCAACCCTTTCAAAGCAGATCAAACAGCTTGAAGAGGAGGTAGGCAAAAAACTTTTTATTCGCAGCAATTACAGTATCAAGCTCACAGAAGAGGGTTTGTTGTTAAGAAAACGAGCTGAAGATATTGTTAAGATGGTAGACAAAACAATGGATGAATTTCATTCTCTTGATGAAATTAATGGTGGAGATGTATATATTGGTGGAGCTGAATCTGATGCGATTCAATACTTTGCTAGAGCAGCAAAAAATCTGCATGAAAAATATCCTAACATCCGTTTCCATCTTTATAGTGGAAATACAGAAACAGTTGGTGAAAGGTTGGATAAAGGTTTATTAGATTTTGGTATCATTGTTCAGGATGTTGATTTATCTAAATATAACTATTTAAAAGTACCTTCAAAAGATAGATGGGGTGTTATTATGAGAAAGGATAGTCCTCTTGCCAACAAAGAAAACATAACAATTGATGATTTATTAGAACTTCCTCTTATTGTTTCAAGACAGGGAATAACAGAAGATTATCCAAAATGGTTTGGTGAAAAAATGGACCAGCTCAATATCGTTACAACTTATGATTTGATTTACAATGCATCAATCATGGTTAAAGAAGGCTTTGGATATGCATTGGGCTTTGATCATCTAATAGATACAAGTCAGGAGAGTCATCTTTGCTTCAGACCTCTTTTTCCTGCTTTAGAAACTTCTATGTATGTTATATGGAAAAAATATCAGGTTTTTACACCATTGGCAGAATTACTGTTAAATGAATTACAGTCATTATTCTCAAATTCGTAGATATGCTATTTTAGAATATCTTATTATAAAATATAACTATTAGACATAAATAAATGAAATTTATATAATATATGTGAAAGTAGAAATAAAAGGAGGAAAAAGAATGACATTAAAAAAAGATTTTTTATGGGGTGGTGCTGTTGCAGCCAATCAATATGAAGGCGGCTATAATGAAGGAGGTCGTGGCTTAAGTACATTTGATGCTGTAACAGGTGGTGGTTATAAAAAGCCAAGAAAGGTCACTTATCAAACTAGCGATGGAACTATTGGTGAAGTTCCTGTTGATAGTACAATGACAGGAAAAGTTCCTGAACATACATTTGGATATATCAAAGAAAATACATTTTATCCAAGTCATCAGGCAACTGATTTTTATCATCATTATAAAGAAGATATTGCCCTAATGGCAGAAATGGGATTTAAATGTTTAAGAATGTCAATCAGTTGGTCAAGGATTTGCCCAAAGGGTATGTATGAAATCAACGAAGAAGGTTTACAATTCTACGATGAAGTTTTCGATGAATTACTAAAATATCAAATTGAACCTGTTGTTACTATCAATCATTTTGATATGCCTATGTATTTAGCTGATCATTATGATGGATGGTCAAGCAGAGAAGTGATTGATTTCTTTGTTTTCTACGCAAAAACTGTTTTTGAAAGATATAAGAACAAGGTCAAATATTGGATGACATTTAATGAAATTAATGTGTTATCTGGATGGTGTCAGATTGGGGTACATGACAACAATCCTCAAAATCTTTATCAGGCACATCATCATATTTTTGTGGCAAGTGCAAAAGCTGTGCAAATTGGACATCAAATTAATCCTGATAATAAAATAGGGATGATGGTTTCTTATACGCCAAGTTATCCAATGACATGTCTACCAGAAGATGTCATGGAGGCTATTGAATTTAACAGACAAAAAGAATTCTATATGGATGTTCAAGTAAAAGGATACTATCCTGAATATCAATTGAAGAAGTTTGAAAGAGATGATATATCTATCCATATGGAAAAAGATGATTTAGAAATCATTAAAAATGGTACAGTTGATTATATTGGCTTCAGTTATTATATGTCTACTGTTTCTTCCACAGATCCAAATGCTGAAAAAACTGAGGGCAACCAATTTATTGCCTCTAAGAACCCATATTTAAAAACATCGGATTGGGGATGGACTGTTGATCCTTTAGGATTAAGAATTGCCTTAAATCAAATTTATGACCGTTATCATATTCCTGTATTCATTGTTGAAAATGGTTTAGGTGCACCAGATGTAATAGAATCTGATGGCTCTATTAATGATGAATATCGTATCAATTATTTAAGAGATCATATTAAAGCTATGAAACAGGCAGTAGATATTGATGGTGTAGACTTAATGGGTTATACACCTTGGGGCTGTATTGATATTGTCAGTGCTGGTACAGGTGAAATGAAAAAGAGATATGGTTTTGTTTATGTTGAACGCTATGATGATGGAACAGGTGATTTTTCAAGAAAAAAGAAAAAATCATTTGAATGGTATAAAAAAGTGATTCAATCTCATGGTGACCTATTAGATTGAGTAATAAATCCAGATATAAAGCTATAAATATCTGGATTTTATTCGTTTTATTTTGTTGATCCATAACCAAAAATTGATTTATAATTA
>Ga0129308_1003109_pt1 | contig 12544 bp, 10 predicted proteins | sample L827metagenome_FD_94440 | JGI IMG/M metagenome (GOLD analysis project Ga0129308, IMG submission 94440) | Ring-tailed lemur group fecal microbial communities from Wisconsin, USA - L827 metagenome | ecosystem: Host-associated > Mammals > Digestive system > Large intestine > Fecal | place: USA...
AGGGGCAGCGAGAGTCAAGAGCGGTAGGCTTGAACGCAGTGAAAGCAGCGCCTTGAGACGCGAGCAGGCAAGCGAGGCTTATAGCCTCAGAGCAAACTACCCTTTTGAAGGGTAGTTTTGATTGTATACAAAAAAGAAGATTGCTGTATTAATCTTCTTTTATATTGTCTTCCTTTGTCGTTTTAAGCATTTTCTTTTCTTTATTTTCAATATAAATGCGTGATAGTTTGTAGAAACTTGCGACAGTTGGAATTCCTAAGAACATTCCAGGAATACCAGCTAAAGTTCCAAAAACCATAACTGAAGCAAGTACATAAACACCAGGTAAACCAACAGAATTTCCAACCACTCTTGGATAGATAAGATTACTTTCTATTTGTTGAAGAATACATAAGTAAACAAGGAAAATAATAGCTTGTTGAGGGCTCACCGTGAACACCATAAAGACTCCAATTGCTCCACCTGCGTAGGCCCCAACAATAGGAATGATATTGATTGTTCCGACCAATGTTCCAATCATTGGAGCATATGGTAATTTTAAGACAATCATTCCCAGAGTACAAAGTGTTCCAAGGATTGCTGCTTCAATACACTGTCCTCCAATAAAAGAGCTAAATGATTGATGAATAATAGCGAAAGAACGATTGAGTTTTCTTTGTTGGTCCTCAGTTAAGTAGAGTTTCATTAAACGATAATATAATCTTTGAAAACGATCTTTGTCTAATAGGAGATAGAGCGAAAAGATAAAGATTAATAGAAAATTAAATAAACTATTGGTAATGATTGTGACAAAATTAAATGTTGTATCAATGACACTACCAATACCAGTTCCTGCAAAGGATAAAACATTAGAGAATAGGTTTTTCCAATCAATTTGAATTGCTTCAATAGCTTTTGCTAGATTTGGAATATCAACAAATAATTTTGTAAGAAAATCTTGCAATTGTTCAAAGTATGTTGGCATTGTCTGTGTTAAAACACTAACAGCCTTTATAAACTCAGGTACAATTAAATGAATTAAAGAATAAAAAATAAAGACAATCAGTATAATTGATAAAAGTAAACTTAAAGGTCTTTTAAATTTAATAACTGTAGGATGATGAATTTTTTCAAGAAGTGCTTCAATTCTACTCATAATGATATTGATGACATAGGCTAACATTGCAGCAAAGATAATGTTAGAAAAGGCATTCAGAATAAGCTTAAACCATGATAAAAGCGATCCTAAGTTAAGAATAATCACTGCTAAGCCAGCAATGATAAGAATATATTTGAATATTAATTTATCTAGCTGTTTATAATTCATATGATGAATCTCCTCCCATAGGCAATATTATAACACAAACACATGACATATCCTAGAAAGTCTTTCTTAAAAAATAAGATAGAAAAATTATTGTGATAAAAATGTGTTATTTTCTTGAACATATATATGATTTTTAATATACTGTATGAGAATAAGAAAGGAATGAGGAATATGGTGGCTTTTGGAGGAGATTCTTATGAAAAAATGACTTTAAAAAGACAATTATTCTCATTTTTTTATATTTCTGTTATGAGCATATCATTTTGATTTGATATGTTTTTTTGTTTAATAAAAGCAAGAATGGAGGATAAATTATGCCAAAAAGAGACGACATTAATACTGTATTGGTTATTGGTTCGGGTCCAATTATTATTGGTCAAGCTTGTGAATTTGACTATTCTGGGACACAAGCATGTAAAGCTTTAAGAAGTTTAGGATATAAGATTGTTTTGGTGAATTCTAATCCCGCAACAATTATGACTGATCCTGAAACAGCTGATGTCACTTATATTGAACCATTGAATTTAGAAAGATTAACACAAATTATTGAAAAAGAAAGACCTGATGCTTTATTACCTAACTTAGGTGGACAATCAGCATTGAATTTATGTGCTGAATTAAACAATGCTGGTGTTTTAGATAGGTTTGGTGTAAAAGTTTTAGGAGTACAAGTAGATGCGATTGAGCGTGGCGAAGATCGTTTAGAATTTAAAAAGGCCATGAATGCTTTAAATATAGAAATGGCAAAAAGTGAAATTGCGAATACTGTTGATGAAGCTTTAGCTATTGCTGAAAAGTTAGGATATCCAGTTGTTATTCGTCCTGCCTATACCATGGGTGGTGCTGGAGGAGGTCTTGTTTATAACGTTGAGGAATTAAAAACAATTGTGACACGCGGGTTACAAGCAAGTTTAGTACATCAATGTTTAATTGAAGAATCTATTTTAGGTTGGGAAGAATTAGAAGTTGAAGTTGTACGCGATGCCAAGAATAATATGATTACAGTTTGCTTTATTGAAAATATTGATCCATTGGGTGTTCATACAGGTGATTCTTTCTGTAGTGCACCAATGTTAACAATTTCTCAAGAAGTGCAAGATAAATTAAAAGATCAAGCTTTTAGAATTGTTGAATCTATTGGAGTTATCGGAGGAACAAATGTCCAATTTGCGCATGATCCAAAAACAGATAGAATTGTTGTTATTGAAATTAATCCAAGAACATCACGTTCTTCAGCACTTGCTTCAAAGGCAACAGGTTTCCCAATTGCTTTGGTTTCTGCAATGCTGGCAGCTGGGTTGACTTTAGATGAAATTGAATGTGGAAAATATGGCACTTTAGATCGATATGTTCCTGATGGTGAATATGTGGTTATTAAGTTTGCAAGATGGGCTTTTGAGAAATTTAAAGGAGCACAAGATAAACTTGGTACCCAAATGAAAGCTGTTGGAGAAGTCATGAGTATTGGTAAAACTTATAAAGAAGCTTTCCAAAAAGCCATTCGTTCATTAGAAATTGGACAATATGGTTTAGGATATGCACAAAACTTCCATGAATTATCTAGAGAAGAATTATTACAAAAATTAACGGTTCCAACAAGTCAAAGACAATTTATCATGTATGAGGCTTTAAGAAAAGGAGCGACTGTTGATGAATTGTTTGAATTGACACAAATCAAACATTATTTTATTGAACAAATGAAAGAATTGGTAGAGGAAGAAGAAAACTTAAAAGCGTATAAAGGCAAAGAATTGCCTGTTGATGTTTTAAGACAAGCAAAACAAGATGGCTTCTCAGATAAATATTTAAGTCAAATTTTAGATGTTGAAGAAGATGAGATTAGAAAAGAAAGATTAGCAGGTAATATTCATCAAGCTTGGGAGCCTGTACATGTCAGTGGTACAAAGGATAGTGCATATTATTATTCTACATATAATGCTCCTGATCATAGTCAAATTAGTGATAAGAAAAAGATTATGATTTTAGGGGGAGGACCTAATAGAATTGGGCAAGGTATTGAGTTTGATTATTGTTGTGTACATGCTTCACTTGCTTTAAAAAAATTAGGATTTGAGACAATTATTGTGAACTGTAACCCTGAAACTGTCTCAACAGACTATGATACATCTGATAAATTATATTTTGAGCCATTAACATTAGAAGATGTTTTAAGTATTCATGAAAAAGAAAAACCAGTTGGGGTTATTGCTCAATTTGGAGGACAAACACCTTTAAATTTGGCTGCTCAATTGAAGAAAAATGGTGTCAATATTTTAGGAACAACACCTGAAACAATTGATATGGCAGAAGATAGAGATTTATTTAATGCAATGATGGAAAAACTAAACATTCCAATGCCTGAATCAGGAATGGCTGTGAATATTGATGAGGCATTAGATATTGCTAAAAGAATTGGATATCCATTGATGGTCAGACCTTCATATGTCTTAGGTGGTCGAGGAATGGAAGTTGTTTATGATGATCAATCATTAAAAGAATATATGGCAGCGGCTGTTGGTGTCACTCCTGATAGACCAATCTTGATTGATAGATTTTTAAACAATGCCATGGAATGTGAAGCAGATGCGATAAGTGATGGGGAACATGTGTTTGTTCCAGCAGTTATGGAACATATTGAATTAGCAGGTATTCATTCAGGAGATTCAGCATGCATCTTGCCTTCTAAGCATATTCCAATGAGACATTTAAAAACAATTAAGGAATATACAAAGAAAATAGCTAAAGAAATGAATGTATGTGGTTTAATGAATATGCAATATGCAATTGCCGATGATAAAGTTTATGTGTTAGAAGCGAATCCAAGAGCATCACGAACGGTACCTTTAGTTTCAAAGGTTTGCAATATTAACATGGTGAAAATTGCAACTGATATTATTACATTAGATTTAACCGGGAGAGCATCACCAGTTCCCGCATTGGTTGAAAAGAAGATTCCACATGTTGGTGTGAAAGAAGCTGTTTTCCCATTTAATATGTTTCCAGAGGTTGATCCAATTTTAGGACCAGAAATGAGATCTACTGGTGAAGTGCTAGGATTGGGAGCATCTTATGGAGCTGCTTATTATAAAGCACAGGAAGGGACACAGGCTATTCTACCGACTGAAGGAAAGGTTTTAATGAGCGTTAATGATTTAGATAAACCTCAAATTGTTGATTTGGCTCGAGGATATTATGATGCAGGCTTTGATATAGTGGCGACTGGACAGACTTATGAATTGATTAAATCAGGTGGAATTCCAGTTGAAAAGATTAAGAAATTATATGAAGGAAGACCTAATATTGTAGATGCTCTTACAAATGGAGAACTCGCTATTGTTATTAATACACCAGATGGTAAACAAAGTGCACATGATGACAGTTATATTCGTAAATCAGCTATTAAAATGAGAATTCCATATATGACTAATATTGCTGCAGCAAAAGCCTCTTTAGAAGGAATTATGGAAATGAAGATTCACGGTAGTCATGAAGTCAAATCGTTACAGGAATATCATCATTCAATTAAATAGTTTTAAATCGCTATAGAAATATAGCGATTTTTCTTTAATGATATATCTTTTATTAACAGAAAATAATAAATAATTTGTACTCTCTTAAAGAAAATGAGTTCTTAACTTTTATATATGCTTTTTAGACAGATATATTCTTGGCCAATATCAATCTTACATCTCATATAAATATTCATAAAGAAGGAGTATGTTTTGGCTTAAAACAGCAAAAACAATCAGATTACCAGAATACTTTGAAGAAAGTTTTCTGCTCTGCTCAAAGACTTCTTCTTTCATGGACATCTTGTATTCATTTTCATGATATTCTTGTTGAAGATAACAGCTGATGATTTTCTGGGTAAGGTGCTTGATATGGAAAGAACAGATGACATGATGAGGTTTGCCTGTCTCAACAGGGCGTTTATTCTCGTTGCAATTAAATAATTAGTAGCAGACTGAAATCAATGAGTGAGAAACTCTATACGGAATGAAGAAGTAAGGATGAGAAAAAAATGGATTATGGTGCTATTTAAAAAAAGGAAATTCTCAATATATAAAGATAGAATTCTGGTTCTGTATTTATAAATGAGAATTTTAAATAACTCAATATTGTATGGTATTTATAAAACAATAAAAAGATAATGATATTCTTATAGGAGGGTTTATAAATTTGTGGTAAAATAAAACTACATTAAGAGAACTAAAGATTTTAAAGATATTATTTATGATAAAACAAATCGTCATTATCTTAATTGATTTATAGTTAATTTGGATTTTGATCACATGTTTGTGTCCGACCGACGAAGGCGGACGGAAATGGGGGAAAATATGAAAAAAGCAGAATTAGCAAGTATGTTTGATCATACTTTATTAAAACCATATGCAACAAAGGAGGACTTTGAGAACTTTTGCAAAGATGCAAAAAAAATGGGAGTGGCAATGGTAGCAATCAATAGTGTTTCTGTGAAATTATGTAAAACATTATTAAAAGGAACATCTATTCATGTTGGAGCGGCAATTTCGTTTCCTTTAGGACAGACAACGATAGATGTGAAAATTTTTGAAACAAAACAGGCTATACAAGATGGAGCAGATGAAATTGATTATGTTATACATATCGGTAAAGCTAAAGAGCATGACTGGGATTATATCTCTCAAGAAATGAAAGAGATTGTATCTGTTTGTCGTGAAAACCATGTTATTTCAAAAGTTATTTTCGAAAATTGTTATTTAGAAAAAGATGAAATTAAAAAGCTTGCTGAAATTGCCAGAGACGTGGAACCAGATTATATTAAAACAAGTACAGGATTTGGAACTTTTGGAGCAACAGTGGAAGATGTGAGATTAATGAAAGAAATTGTCGGTGATAGAGTGAAGGTGAAAGCAGCAGGCGGAATCAGGCATTGGACAACTTGCCAAGCTATGATTGAAGCAGGTGCATCGCGTATTGGTACAAGCAGTTCAGCACAAATTTTAGAAGAATTTGAACAGGCTCAATAGGAGATATTTTGCATGACACAATATGTTTTACAAACAAAAAAACTAAGAAAAGTCTATGGATTACATACATCAAATGAGTTTGAGGCTTTGCATGATATTGATTTTGCAGTTAAAGAGGGAGAATTTGTCTGTATTATGGGACCTAGCGGGAGTGGAAAGTCAACGTTTATCAATAATATTTCAACAATTGACATGCCTACATCAGGATTGCTTTATATCAATGGTGTAGAAGTACATACCATGTCTACAAGTGCGATAGGACGATTTCGTTATGAGAATCTTGGCTTTGTATTTCAGGACTTTAATTTGTTAGATACACATACTCTCTATGAAAATATTGCTATGCCATTATCACTAGTAAAGGTTTCCTCACAAGATATTCAACAAAAAGTAAGAGTCATTGCTGAATATTTTCATATTGAACATCTTCTTACAAAGTTTCCATATGAATGTTCAGGTGGACAACGACAAAGAGCAGCCATTTGTCGAGCCTTGGTGGGAAACCCTCAAATCATTATTGCTGATGAGCCAACTGGGAATTTAGACAGTGCTAATTCACAAGAACTCTTAAAAATTTTTCAAGAATTGAATAAAAAGGGAGTTACTATTATTATGGTTTCTCATGATTCTATGATTGCATCTTATTCTACGCGGCTGATTTATATCAAAGATGGGAAAATACAAAAAACAATTCAACGTGGACAATTGAGCCAAGACGAATATTTTCAAAGAATTGTTGAATTAAATTCATTAGAATCAAGAAGGATATTGAAAGACTTATGATAAAAGATGCACTTCGTTCTATTAAAGATGATTTTTCACGTTCTCTTTTTTATTGGTTAACCTTTGTTTTAACATCATTTTTCATGTTTTTATTTTTTCATCTATCTTATTCGGATATTGTAGGTGTTACATTGATTGATAGTCAAAATACGATTGCAACAGTATTAACTGTTTTTGTTATTGCTATTTGTATGATTGTCATCTTTTTTGCAAATAGCTTTTATGTGAAAAAGAAAGCTCAATCCATTGCAATCAGATTAGTATGTGGTGGAACATATTTTCAAATTGTTCAATATTTATTGTTTCAAACAGGAATTTTACTTCTTTTAGCTATTCCTATAGGGATTATATTGGCATGTTTATGCATGCCAATACTCAATCTTGTGTTAAGAAATTATTTATATAGTTCTCATTTTTTAAGGATTAGATACGATGCTGTTGTTTCAACAACTGTTATTTTATTATTTGAAGTGATATGGTGTACCATTCTTAATTTGGGTTATACATATCGCCATTCTATCAAAGACTTATTAGATGATGGAAAAATACAAGTAAAATTTGCTTTGCCTTCGTTCTTTCAAATACCTCTGTCAGTGAAAAAATGGGGAAGTGTTTTGTTGTTCATTGTTCCAGTGTTGTTGTTTTATGTGTATGGGTCTGAACCTAAAAATTTACTATTTCTTTCTATAATAGGGATGTTTGGCTTATATATGAACATAGATTATTTTGTCATTCCTCAGATGAATATATATTTGCAAACAAAGTGGATACATCAGAAATTAAAGATGATTTATGGTGGAATGCTTAGAAGTGACTTCATGCTGATGAAGAAAAATATTATTTTACTTGTAGTCAGTGCAGTTTTGATATTATCAATGCTGATTTTCTCTTTACAAAATCCAACTGAAGTGATGCTAGCGATGATTTCTTTTATTGTGATGAATGTTTTGTTATCTTTATCAATTATGTTTTGTTATTCCATGGAAATTGTAGGAAGACGAAAAATGATGAAAACTATTGCAAGACTAGGATATATGAAAGATGATCAAGAAAAAATGATACGATATGAAGTTATAGGATTTTATTGTTTTGTGATGGGTGTTTCTTTAATATATATTCTTAACATCTTGATCATATTGTATATTCATCAGTTTTTACATATTTATTTTATATTTGTATTATTTATATCATTTGTGATTCCGTTAGTTTTTAGTGGATTTGTCAATTATCGTTATTATATGAAGATGATTTCAGAATGTTAAAATTAAAAAAGAAAACAATACATTAGGATAAAATAAAAAGAGCTATAACAAAAAAGACAATGCTGTCAGTCTTATTCTGATAGGTATTGTCTTTTTTAGTATCATGAGATTAAAGAAACTATCACATTTACACAATTCCATTACATGAACATCTTCCATACATTTTAGTTATCTTTGTCTCTGGATTTGAATATAAAAATTGACTCTCATCAGATATAGCTTTTCATATTAGAGCAGATATGGTAAAAAGAGATTAGCAAGCTCTAAGAAAATAAAAAAGCCAAGAATATCGGTTGCTGTTGTTAGAAAAATAGATGATGCTAAAGCAGGATCAAGATGCACAGCTTTTAAACATACGGGAATAATAAAACCAAAAAGCCCCGATATAATCAAATTTCCTATCATTGCTAAACAAATGATGATTCCAAGATAAAAATTCTCATAAAGGACATAAACAATAAATCCTGTGATTATGCCAGTGACAAGACCGTTAATAAGACCAACACAAATTTCTTTCTTTAATGCAGGCCAGCAATCTTGAAAATGAATTTCGCCTAATGCAATATTTCTAATCATGATGGAAAGTGTTTGACTACCAGCATTACCTCCCATACCAGTCACAATTGTCATTGTTGCCGATAAAGCAACAATTTGCTCAATGGTACTCTCAAACATCTTAATAACAAAAGAAGCAAAAAAAGCAGTTGCCAGATTGACAATTAACCAAGGCAAACGCATTTGTATAGATTCAAGAAGTGTTGACTCCAATGATTCCTCTTTATTAACACCGTGCATTTGTAACATATCCTCAGTATGTTCTTCTTGAATAACATCAATGATATCATCGACAGTAATAATCCCTAATAAAGTCTTATTTTTATTGACAACAGGAATTGTTGTTAAGTCATATTTTGAGACTAATAAAGAGACTTCTTCTTGGTCGGTTTCAGGATATACAAAAATAACTTGGTCATTCATTATAGAGTGAAGTGTCTCATCTTCATGACTCGTTAAAATATCTCGTAAGTCTGCAGTTCCTACTAACTGCTTTCTTTGATTTAAAACAAAAATTGTATCAATAACCTCTGTTTTAGGAGCAATTTCTTTAATTTTCATCAAAGTATCCAACATAGATAAATTCTCATTTAAAGCAATATATTCTGTAGTCATAAGACCACCTGCACTGTCTTCTTCATAACCTAATAACTGTTCAATAATTTTTTGGTCATCTGCTTTCATTAAGGTAATCAGTTGTTTTCTTTTACCTATTGGCAATTCATCCAAAATATCAACAATTGTATCTTTAGGCATGAAACTAAATAAAGATAGAATACGATAATTATCTAAACAATTAACAATATCTATTTGCAAGTCATCATCAGATTCCTCCAATATTTCTGCAAGTTTTTCATTATCAATATGGCTACATAAATAATCTAATTGATTATCCTCTAATTCCTCTATTTCTTCAGCCAAATCAATAGGATGAACATGTTCATAGACGTCATCAATTTCTCGCGTATCATGTTTTACAAGTGCTTGTAATAATTTTTCGACTTGTGTTTTTTGTTCCATAGGCTGTCTCCATTTCATCAGTTATCATACTATTCTCTCTTTAAAGTATGGATATTTTTTTTATGAAAGTCAATATTTTCATTTTAAAAATAATATCTTAATAAATCATTTCATTGGCTATTTCTTTTTGAAATGTTACAATAACAATACAGTAGAATTGAAAATGATTGATTAATACAAAAAACTTTAAAAGAATTATTGGAAATGAAAGGTTACACTCTGAAACAGAGATACCATTATCAACAGTCATCAATATGAATTGTCATGCATTTAAACTGATTTTGATTGATATTCAAAAGGGTATTTCTTTATGTCAGTATATTCGAACAAAATCAAATGTATCGCTTATATTTCTAACATCAAAAAACGATGAAAAACCATTGTTAAGGCATTGAATAATGGGAGCAATGATTATATTATAAAGAAGTGACCATGTCTATAAAAAATGAAAGGAGTGTGTGATGATGATAAGAATATTATTATGTTGTGGTGGAGGTTTTTCTTCTAGTTATGTGACGGAAAGAATGAAAAATGAGATTATTGAAAATCACATGGAAAATGAAGTTATGATTGAATATTCACCTTTTTCGATTGCATTAGAGAAAGTCAATGATTTTGATATTATGGTCTGTTGTCCACATTTGAATATTTATGTCAAAAAGCTTGTTGAAGAAAAGGATATTCCTATTCCTGTGTATGTTTTACCACCACGAATGTATGGAAAAATGGAAATTCTAGAGATTTATCAAGATGCTAAGGATATTATAGATATTTTTCAACAAACACATGTCAATCCAGTTCATTTTCCAGGTGAAGAACATGTTTTGAGAATCAAAAGAATTTGCGCATATAGCAATCAGGATTAAGAAGCATACTTTCGCTTCTTTTGGTTTTATGAGAAAAGTGGAGAAATTTGTTGACATAAATACCCGGGGGGGGGGTTAGAATGAAGGTATACACTTCAGTATGCAACAGAAAATAAGGGGGTGAAGTTGTCAATGAAAAGAAAGCTTACTTTTATCTTATTAGGGATTGCCATCATATGTTTATACATGTTTGTTATATCCTCATACAACGATATCTCAGATTACAAATATAGTGAATTACCTCAACACACAATAAAAATCATAAAATATAAGGGAACGGATAAAAGACTTATTCTTCCACAAACATTGCATCAACAACGTGTGACAATGATTGGAGATGGGGCTTTTCATCACGATAAAAATTTACAATCAGTGACAATTTTGGATAATATTGAATATATTGGGGGCGGTGCCTTCAGTGAGTGCTCACAATTAACTTATGTGCATTTAGGAAAAAAGATCAAACATATTTATCCAAAGACATTTTGTCATTGTTATTCATTAACACAAATTAATTTAGATGATATTACTCATCTTGATATGAATGCTTTTCAAGGCTGTGAGAATTTAAGAGAGATTCATATGCCACAATTAGAAAATATTGGGATAGGTGCATTTTCACATTGCTGGCGTATGGAAAAAGTTTTTTTAGGTAAAGTAACCTGTTTATATGAAAATACTTTTCAAGGATGTTATCAGCTTCAAGAAGTTTATCTTCCTAAAACTTTAAAATATATTTATCAAGATGCCTTTTTAGATTGTCTTAATTTAAAAGATATCTATTATGAAGGAAGTCAAGAAGACTGGCAAAATATTTATATTGAAGATAAAGTTAATCTTTCTTATGCAAGAATTCATTTCAATGCGAAATGAATTTTTTTTCATTGTAACAAATGATAAGGGATGTTATGATATATGAAATATAGATTTTTATGAAATGAATGATAAGCAAGGTTTAATCATCGTATAGTAAAGGGGGTGTCTTTCAAATGATAAGAATCATGACAATATCTGATTATGATCGTGTCTATGCTTTATGGTTATCATGTCAAGGTATGGGTTTAAATGATTATGATGATTCTAGAGAAGGAATTCAAAGATTTTTAGAAAGAAATTCGCAAACATGTTTTGTAATTGAAATGGATAATCAAATTATTGGTGCTATTATGAGTGGACATGATGGTAGAAGAGGGTTTATTTATCATACAGCTATTCATAATGATTATCGTTGTCAAGGTTTGGGAACTTTATTGGTCAATAAAGTATTAGATGCCTTGAAAAATCAAGGCATAAGTAAAGTGGCTTTGGTTGTTTTTAAACATAATCAGGAAGGAAATTTATTTTGGGAAAAACAGGGTTTTACATTGAGAGAAGATATTGCATATCGCAATCAGACTTTAATTGAAATGGTGAGAATAGATACATAATAAAAGTGTGAGAATAATATAATCGCGTTATGTGGGTATAAAAGGAAGATAAACTTTTGAAAAGGCAGGAAGATTCTGCCCAATGGGGTCAACTTAAGAAATGCCTAAGTTGGCTCCTTTTTATTGTATATTTAGTTTTTTTGATATATTATATTCAAATGTAGTTAAGTCTTTTATATATTGTATCTTTTATTAAACTGTTTATTTATGATATAATGTAGTTAAGAAAAGAGGCGGTTTTATGTTTGTTAGAGCTATAAAAAACAATAAAGGTAATCCTAATACCTATTTCTGTGCTTTAGTTGAATCCTATAGG
>Ga0129308_1003110_pt1 | contig 12538 bp, 13 predicted proteins | sample L827metagenome_FD_94440 | JGI IMG/M metagenome (GOLD analysis project Ga0129308, IMG submission 94440) | Ring-tailed lemur group fecal microbial communities from Wisconsin, USA - L827 metagenome | ecosystem: Host-associated > Mammals > Digestive system > Large intestine > Fecal | place: USA...
AATTTCCGGATGCTGGCCGGCATAGGATTTAACCAGCTCCGTGAGAATTGCATGGGCGGCCTCATCAGACAGGCCAGGCTCATCCCGCGCCTGACGTCTGCGCGGCGGCTTGCTCTTGATCCCGGCGGCGATCAGCGACATACGATTACGATCGCTGCTTCCATGTCGTTGGCGTCACATTCAAAAATGGACGGAGAAGCAGGCAAACGATTTTGCGTGAAATATATTTTCAGGACCCGCCTTACAAAAAAGACCCGGACATCACATTAAGACGGTATAAGTTCGAAGATGAAGATGCCGTTGCGGTTTTCACGAACGACGAGCAGGTGGGAAACATTTCCAGGAAAGACCTCCCATGGCTCCTAGAGCACTGGAACGATTTGTTCGAAGTGTCAGAGTTCGCCATGCTCGGGAGTAGCAAGACAAATTTTGGAATGGAGATTAAGGTGTGCTTCCGGAGAAGCGTCGCATAGTAACCTCATGTACAAAGCCCGGCGCCTGAGCTGGTCCAAGGTAAGCCCGCGGGCCAGCTTTGCCATTTAAAATTTTTCTTATAATCTAGTAGAATACTCTTGACTTTAATGCGCATAATGCGTATAATATAACTGTAAGGAGGTTGGGCCATGAGATTCCGCGAGATAGAGAAAATCATTTTGGAGGATGGGTGGCAATTCAAAAAGGCAAAGGGCTCGCATTACTCCTACGTGCATCCGACAAAGCCTGGAAAAGTCACGATCCCGAACCATTCAGGAGACCTCGACCCCCGAACAGTAAAATCCATTCTAAAGCAGGCCGGGCTTTTATAGCCCGGCACTGCCCCACAGATACAAGGAGGTTCCCAATGAAATTATCTTACCCTGCTTGCTTTTATCCCTGCGAGGAAAAGAAAGGCGGCTATACGGTGGAGGTTCCGGACCTGCCGGGCTGCGTCAGCGAGGGCGATTCCCTCGCGGACGCAATTCTGATGGCCACGGATGCGGCCTCCGGCTGGGTCCTCGACGAGCTCGAAGACGGACGGCCCGCTCCAAAGGCGAGCGATCCGGGCAGCATCATCCCGGAGCCGGACGGATTTGTCACCATGCTGGCGCTGGACATGGATGCCTACGCAGAAAAATATGGAGATAAGGCCGTCAGGAAGAATCTTACAATTCCCGCCTGGCTCAACACCTTTGCCGAGAAAAACCACATCAACTTTTCCCAGGTATTACAAGAATCCCTGACGTCAATCTATATGGCTGCGCACGAGACCTGATGCGGCCTGGCACGCAAGCAATATTTTCAAGTGGCTCCTGGCATCGCCGCAGAGCTGTATTTTTGAATGTAAACCAGGTTATCAATAGGCGCACTGCTGTTAGCTGTTATTGCGTTGAAATGTTGTGTATGATATACTAAAGGTGGTAACGATATGTCTATTGAATTAACAGATAGTGAGTTCAAAAGGTTAATTTCGATGCCAAAGGAATTTGTTTCCTTGCCTCAGATGCCAATGGACGTTGATAAGAAAACCTATGTCGTCCACAGTATTGATAGAAAAGAGAGCTTTATTTTAACAGCAGAAAGAAATGTAATTTTTGAACTCAGCAAATCAAAACTAAACACAAGTTATTCTCGTGAGCCAATATTCCGCGTCGAATACAATTCAAGGCCCCACAGGAATCCCGACGGAGTACTAATAGGAAGAAATCACGCACATGTTTATAGAGAAGGCTACGGGATGACTTGGGCGTATCCGCTTGAGGACTTTAACGAGAATCTATTCAAATCTCCACAGGACTTCAACATTCTTTTCAGTGATTTTTGTGCCTACTGTAATATAACCAATCTTCAATTTATACAGGGTGTGATGTAAATGCTTCCGAAATGTGATTTTAAAGATGAGTATCTTAACTGGATAAAATCAAATATGGAAGTTGTTTCTTCTGCGTCAGGAGTTGTTCGCTTGACTGCACCTTTTTTGGATGCTGACAATGATTTTATCGAGTTTTATATCATCCGCAATGGAAGCGATTTGATTCTCTCTGATGCTGGAGAGACAATATCTAATTTGGAGCTGTCAAACTTCAAGCTGAGCCAAAAACGGCGCGCAGTCTTGGAGACCATAGCTAGATCAAATGGAATAACCGTTACAGAAAATGGAGAACTATGCGTAAAGGCAGCTATAGAAACGTTTGGACTGAAAGCAAATTCCCTGATGCAGTGCATGATTAAGATAAGCGATATGTTGATGCTATCAGATAGCAACGTAAAAACATTGTTTTCCGAGGATGTTAGAAAGTATCTGGATGATAACAGCATACGATATATGCCAAACGTTAGTTTTGTTGGGAAAAGCACATTTTATTCGAATTATGATTTTGTAATTCCGCGCAGTAAAAGCAAGCCCGAGCGCTTTATTACTCCAATCAACGCAGCACGAGAGAATATAATCAAATCCACCATTTTTTCATGGGAGGATGTAAAGCCAAGCCGTGGCAGCGATTGCATTTTATATGCCATTGTCAACGACCTCGACAGAGAAATCCCATCTGCTAACGTCGCCGCCCTAAAAGAGTATGGAATACAATGCATTCCGTGGTCACAACGCGATAATGTCTTATCTGATCTGATTGCCTGACGCCCCAACAGCTAAAGCTGGTGGGATTGTCAAGGAGGGAACTGCATGAAGACACCGAAGGCGAAGCGTCTGCCGTCCGGCTCCTGGTTCGTCCGCGTCCGCGTAAACGGACAGGACATCGGCATCACCAAGCGTACAGAAAAAGAGGCCATAGCCGAAGCTATGGCCGTTAAAGCTGGAATTCAGACAAGCGAAAAGATTGCAAAATCAAGTTTAACCGTCGGAGACGCCGTAAGAAAATACATTGAAATCCGGGAGAAGACGCTGTCGCCGTCCACGGTTCGCGGCTACAGAGAAAAGGCCGCGAATCACTTCCAATCTATCGCGCGAAAAAAACTCAGCGTCCTTACTGACCTTGATTGTCAAGCAGCGATCAATGCAGAGCGATGCGGCCCGAAGACGATAAAAAACGCCTGGACCCTCTTTGCCTCTGCAATTGAGGAGCAAACGGGCCGCAGGCCGAAGGTGCATCTCCCGGCGATGATCAAAAATGAGCACCAGTTTTTGCAACCCGACGAAGTACATAAATTTTTGGAGGCAGCAGAGGGAGACTCGCAGGAAATTGCAATTTTGCTGGGGCTGCACAGTCTCCGCCGCTCCGAGATTTTGAGCCTGCAATGGACCGACATTGATCTCAAAAAAGATATGATCCACGTCCGCGGAGCAGTAGTATACGATAGTGATGGGAATCTGATCCGAAAAAAGGCAAACAAGAACGAGGCGTCAAGGCGTGATGTCCCAATCATGATCCCACGGCTGCGGGCCCTGCTTGTGGACGTGGAAGACAAATCCGGGCCGGTAGTCAACTGCTACCCGAACACAATCCAGCGCCATGTTGATAAAATTTGCGAGGCTGCCGGGCTGCCAAAAATCGGAACGCACGGACTCAGGCACAGCTTCGCCAGCATAGCCTACCACATCGGGATGCCGGAGAAAATATCAATGGAAATCGGAGGATGGTCAGATTTCCAGACGATGAGAAATATCTACACGCACATTGCAAAATTGGATATCAGCAAGTACTCCGGCATGATGAAAAATTTTTATGAATATAAAAATGGCAATGAAAATGACAACGAATAGAAAAAGTCCTTGAAAACAAAGGACTTTTTTCGTGCGGTTTCCGGGTTCAAGTCCCGCCACTCCGACCATGCCGCCGCGGACGTTTCATCGTTCGCGGCGTTTTTTTATGAAAGATATTTCTTGCTCATCTTGCCGCGGCCTCTCTCCAAATCGGCCCCGCTTTGCTGGGTTTCCATTTTTTCAAGAGCGAATGTATCAGGAGATTTTATCATGAACGAAGCGTTGAAATATAAAATCGGGCAGATGATCTGCGCCGGATTTCCGTCGCCCGAGGTAGACGGTCAGGCTGAAAGACTGGCAGCAGATTTTAAGGTTGGCAATTTTATCCTGTTTACCCGAAACATCATTTCTGCGAAGCAGTTATGCGATTTAAACAACGGTCTGCGCAAGCTGGCGCTGGATGCAACCGGCATTGCCCCGCTGATCGGCATCGACCAGGAGGGCGGCGCGGTTTCCCGCTATTATGAGGGCGCAGCGCTGATTCCGGGCGCAATGGCGCTTTCCGCAAGCGGCGGACAGGCTGCGCAGGTTGGCTATACCCTGGGCAGCATACTCAAGGCCGTCGGTTTCAGCATGAACTACGCGCCGGTGCTGGACGTCAACATCGATCCGCGCAATCCGATCATTGGCAGCCGCTCGTTCGGCGATGATGTGGACCAGGTGGCCGCACGCGGTATTGCAATGATGCGCGGTATGAAGGAAGCGGGCATGATCGCCTGCGTCAAGCACTATTCGGGGCATGGCAATGTCATGACCGACTCACATTTGGATCTGCCGGTCAACGATACGCCAAGAGAAGTTTTGGAAAAAACCGAGTGGGTTCCATTTATAAGAGCATTTACAGCCGGTGCCGACGCTTTGATGTCCGCCCATATTCATTATGCCGCCATCACCGATCATCCGGCCACACTGTCAAAAGAGATCATGACCGATATTCTGCGCGGCGAACAGCACTTTGAAGGGATTGCCACCACCGACTGCATGGAGATGGGCGCAATCCGCAAACTGTATGGCTGCGGCGAAGGCGCAGTGCGGGCCATCGAGGCCGGGATCGATCTTCTGCATTTTTCCCATACCTATGAAGCGGTCAAGGAGGGTGTCGAGGCGATCTATGCCGCAGTGGAAAGCGGCCGGTTGACCGAGGCGCGCATCAACCAGTCCTATGAACGTATCCTGCGCGTGAAGAAAAAATATGATCTGGCACATGCGGACGCAGATTATTCGCTTGCCATGAAGCTGGTGCACGATCCGAAATCCATCAAAGAAAACTGGCGGATGATGGCAGACAGCATCACCTGTATCAAGGATGCTGCCCTGTTAAAAGAACTAAACGGCAAAAAGATTGCCTGCTTTGCGCCGGTTTCCAGCGTATTGACTGGCGTGGAGGATCAGCGCCGCAGTGTTTTGAGCTTTGCCGATCAGTTTGCGGCCGGGTTTGAAGACGCCAAGGCCGTTGTCGTTCCGCTCAACGAGATGACCGATGCGGTCAGGGCCGAGATTGCAGGCGACTACGAGGTTGCCGTGATGGGTCTCTACAATGCGGGCCTGCGCAAAGAGCAGTTGGCAATCTATGAGGCGCTGAAAAAGACCGGGAAGCCGGTTGTAGCCGTGCTGCTCGGCGTACCGTACGACTATGCCCACGTCAAAGACGCAGATGCGGTTGTCGCAGGCTACGAATATACGCCGCTTTCCGTCCCGGCGCTGATCGAAGCGATGAAAGAATGCCGCTATCCGGGCAAGCTGCCGGTCAATTTGGAATTCTCCCCTATCTGACAAATAAAATCATCAAAAAACCGGGTAAAACGAATGTTTCACCCGGTTTTTCATAGAATTTACTCGTTTTTTCACAGTTTCGGAAGACTTGCGGCGGCGACGGACTGGCCGACACGGCGCGTCCTTTCGTCCGGCAGCATCACCTGGACCGACGCGGCAATTTCCGGGTATTCCTCCCGCAAAATCCGGTTGCATTCCTCCACAATCCGCTCGCCGCCAATCCCGGAAGCCACTCTTCCAAGGACCAGAAGATAGCGAAGCGGATAAAAGCGGGTATACAGCGCCAGAGTATGCGCCAGATAGGCGCCGATGGTGGTAAAGATTCGCTGGGCAGACGCCACGCCGGCATTGGCCAGCTTCTGGACCTCCTTCAGCTTTTCCGCCGGACTTAAATCCGAAGACAGTGCAATCCCCGCCGCCGGGGCCAGCTTGATGACCGCATCCTGGGAGAAATACTTGCAGCCGACGCCATAGTCGCCGGACCATTCGTCCTGCATCGTGGTTTCGCTGAGGTCCACCGGCGCAAAGGCCAGCTCATTGAACCATCCAAGGATATTGCCGTCCTGCGCGACATAGCCCACAGCCTCGCTGGTGCCCATCGCAATTCCCATTACGGAGCCGGACTCCAGGCTCATGGCGCCGGCAAGCGCCGTCACATCGCCGTCGTTCGCCACCACAATGGGCACGTCTCCGATTTCCTTTGCCGCACGATCATAGATCGTCTTCACCTCGTCCCGGCGGGAACGCGGCACCTTGATAAACAGCGAAGAGACCATCGGGCTGTTGCCAATAAACACGCCTGCCGAGGAGACGCCAATGGCATCCACCCGCGGCATTTTCGACGCCGCCGTCCGAAATGCCTCCACAATGCCGTCAAACTGGTACTGGGGATCCTCGGAGAGCTTCGGATGCCAGACAACCTCTTCCGAATAGACCGTCTCTCCATCCACCACAGCAGAGACCTTCCGGTCCGATCCGCCGGCGTCAAAGCCGATCCGGCAGCCCTCAAAATGTCCGCCGACAGAGACAGTGGACTCATGGGCCTTCGGGAAATGCGCCGCATCCGTCAAAATGACCTCAAAGGGACGCTCGTATACATCCTGCATAAAGCCCACGTCAAAGCTGCGCGCACCTGCCTCGCAGTAGTCCCGCCTGAGCTGCTCCGCTTCCGTATCGCAGCCGCAGAGATAAACACGAAAACCTCCGACGCTCCACAGCAGGAACTTGACAAGGCGCTCCAAATACCGTCTGTTCGCAGCCGCAAACCGGTCGCCTCGCAAAAAGGTATGGAACACCGAGATTTTCCCGTTTTCCCGTTCCACCGCAATGGAGACCGGCCGGTCGGCCTGCTCCAGATAGGCGTTTGCCCAGACCCCAAAGGGAATAAATTCCGGGTCCAGCGCAGGCAAATTTTGGACATGATACGTAATACCCAGATAATTCACAGCAAAAACCTCCTATTTGCCGGGAAGCAGAGTTGCGGCGGCTTCGTCGCAGATCAGCGTCACATCGGGATGGAACTGCAAAATAGAGGCGGGCACCTTCGGTGTAACCGGGCCGCAGAATGCCTTGTACAGGATCTCAGCCTTATCCTTACCGGTGACCATCATAACGATCTTTTTCGCCGCCATGACCGTACCAATTCCCATGGTGAAGGCCGCCGTGGGCACCTCGTCCAGGGATGCGAAAAAGCGCTGGTTTGCCCTTCTGGTCATCTCCGTCAACGCCACTTCGTGCGTCCAGGCAGGGAAATCGTCGCAGGGCTCGTTAAAGCCGATATGACCGTCATGACCGATGCCGAGCAACTGAATGTCCACGCCGCCCCAGTCCTCGATCCTGCGCTCATAGGCGCGGCACATTGCGTCCACATCCTCCGCGAGGCCGTCAGGCACGATGGTATTCTCCGGCCGGATGGAGATGTGATCGAATAGATTCTCCTGCATAAACCGGCGATAGCTCTGGGGATGATCCGGGGCAAGGCCCTTATATTCGTCAAGGTTGGCAGAACGCACCCGGGAGAAATCCAATTCTCCGCGCTGCTCTCTGGCGATCAGTTCCCGATAGAGCGGCAGCGGCGTGGAGCCGGTCGCGAGACCAATGACGCAGGCCGGCTTTGCGCGAAGCACCGCTTCAAACTGATCGGCAGCCAGCTTTCCAGCCTCTTCCGGTGTTTTTGTTTTGATTACGTTCCAATGCAGCATAGTTTTCTCTCCTCTTCATCTCATTTTGAAACGCACATACCGCCGATATAGACGCTTCGACGATTCAGTTCCTCGTCGCACACGACAAAATCAGCGTTTTTTCCAACTTCAATCGAACCGATTTCCTTCCCGCATCCAATCTCCTGCGCAGGGGTCCTGGTCGCTGCCAGAATTGCCGTTTCCTTTGGAATTCCGAAGGCGACGGCATTTTTCATGCAGTCATAGAGATTTGCCGCCGATCCGGCAATCGTGCCGTCGGCAAGGCGGGCCACGCCGTCCCGCAGGAAGACGTCCTGTCCGCCCAGCGTATACTGCCCGTCCGGCATACCGCAGCAGCGCAGCGCGTCTGAAATCAGGCAGATTCGCCCCGGAAACAGCCGGAACGCCATCCGGACCGCGCTGGGATGAATGTGCTGTCCGTCACAGATCAGCTCCGCCACGACGCCGTCCCGCTCCGAGGCAGCGCCGATCACGCCAGGCTTCCGATGGTGAATCGGAGGCATCGCGTTATAGAGATGCGTGACATGCGTCGCTCCGGCCTCCAGCACCGCTTTCGTCTCCTCATAGGTCGCGTCGGTATGGGCGACGGACACTGTGCAGAGCTTACAGGCCCGCCCGACAAATTCCGCCGCGCCTTCCAGCTCCGGCGCAATATCGACAATCCGGACAAGCCCGCCGCAGCCCTCATAGAGCCTCTGAAACGCTTCAAAATCCGGCTTTTGCAGATATTCGCCATTTTGCGCGCCCTTTTTCTTTTCCGAGAAAAAGGGACCCTCCATATGAATCCCCATCAGCCGCGCGCAGTCCGCCCGGCGGTTCTCCCGCAGATGGACGGCTGTTGCAAAGGCTTTCGCAAGCACCGCATAGGGAAGCGTCATGGATGCGGGCGCAAAAGAGGTCACACCGTGCTGCGCCAAATAGGCGGCCATTTTGACAAGGCCCTCTTCGCTGCCGTCGGAAAAGTCCTCGCCGGAATTCCCGTGGTTGTGAATATCCACCAGTCCGGGAATGACGCAGGCACCGCCAAGGTCGATCCCCGCCTCCTCCGGTTGGCGGTCATAGATTGCCGAAAACCGGCCGTCCTCCACCCGGAAGCTGCCGTGGACAAACTCCGCGTCCTTTGTAAAAAGATAAGCGTTTTTAAATAGCAAGAGCCCTTCCTCCCCTGATTCCGATCAATTTTAGTAACCAATCAGTTATCAAATTTGCAAAAAAAGAAGTAAACCAGCGTCAAACCTATCCTCTCCTTGGTATCATATAGCAGCTTGCATGGATTGTCAAGCAAATATTTCCCGCTATTTTTTCAGGTCGAATTTATAAATTCTCCCCATCTTCCTCAATATTTTCAAAATTTTTTAAAGAAATCTATTGACAGCGCCCTCTTTCCGGTATAGAATTGCATCAAAAGTAACGATTAAGTTACTTTTGTTTGCACGCACATTGTACCACTGCCGCTGTGCCGTGCAGAAGGGGGCAGCAGGATGGCAAAAATACGGGATGCAGGAAAGAGCCGGCAGAACATTTTGGCCGCTGCGGAGACGGAGTTCGCAGAAAAGGGCTTTTATGGCGCGCGGGTGGATGAGGTCGCGGTCCAGGCCGGCATCAACAAGCGGATGATCTACGCCTACTTTGGCGACAAGGAAGGGCTCTATAAGCAGGTGCTCTTTCGTGTCTATGCCCGGATGGAGGACGTGGAACGCGAGCTGGTCGAGCAGCAATACAGCGGAACGGAGCTGATTGAGAAGATTATCTCCGCCTATTTTCAGTTCCTCAAGAGCAATCCAACCTTTGTCAGCATCCTCATGTGGGAAAATCTGAACAAAGGCCGCTATCTTCAGGAAATTGAAAGCAGCAGGATTGAACGCGCCACCATCCGCTATTTTGTCGGCGCGCTGGAGGAAGGCAAGGCCTCCGGGCTTTTCCGTCCCGAAATCGACAGTTGGCAGACGGTGATCTCTCTGATCACAACGTGCTTTGCCAATTTTTCCAACCAATACACCCTCTCAAAGCTGTTTCATACCGACCTCGGAAGCGAAGCGGTTCTGGAGCAGCGGCGAAAACACACAACAGATTTGATCCTTGCCTATCTCTGCAAGGATTCGAAGGAGGATTCATAATATGCAGCACATTCAATGGAGCGAGGATACCCTGAACGCCATGCTGACGGAGCCGTCGCAGGGCTTAATCGCGGACATCGCAAAGCTCAACGGCGACATCATGGTTTTGGGCGCCGGAGGGAAGATGGGACCGGACATCTGCCTGCTGGCGCAGAAGGCCGCCAAGGCCGCCGGCGTGCAAAAGACCGTCTATGCCGTCTCCCGCTTCTCCGACAAGCAGGCCGCTGCGCGGCTGGAAACGCAGGGCGTCAAGGTGATTTCCGCGGACCTGATGGCCCCCGGCGCGCTTTCCCAGCTTCCCGACTGCGAAAACATCATCTTCATGGCCGGCAAAAAATTCGGCACCAACGGCAACGAATATCTGACCTGGGGCATGAACTCCTGGCTACCCTGTATCACGGCCCAGCGCTTCTCCAAATCCAACTTTGTCGTCTTCTCCAGCGGCAACCTCTACCCCAAGGTCTCCACCGCCAGCGGCGGCGCGACTGAGGAGGTCCACACCCAGCCCGTCGGGGAATACTGCATGTCCTGCCTCGGCCGCGAGCGCGCCTTTGAGTACGCCGCCAAAACCTTCGGCACCAAGGTTGCGATCATGCGCCTGAACTACGCCGTCGATCTCCGGTACGGCGTTCTCCACGATATCTCGCAGACCATTCTGGCCGGCAAGCCGGTCGACCTCTCCGCCATGCCCAGCTTCAACTGCATCTGGCAAAAGGACGCCAACGAGGCCGCCATCCGGCTGCTGCTGCATACCTCTGAGCAGGTCTCCATCATGAACGTCACAGGACCCGAGACCGCCGGCGTCCGGGAAACCGCCCGGAAGTTGGCCGCCCTGCTTGGAAAAGAGGTCCGCTTCACCGGCGAGGAAGCCCCGACGGCCTACCTCAGCAACGCCGCCAAGTTCTTCCACACCATCGGCTATCCCACGGTTCCGCTGGAAACCCTGATCCACTGGCAGGCGGAGTGGCTGCTCTCCGGCGGCCGCAGTCTCGGCAAGCCGACCCACTTTGAAGAGAGGAACGGGAACTACTGATGGACAGACATGCGAAAGCGCTCGCCCTGCTGCGCCAGGGCACGGTCATTCCGGCAATTCCCCTGGCCCTGACCGAAGACCGGACATTCGACGAAGCGCATCAGCGCCGTCTGGTTCGCTATTATATGGCGGCTGGCTCCGGCGGCGTTGCCGCCGCGGTCCACAGTACGCAGTTTGAAATCCGCGACCCGAAATACGGCATGTTTGAGCCGGTCCTGCGCTGCGTTGCGGAGGAGATGGACCGCTTTGAACAGGAGAACGACACAACGCTGGTCCGGATCTCCGGCGTCTGCGGTCCGACGGATCAGGCCTGCCGGGAAGCAGCGCTGGCCCGGGACCTGGGCTATGACGCCGTTTTGCTCAGCCCCGGCGGTCTGAATGGCTGGTCTGAAGCACAGCTTCTGGCCCGCACTGCCGCCGTCGCAGAGATCATGCCGGTCGTCGGCTTCTATCTTCAGGACGCGGTGGGCGGCAAAAAGCTCTCCAAGGACTACTGGCGCCGTTTGGCCGACATTCCAAACGTCGTCGCCATCAAGTGCGCCTGCTTTGACCGCTACCGGACGCAGGACCTTGTCAAGGGCGTCATGGAGTCCTCCCGGGCCGATGAGGTGACGCTCTATACCGGCAACGACGACCACATCATCCTGGACCTGCTGACGCCCTTCTCCTGCACGGTAAACGGCGAGACCAAGATAAAATGGTTCCAGGGCGGCCTGCTCGGCCAGTGGTCTGTCTGGACCCACACGGCGGTACGAATTTTTGAAGACTGCGTCAAGTGCCGGGAAACGGGCCGGATTCCCCAGTCTCTGCTGACCACGGCGGAGCACCTGACGGAGTGCAACGGCGCCGTATTTGACGTTGCGAACCGGTTTGCCGGCTGCATCCCCGGCCTCCACTATGTCCTGCAGCAGCAGGGGCTGATGGCGGGCACCTGGTGCCTCAATCCCGACGAGGTTCTCTCCGCGGGACAGGCCGAAGAAATCGATCGGGTCCGCGCCGCCTATCCGGAGATCACAGACGATGCCTTTGTGCAGTCGTTCCTCGCCGCCGACGCGGCCTTACATTCCTAAACAGACAGAGGTCCCGGCTGTTTTTCCGGGACCTCTTCGCGTATAAAAGGAGCATCCACCATGTTTCGTATTGGAATCATCGGAACCGAAAATTCACACGCGATGGCATTCGCGCGATACTACAACCTCCCCGATCCGGAGACCGGCAAGCTCCGGCATCCGGACGTCCGTGTGGCCGGCGTCCTGAACGACTCGCCGCAGGCTGCACGGATTGCCGCGGAGACCGGCGTTGACTTTATCGCTGAGCATCCCACAGATTTTCTGGATCGCGTGGACGCGATGATGATTGTGTCCCGCAGAGGTTCCCAGCACAGGACCTACGCCATGCCCTTTGTCGAGCGGGGTATGCCGCTGTTCATCGACAAGCCCTTCGCCTCCGATCCCGCCGAAGCGGAGCGTCTGGCTGCGGCCATCACGGCGCACCGCTGTCCGGTCCTGGGCGGCTCCGGCTGCAAATATGCCGTGGATTCCCTGCGGCGCCTGACCGCAGAGCTGCGCGCCTCCGGCCGCTTCCTTGGCGCTGCGGTCAACTTCAGCGTAGCGCTGGACAGCGCGTATGACGGCGTCTATTTCTATACGCCGCACCTGGTGGAAATTGCGCTGGAGACCTTCGGCAGCGATATCCAGTCCCTCTATGCCGTCCGGCG